>Ga0066709_100002614_pt1 | contig 13260 bp, 9 predicted proteins | sample GraSoiAngelo_158_FD_79665 | JGI IMG/M metagenome (GOLD analysis project Ga0066709, IMG submission 79665) | Grasslands soil microbial communities from the Angelo Coastal Reserve, California, USA - 14_1009_16_30cm | ecosystem: Environmental > Terrestrial > Soil > Grasslands | place: USA... | reverse complement strand
CCGCCGGCGTGCAGCACGCGGGCGGCGCGGGCGTGGGTGGCCTGTGCTTCGGCCAGACCCGCGTCGTGGGCGACCGTGTTACCCAGCACCGGTACCGCGAACCGCAGCCGCGCCCCGGTCAGCGCCAGCAGTCCCATGCGGGTCAGCGCGTCCAGGTCGGCCGCGAGGTCGGCCGGATCGAGGTCGCACACGTCGGCGACGCGGTCGACGGTGGCGTCGGCGTCGAGCAGCGCGACGGTACGGGCGACGGCGAGCGCGCGCGGCGAGACCCGGCGCAGCCGCACCCGCACCGCCGCCGCGACCGCCGGCAGCGCCCGGCCGGCCAGCTCGTCGGCGGTGGGCGCCACCGGTTCCGTGCCGAGCAGCTCGGCCAGAGCCTTGAGCAGCAAGGGATTCCCGCCGGTCAGTCGCACGCAGGCGGCGACGAACCCCGGGTCGGCGACCGGCGGCTGCGGTCCGAGCAGGGCGGCACTCGCCTCGGTGTCCAGGCCCGCCAGGCACACCTCCCGGGCGCTGCCGGCCAGCAGTTCGTCGAGCAGGGCCGGATCGGTGGACGGCTCACCGTCGCAGACACTCACCAGCAGCAGTACCGGTTGCGCCGCGAGACGCTGCGACCGGGCGGCGAGCCAGCGCAGGGACGGCTGGTCCGCCCAGTGCACGTCATCGACCAGAACCAGTGTCGGGGCGTCGATGGCGGCCCGGGGCGGTACCCCGTCGAGCAGCCGCCCCGCCAGCCCGAGCGGCCGCGCCCGGTCGAGAAAGCAGCCTCCGGCGGCCAGCACCGCGAACCGGCGCTCCTGTGCCAGGTGCCGCGCGGCATCCAGCAACGCGGTCTTACCGCACCCGAAGCCGCCCCGGATCGTGACCGCGCTGCCGAAGCCCTGCTCGGCTTCCTTGAGCGCCTCCTCGACGGCCCGCAGCTCCCGCTGGCGCCCGAAGAGTCCCGTGGGAGCCGTCCGCATCGCCACCTCCTCGGGTGACCGCGACGCCACCCCGGGTAGTCCACGTACAGATTGATGTTCCACGCCTCCCGTGGGTGATTGTGGCCGAGCGCCGGACCGCGCGCATCCGCGAACGCCGCAGCGTGACGAAACGGCGCGACCGTGCCGGTCACTCCGGACGGCCGGCCGCGTGCCGGACCATCCAGCCCGCGATCTGCGTACGCGACCGGACGTGCAGCTTGGCCCGGACGCTGCGTACGTGCGCCTCGACGGTACGCACGGACACGCCCAGGTGGGCGCCGATCTGGCCGTTCGTCAGTCCACCCGCGACAAGCCGGGCCACCTCGTACTCGCGTGCGCTCAGCGGAGATGCCGCGGGCTGCGTCGCATCCGGCCCGACCCAGACGTCCGAGTGGGCGTACGCCACGGTTTGCGCCGTGCTCAGCCGGCGCCCGGCGGCGGCTGCGGCGTCGGCGCGGTCGGCCGGCAGCGCCCGCCGGGCCGCGGCCCGGGCCTTGTCGACGAAACCGAGCCAGCGCGGGCCTTCCCCCTCCCGGCCGTAGGCCCGGCGGAGGGTACCGGCGGCGGCGAGCAGGCGCAGCGCCCGTTCCGGCCGGCCCGTGGCCACCGCCACCAGAGCCAGCCCTTCGATGTCGAAGGCCAGGCTGGTCGTGGTGTCCCTGATGTCGACGCTGGCGAGGAAGTGCTCCTGCGCCTCCCGGAACCCGCCGCGCATCCAGGCGATCGTGCCGGCCGTGTGCAGCGCCGCGGACTGGCTCCGGCGGGGCTCGCTGGACAGGATGACCGGCAGCGCCTCGTCCATCAGTTTCGCGGCGCGATCCGGCTCGCCGTGCACGACCGCGTCCCAGGCCAGGTTCTGCAGGGCCGCGGCGGCGTTGCCGTGGGCACCACACTGACGGGCCACCCGCACCGCCTCCTCAAGTGTTGCTATCGCGGCGGCCCTGTCCCCGTTCTCCGTGTGCACGTGACCGAGCCCGCGTAGGTGCCAGGACACCATGCGCAGCAGGCCCCGGGCCCGCTGCCGCGCCACCCCGTCCTCGAACAGGCGGATGGCGGTCTCCATGTCGCCCTGCCACGCGGCGAGCCAGCCGGCCTCGACGAGCACGCGGCCGCGGTACCGTGCGTCGGGCGGGGTCGATTCGAGGGCGCGGTCGAGCAGCATCCGGGAACTGCCGACGTTGCCGCGCTCGAAGCGCGCGTGGGCCAGCGCACCGCCGAGCAGCAGCTGCCGCTCGTCGGCGGTACCGGCCAGCCAGTCCAGCGCGTGCGACAGGTTGTCGTGCTCGACGAGCACCCACTCGAACATGGCGGTAGGCACGCTCGGGGTGTCGAGGACCACCTTCGACCGGGCGGCGAGCCAGTCCACCAGCCGGTCGAAGGCCAGTGCCTCCTCGTCGGCGGCGGCCAGCTTCTCCCGCCCGTACAGCCGGACCGACTCGAGCATCCGGAAGCGTGCCGTGTCGCCGGATCCCGGTACCGGCGCGATGAGCGACTTGTCCGCGAGCGCGGTGAGAAGTTCGAAAACGGCCGATGCGCGTACCTCGGCGGCCGCGCAGATCGCCGTCGCGGCCTCCAGACCGAACCCGCCGACAAGTACCGATAGGCGGCGCAACGCCATCCGCTCGCGCGCGGACAGCTGCTCGTGGCTCCAGTCGATCGCGGCCCGCAGGCTGGCATGGCGCCGGTCCGCGGTGCGGGGGCCCGAGGTGAGAAGCGAGAACCGGTCGTCCAGCCGGGCCACGAGGTCGGCGACCGGAAGCATCCGCACGGTGCGGGCGGCGAGCTCGATGGCCAGCGGCAGGCCGTCCAGCCGGGCGCATACGGTGCCGACGTGTGCCTGGTTCGCGTCGGTCAGCGCGAACGTGGGATCGATGTCCCGCGCCCGGTCCAGGAACAGCTGGACCGCCTCGCTGTTCAGCAGGTCGGCCGCGGATCCGGCGGCCGGGTCGGGTGCCGCGAGCCCGGCGACCTGGTACACCACCTCGCCCGGCAGGTGCAGCGCCTCCCGGGTCGTGGCCAGCACCGAGAGCCGGGAACACCGGCGCAGCAACGCCTCCACGAGTACCGCACAGGCGTCGACGAGGTGCTCGCAGCTGTCGAGCACCAGCAGCAGCCGGCGGTCGCGCAGCACGGCCTGAAGCGTTTCCGGCAGCGGTTCGCCGGGCCGCTCCCGGATGTCCAGCGCGGCCGCGACCGCCTGCGCCACCGCGTCGCCGTGGCCGACCGGACCGAGCTCGACGACGCGGATGCCGTCCGGGTACCCGCGTGCGACCCGGGCCGTCAGTTCGTCGGCCAGCCGGGTCTTGCCCACACCGGGCGGGCCGGCCAGGGTCAACAGCCGATTACCGCGAAGGAGCTGGCGCAGGTCGGCCAGATCCCGTTCCCGACCGAAGAACCGGTCCAGTCTGGGCGCGCGGCGTGCTTGCGGCGCCGCCTGCCGCTGGTCGCGCGCCCGCTCCCGGTATGCCCGCTGGCGGCAGGCCGCGGAACAGTAGACGGGCGCGCGGCCGCCCTTGCGGGCGGCCGCGGCCCCATCGGGCATCGCCTCCCCGCACACCTGGCACGTCCTGCCTCGGTACCCCACGGCGCTTGCGTTACCTCCAGATCCGCCGCGTTGCACGGTGCGTCCGCACGCAGGTTACCGTCACCGGATCCGCGCGGCCAGAACGTTGGGATCGGTCATCGTGAAGTACGCGGCGCTGGTCACGAAGGCGCCGTGCCGGCCGACCGCCACGGAACTCGGGTTGGACAGCCCGTCGGCGGCGGTGAGCACGACGGTGTGCGCACCGGTCGCCGGGTTCACCCGCACCACCTGGCTCGACGGGTTCAGCGCGACGAGTACCGTGTCGCATCCGTCGGCGACGAAGTCGAAGTCGTCGACGCCGGGCAGGCCGGTGGCCCGGATCCGCGCCGCACCAGCGGTTCCGCCTCGCTGAATGCCGATCCGCACGAGGGTACCGGCGTCCAGGTTGGACACCCATACCGCGCCGTTGTGCACCTTGAGCCCGTTGGCGCCGATGAACCCGGTACGCCGCAGGGCCGGATCGGCGGACCAGACCGCCGGCGTGCCACCGCGGACCGGCAGCCGCCACACGACACCGCGCAGGGAGTCGGTGGCGTACAGGTGACCGGACCGGTCAGCCGCCAGGCCGTTCGGGAACGTGTCGGCCGGCAGCGCGCCGATGCGCACCGGCCGGGTACCCGCGCGGATCCGCCAGATGCCCTGCAGGTCGGCCGAGCCGGTGCAGTAGTTGACGAACAGGTCCCCGTTGCCGGCGCGGACGATGCCGCTGAGGAAGCTCGGGGTGTTGAGGATCGGGCACTTGGTGGCGGCGACCGGAGCCGGCAGCGTGGCCAGCACGGTCATCTTGCCGGCTGCGTCGACCCGGACGACCTGACGGCTGAACGCGAGCGTGACGTCGACGACGCCGCGCGGGTCGGTGACGAGGTTCTCCGGCGCCTGTCCCTTGGCGAAGTCGAAGTGCACGAGAATGCGCGACCCCGCGACGGTACCCGTCGAGGCCGAGGCCGGTCCGGTTACCGTCGCGGCCGCCACGGTGCCGACCAGGCCGGCCACCACCGTCGCGGCGATCGCGTACTTCAGTCTGAACACGTTGTCCCTCCTCGCATTCGGTGAGCGGCGGCTCGGCTCGGCGGCGTGGAACAGCGGAAAGCTAACACCGGTACCGGGACGGCTCCTGAGTAGCGGCGGCGGCTGCGGGCGAGTACCGGCGGCGGCACCGCCCAGTACCGCGCCCCGCGTTACCGACGCGGGGCGCGGCGCGTGGGTAGTCCACCTGGGACCGGCATCCGGCGGGTAGGGCGGCTACTCAAGACCATCGATAGGAATGTGGGTAGTGTGCGTTCCGGCGGCTCGGTCGGCGGCGGAAGCTTTCGACTGGGAGGTAACGAATGAGAGTAGGACTGCGCGCGCTGGCGGTCGCCGTCGCGGCGGTGACCGCCTCTGTCGCGCTCAGCACCGCGGGCGCGGCGCCGGCAGGCGCCACCGAACGCACCGCGGGTACCGCCGGAGTCCAGGTGGTGCACCGGTACTTCGGGCCGATGCCGACCGGGGTCACGGTGTCCCGGCACGGCCGCATCTTCAGCAACTTCCCGCGCTGGATCGACCAGGTACCGGCAACGGTGACGGAGATCCGGGGCGGACGCGAGGTGCCGTACCCGAACGCCGCGATCAACCAGCTGGACACCGCGCATGCCGCGACACACTTCATCTCGGTGCAGAGTGTGGTCGTCGACCAGGCCGACCGGCTCTGGGCGCTGGACACCGGCCGGATCAACTTCGGCCCGATGATTCCGGGTGGTGCCAAGCTGGTCGGCATCGACCTGCGCACCAACCAGGTGGTCAAGTCGATCCCGTTCCCGCCGGACGTGGCGCTGTCCACGACCGAGCTCAACGATGTGCGGTTCGATCTGCGCCGCGGCCGGGCGGGGATGGCGTTCATCACCGACTCCTCGGCCAACGGACCGAACGCGATCATCGTGGTCGATCTGGCCACCGGGCAGTCGTGGCGCCGCCTCAATGACCACCCGACGGTCAAGGCGGAGCCCAACTTCACGCCGATCATCGAGGGCCAGCCGTGGCTCGTCCGGCCACCGGACGCGCCGCCGAGCAGCCTGACGGAGGGCGTGGACGGCATCGCGATCAGCCCCGACGGCCGGACGCTGTTCTACTGCGCACTGTCCAGCCGGACGCTGTACAGCGTCAGCGTCGACGCGCTCGCCGACCGGGGTACCCCCGATTCCGCGGTGGCGGCGACGGTGCGCAACCTCGGCCGCAAGGGGATGAGCGACGGCCTGGAGACCGACCGGCGGGACCGGGTGTACGGCGGCGACATCGAGCGCAACGCGCTCATCCGGCGCCTGCCCGACGGCCGCATCCAGACGGTCGTCCAGGGTTCGCGCATCATCTGGATCGACACGCTGTCGATGGGCGCCGACGGGTTCATGTACTTCACGGTGAACCAGCTCAACCGGCTGCCGCGGTTCCACGAGGACAAGGATCTGAGGGTCAAGCCGTACGTGCTCTACCGCGTGCGTATCGACCACTGAGGAATCACCTGGCAAGCGTTGGCCGCCGTCCACGGACGGCGGCCATTGCTGTGCACGGGTCAGCCGGCGACGTTCAGCTCACAGATGAGGCGGACCTCCAGCACGATCTCGGCGGCGAGGCCGGCGACGATGGCGGCCTCGACGGCCAGCGGGGGCAGGCCCGCGCCGAAGACGGCGAGCAGCACGGCGGCCGCGGCGAGTCCGATGCGCGACCAGGCCCGGATGTCGCCGCGGGGAGCGGTGTTCACGAGGTGGATCGTCCCGATCGCGAACAGGAACGCCGCGATCCCGCCGCACAGCGCCCAACGCGCCTCGTCGACCAGCAGCGCCGGGTCAGGCACCGCGGTCTCCAGCGCGCCCTCCTGCCGCTGGTACCCGGCCGCCGCCCGGCTGGACAGCAGCACACCGGCCCCGGAGGCGGTGATGGCCGCGAAGACCACCAGATGCCCGTACACGTACACCTGGCCGGTGCGCCGCCAGCGCCGCATCGGCGACGAGTCGACACAGTCGAAGTACAGCCACCACAGGCCCGCCGCGATGAAGAAGCCGGCGACGACGACCAGGCTCGCCATGAGATCCAGGCGGCTGGAGGCGATGCCGATCGCGTCGAGGGTCACCGACTCGCCGAGCACGATGAGCACGAACAGGCCGAAGCGCTCCGGAATGTGCGAGGTGTGGAACGGTACCCGTCTGATGGCCGACGCGGAGGCCAGTGGCGTGGCCAGCTCCACGAGGACTCCGGCGGCCCAGCACGCGTACCGCGCCGGCCCCGGCACGAAGACGGAGACCAGCCACAGCGCCGCGCCGATGCCGAACCCGGTGAGGTACCGGCCGGTCAGTGGCCGGGCCACCGGCACGCACCGGTGCGCCCGCGCGTACTGGAGCAGCAGCAGCACCCGTACCGCGACGTAGCTCGCGGCGAACCGGATCGACCCGGCGGGACTCGTGAACGCCTCGGGTACCGCCTCGGCGACCGAGCTGACCGCGAGCATCGCGGCGAGCATGATCGCGCGATGGATGAGGTCGTCGTTGTCGAACCGGTCGGCGAAGAAGGTGTACCCCACCCACGCCCACCAGATCGGTACGAACAGCACGACGTAGTGCAGCAGGCCCAACCGGGTCGGGTCGTGCAGCAACGCCTCGGCCAGTTCCGCGACGGCGACCACGAACACGAGGTCGAAGAACAGTTCCAGCGCCGACGCGTGCCTTTCGGTGACCTCGCCGCCGGCGTTGCGCAGTTGCGGACGCCGGCGGCGAGTTGACGGTTCGAGCGCGACGACGTTTGTCGGGCTCACCGCCCACCACCGCGTTGCTTGACGTGGTCGGCATCGGAGTACCCGTGGACCATGCTGATCCGCCCGGCCTCGTCGACGCGGAACACGTCGATCCCGTCGACCTCGGTGGCGCCGCCTTCGGTCAGCTGGGTGATGTGGAACAGCAGAGCCGCCTCGTCACCGGTGACGAAAAGGTCGACGATCCGGAAGTCGACGGCCTCGGTTTGTGCGTAGAGGTTGTCCCAGAACGCGGCCAGCGCGTCGCGGCCCACGTTCGGCGGCGAACCCACCGGGTCGATCTGCACCACGCCGTCGGCGAACAGCCCGAGGAAGCTGTCCCGGTCGCGTCGGTTGAAGCTGTCGACGTACGCCACGACCGCGGCGCGGATCTGGTCGGCTCGGGACATGGTCACTCCTCGGTTCGCCGTGCCGGACCGGGCCGGCGCGGGCTGTTCTCGATCGCCTTGACGAACTCGGCGACGAAGCGGTCGGTCACCTCGGGATGCCTTGCGGAGACGAGGTTTCCGTCGACCACGAGGTCCGCGGTGCCGTCGTCGCCGTACACCACTTCGCCGCCGGCGTTCTCCACGTCGCACACGATGTTGTGGGCACAGGTCACCCGGCGGCCGCGCAACAGATCGGGGTCCGCGCACAGCAGCCACAGCGAGTGGCAGATGGTGCCGACGGGCAGCCCGTCGGTGTCCATGGCGCGGCGCAGGAACTCCACCGCGGGTGCCGTGTTCCGCTGGCCCTTGCCGGAAACCGTTGCCTGGTAACGCAACCGGTCCATCGCGTAGGCGCCGATGCAGATGATTCCCCGGTAGTCCGCGGGATCGACCTCGGCGACCTCGGTCCGCACGGTCACGTGCTCCTCGACGACACCGTTGTCCGGGTTGCCACCGAAGGTGAGCTCCGGCTGGCCCCACAGGTGCGACAGGTACTCCACGGTGTATCCGTGGTCGGGGAAGAACTCGTTGAACCGGCGGTACTCGGTCTGGTCGAAGTGGTCCTCGATCAGTACCCCGATCTTTCCGTTCTCCATCGTCACCGCGCTCACCCGGCCAGGCCGAGCGGCCGGTACAGCGCGTCCGGGTCGAAGAACGCCTTGACGTCGGCGATCCGGCCGCGCTCGATGCGGAACAGGTTCATGCCCTTGACCACGATCGGATGCTCGGTCGGTGCGGCACCCATGAACTCGCCGCTGTGCGTGCCGGTGATGGTGAACGACGCGGCCACCTTGTCCGCCTCCTCGACCGTGTCGTTGACGGTGAAGACGCGGTCCGGAAAGCCTTGGTACCACCGCATCGCGAACTTCTTATACTCGTCGATGCCGTGGATTCCGTCGGGTGAGATCGGGTTGTGGAACACCACCTCCGGCGCGAAGATCTCGTCGGCCGTGTCCAGGTCGCCGGGGGCGGTCAGGAACTTCTCGTAGTACAGGTGCACCAGTGCGGTCCCTCTGCCGGGCATGGCGCTACGCTCCTTGCTTCATCCAGTCGGCCGCGCGCTCGCCGAGCACGTAGCAGGTCAGGTTCGGGTTGCCGCTGACGTGGTCGGGCATCACCGACGCGTCGACGATGCTGAGGTTGTCCACGCCCAACACCCGGAACCGCTGGTCCACCACTGCCGTGTCGTCGTCGGCGGTACCCATCCGGCAGGTGCCCACCGGGTGCCACAGCGTCGCGGAGTGCTGGCGCAGGTAGCTCAGCAGCGCGTCGTCGTCGTCGAGCTGCCGCTCGGTCAAGGTGTCGGCGAGCCCCGCGGACAGCGCCTGGATCGGCTCGGAGTTGGCGATGGCCCAGCACAGCCGTACGCCGTCAAGGGCGATCTTCTGGTCGGCCACCTCGCCGTACGAGTTCAGGAAGATGTCCGGCTGCCGCAACGGATCCGTCGACGTGATCGACACGCGGCCGCGGCACTGCGGCTTCTGCAGCACGCTCATGACGCTGATCGGCCGGTGGGTGATCGGCACGTACCGGCTGACGAAGTACATCTGCATGTTGTTGAACTGGTCGGTGCCGGGGTTGGTGTACCGCGCGATGATCTGCACGTCCGGGTCGGTCAGCTGGGTCACGCCCTCCCTGGGCACGATGCCGACCGTGATCTGCTGGTGCTCGATCAGGTGCTGGCCGACGTTCGGCTGGTTCAGCACCACCTTGACGCCCAACCCTTCCAGGTCGGCCTTCGGCCCGATGCCCGACCGCAGCAGGATGGTGGGCGTGTTCACCGCGCCGGCGGACAGGGTGATGTGTTCGCCGTACACGGTCTGCGTCTCGGTGCCGATCGTCACCTCCACGCCGATCGCGCGGGAACCGTCGAACACCACCCGGTTCACCAGGCACTGCGGCCGGACGGTGAGGTTCAGCCGCTGCTGGGCCTGGGACAGGTACGCGACCGCGGTCGAGACGCGCAGGTTTCCGCGCCGGTTCATCGGGATCGGCCCGACCCCGGAGCTCTGCGGGTCGTTGTGGTCGGCGACGTAGCTGAACCCCTGGGCCAGACACGCGTCGAGGTACGCCTTCTGCAGCGGTACCAGCTCGTCGTGCCGCCAGCGCACGATCGGCGTCGGCCCGCCCTTGCCGTGGTACGGGCCCTCGGCGTCCTGGTCGTCCTCGATCTTCACGAAGTAGGGCAGCACCTTCTCCCACGACCATTCGTCGTTGCCGAGCTTGACCCATCCGTCGAAGTCGTCGGGGATGCCGCGCAGCGCGATGGCCCCGTTGACCGCGGAGCACCCACCGGCGGTCTTACCGCGGGCGTACTCCATCGTGCGTCCCGGTACCGCCTCGGCCGTGTACCCCCAGTCGTGCTCCTGCACCGACACTGTCGCCGCGTTGGCGAGATCGTCCGGCAGCTGCGCCGGATCCGGCCAGTACGGCCCCGCCTCGAGGAGCAGGACCGAGCAGCTCGGGTCTTCGGAAAGGCGGGTGGCGAGAACCGCGCCGGACGACCCGGCGCCGATGATGATGTGATCGTATTTCACCGTGTCCACTCCCCATCGGTAGCGTTGACGTGGGTCACGCTAGGTCAGACCGGGTGCCCGGTCTTGAGTAGACGGGTCCGGGCCGGCGCGCGGCTGCGCGACGGACTACCCACACGACCGGCACGGGACTTACTCAGGATCCGGCGCCGGAACGCGGTTAGCGTGGCGTCGTGTACGCACCACAGGTGCTCGGCATCGTGCTGGCCGGCGGCCAGGGAAAGCGGCTGTGGCCGCTCACCGCCGACCGGGCCAAACCGGCGGTACCGTGCGGCGGCAACTACCGGCTGGTCGACTTCGTGCTGTCGAACCTGGTGAATGCCGGGATCCACCGCATCTACGTGCTGACCCAGTACAAATCGCATTCGCTGGACCGGCACATCGCGACCTCATGGCGGCTGTCCAGCATGCTCGGCCAGTTCGTCATCGCGGTACCGGCACAGCAGCGGCTCGGGCCGCACTGGTACAACGGCAGCGCGGACGCCATCTTCCAGTCGCTCGACCTGGTCTACGGTGCCGCCGCGGACGTGGTCGCGGTGTTCGGCGCCGACCACGTGTACCGGATGGACCCGATGCAGATGATCGCGCAGCACCTCGACAGTGGCGCGGGCGTGACGGTCGCCGGCATCCGGGTACCGCGCGCCGCCGCGAGCGCATTCGGTTGTATCGAGGCCGATGCGTCGGGCCGGATCCTGCGGTTCGTGGAGAAGCCACCACAGCCGCCGGGTATCCCGGGCGATCCGCAGTCCTCGTTCGTGTCGATGGGCAACTACGTGTTCACCACCTCGGTGCTGCTCGACGCGTTGCGCTGGGACGCCGACAATCCCGGGTCGGCACACGACATGGGCGGTGACATCGTGCCGATGCTGGTCGAGGCCGGCCGCGCCCACGTCTACAACTTCTCGGACAACACCGTCCGGGGCGCAACCGTTCGCGACCACGGGTACTGGCGTGACGTCGGTACCCTCGACGCCTACTACGACCTGCACCTGGACCTGCTGTCCGGGCAACCGCGGTTCAACCTGTTCAACCACGCCTGGCCGATCCGCACCCGGCTGCCGTCGTTGCCGCCGGCGAAGTTCGTCGCCGGCGGCAATGTGGAGGACTGCATCATCGGTCCGGGCTCGGTCATCTCCGGCGGCCGGGTGCGCAACTCGGTCCTCGGTCCGGACGTGGTGGTCGGCAAGGGAGCCATTGTGGACGGTTGCGTCGTGCTGCCCGGCGTGCGCATCGGCACCGGTGCGATCGTCCGGCGCGCGATCCTCGACAAGGACGTCGTGGTCGACGGCGGCGCGCAGATCGGCCAGGATCCGGACGCCGACGCGAAAAGCTACACCACGAGCCCGTGCGGCATCACCGTCATCGGCAAGGGAACCCGGGTCGCCTGAGGCGACCGCGCGGCTCAGGCGGCGGTGATGTCCAGCGCCCGCGGCAGTGCGCGGCGGCCGCTGATGCCCAGCTTGCCGTAGGCGACCTGAAGGTGGTTGTCGACGGTACGCACGGACAGCGCGAGCCGCTGCGCGATGACTCTGCTCGACAGTCCCTGTGCGGCGAGCAGCGCGATCTGGCGTTCCCGGCGGGTCAGCTCGGGAGCCTTGAGACCCACCAGCGCCGGGCTGCGTACCCGGCCGCAGTCACCACGCAACGAGCTGGCCATCGCGCTGGAGGACTGCGACCGGCCGCGCCGCCCCTTGGCGTAGTGCACCGTGGCCGCCTCCGCCGCCGCCTCCGCGGCCAGCAGCAACGCGCCGATCCGCTTGAACGCCGCAGCGGCCTCGTCCAGTCCCGGGCCGTCGTGGGCGGCCAGCGCAACCGCGTGCGCCGCACACGTCTGCGCGAGCGGACCCTCCACCACGGTCGCCAGCCGCTGCAGCCGATCGGCGACCGTTGCCGCACCACCCAACCGGGCGATGGTGTGCAGCGCCACGACGGTGGCCGTGAGGTGTCCGGTCGCTTCGGCCTGTGCGGCCGCGCGGGACGCCACGGCGATCGCGGTCGCCAGGTCGCCCTGCACCGCGGCGAGCCATACCCGGGCGATGGCGAGGTCGGTCTCGAACAGGACGGTCGCCGGCGTGCACAGGGCACTGGCCCGCTCGATGGACACGGCCGCGCTAGCGGTGTCGCCCACCAGCGCCTCCGACTCGGCCAGCCACCCCAGGCAGGCGGGCAGGAAGCACGCGTGCTGGCTGCTGCGCGCCAGCGTCAGCGCCTCGTGCAGCCAGCGTCGCGCCTCCCCGGCCCGGCCGCAGTCCAGCACCACCCGGCCGAGCACCATCGCCCACGCGGCGGCCGAGCGCCGGTCACCCTGCGCAAGCGTGGTGCGGTACCCGTGCTCGGACCGGGCGACCGCCTCGTCCAGCCGGCCGGCGATGCGGAATACGAGGTACTGCGCGGTCAGCAGGCTGCCGAGCGCGAAGGGCACCGGCCCGTCGACCCAGCCCCGCAACTCGTGCGCGGCTTCCACAACGTTGGGCGCGCGCATCTCCCGCCCGGTGGCGGCCATGGTGAAGGCCTCCGTCAGCGCGCTGGCTACCCGGGCCCGCTCGTCGGCGTCCGGCCGGTTCAGCACGCCCCTCGCGGCCGCCAGCGCCGGCGCGAACTGGCCGGCGAACAGGTGCACAGTCGCCCGTACGGCGGCCAGCAGGTCGCGCAACTCTGCCGCGGGTACCCCCGGCTCGGCATCGGCCAGCACGGCCTGTGCCTCGGCCACCCGGCCGAACCCCCAGCACAGTGCCTGCGCCCGCAGCGCGGCCGCCCAGGCGCGGTCGCCCGCGCCCAGCGCGGCTGGGTCCAGCTGGTCGAGGACGGCGAGCGTCTCGTCGTCGCGGCCCTGCAGATGCAACGCCTGTGCGAGGGTCAGCCCCGCCGCCGGAGGGCCGTCGTTCCCGTCCGCCGCGCGCGCCATGCGTTCGGCGACCAATGGATCGAAGGCGCTCAGCGCGTACCGTGCCGCGCGCACCATCAGCTCCGGCGG
>Ga0066709_100002610_pt1 | contig 13266 bp, 9 predicted proteins | sample GraSoiAngelo_158_FD_79665 | JGI IMG/M metagenome (GOLD analysis project Ga0066709, IMG submission 79665) | Grasslands soil microbial communities from the Angelo Coastal Reserve, California, USA - 14_1009_16_30cm | ecosystem: Environmental > Terrestrial > Soil > Grasslands | place: USA... | reverse complement strand
TCCACGGTGTACGCGAGAAGATTGCCGTCGTCGCTCACAGCCCGCAAGCCAACCGCAAGGAACTTCTGGTCCTTTGCAAGTTCATTCAGATCGAGGATGACTTCTTCCGGCGCACTGAGACTCCCGTGCTTGCGGCAATAGATTGGATATTGCAAGCCTTCGCGTGTCCGCGAATAGTAGAAGTAGCTGTTCGATTCGTACGCAACCGTATCGTCGGTCTGTTTGATGTGGCTGAGCGCCTCCGCGTAGAGTTTGTCCTGAAGCGCCGCAGTCGGCTTCATCATCGCTTCCGCGTATGAATCCTCAGACTTGAGGTAATCCATAACCTGCGGATTGGTTTTCTCACGCAGCCAGAAGTAATTGTCCTTCAGCGTGTCTCCATGGACGGTCGTTTCATGCGGCTTCTTCTCCGCGATCGGAGGCTTCGGCTGCGAGCCATTGGACAAACCGCTGGAACTCGCCGAACAACCGGCAAGCGCACTCAGCGCAAACAGGCACAGCAATACCGCGAGGAATCTCTTTTGTAGCGTCATAGCGACGTCATTATACTTCGCAGACCGTTACGACGAACTCACGTTGATTCCCGTGAATTCTCCGCCGGGGAATAAAACGTTCAACCGCCGACACCATAGGAACGTCGCTGGTCGTCCGCAGCGAGCCCGTGAAGCCTATCTCGTCAGTTCAGGAGACGTACGCGCAGAATTTGAGGGGTGGGAATTGGGCTGGTATTTCGAAGAAAATCCGGAAAGAAACCGCGTCGCGCGACGGCTGAAGTCGTAGCACGACGGCTCAACGCATGGGCTCCCAAAAAAGAATTTGCTCTAGCTTTCTTTTAGTGTACGGTTCTCGGTCACTTTAACTGCGACGGCGGTTCAGCGCCGTCCACTGGAGGTAGCGATGAACCGAATCGTTTCTGCGACCGCACTACTCTTGCTCGTTCTCTTGCCCGGCAATGTGTTTGGTCAATCTGCCAATGCCACCGTGAGTGGTACCGTCTCGGATGCCACTGGCGCTCTGATACCGGGAGTAACGGTCACGGCAGCGAACACACAGACAGGTGTGGTCACTACCGTCGTCAGTAACGAAGCCGGCTCTTACAATTTCGCGAGCCTTCAGCCCGGCGTCTATCGGCTCAGCGCGGAACTGCCCGGGTTTAGAACACGGAGTTACACGGGTGTCGAGTTGGGAACATCGCAACAGGTCCGCTTGAACTTTACGCTCGAGGTCGGCTCAGTGGCCCAAGCCGTCGACGTGACTGTCGCGGCCGATACGCTGCTGGCCACCTCATCGGCGTCCGTAGGTTCCGTGCTTCCGCAAACCACGGTTCACGAACTTCCTACTGTGGGCCGTGATGCGCTGAATCTGGTGAACATTCTTGGAGGCGTGCAGCAGGCGACAGGAGGAGTCGGCGGGGAAGGCCAATATGCGGCCGCCCGAACGAGCGCGACTTTTGCAGGAATGTATGCGACCGCCGGCATGATCAATACGACGCGCGACGGTGTAAGCGTTCAAGAAAACCGGTACCAACTGGGTATGGTTTCCAACACCAGGATCAATCCGGACCTCGTGGGTGAGTTGCGCGTCGTCGTGGCGCCTGTGGACGCGGAATCCGGAGGCGGCGTCGGACAGGTTCAGGTGCTGACGCGATCCGGAACGAACCAGTACCGCGGCAGCGCCGTCTGGAACATCCAGAATTCGGCTTTCAATCCGAACACGTGGGACCAGAACCGCCTTGGTATCCAACGGGACTGGTTCAATCGCCAGGAAGCCACAATCAGTTTCGGCGGTCCGATCATTCGAAACCGAACCTTCTTTTTTGCGCTGTTCGATGCCCAGAGGATGAAGTCACGCAGCGAAGTCACGACTCCGGTGTTGACCGCTACGGCGCGTCAGGGGCTGTTTCGATTCTTCCCAGGCGTCGTGAACGGCAATGCCGAATCCAGTGTCACCTTCGGCGCCAACCCGACCGCCGCGGTAGTGGATCTGGCGGGTAACCCTGTGCGTCCGGCTGCCGCGACCGGCGATCTTCAGTCCATCAGTGTCTTTGGATACGATCCGCTCCGTCCGGGTTTCGATCGCTCTGGATTCATTCAGAGGTTCATAACCGATATGCCTCTACCGAATGATTTCCGAGGAGGCGATGGCCTGAATATGGCCGTGCACCGGTGGACGCGCCCAGGAGACAGCCTGGTAGGCGGACAGCTTGGGACTGAGGACGACACCAATCGCAATCAGTGGAATATCAAGCTGGATCATAATTTCAATAGCAGGAACAAGTTCACCATTAGCTACACGCGTGAGAATCTCTGGAACAAGACGCGAATGTCCGATTGGCCCGGGGGCTGGGACGGCAAACTAAAGCGATGGCCGCGGCTGCTGACGTCCTCGTTTGTTTCCACCTTGTCGCCCAACCTTCTCAACGAGGCCCGCTTCGGCTGGCGGTTGATGCGGTTCGACAGCAAGCGCGCGTGCGATGCGAATGAAAAGGAAGTGAATGCTTGGCTTCCCAATGTCAATGGATACACGCTGCTCGTGTACCCGACATCGTTTACCGACCACAAGATCACCGGCGGGTGTGCGCCGCAACCCTCCGATTCTCCTGTTTATACTTATGCCGACTCGCTCAGCTGGTCGAAGGGCAAGCACGCGTTCAAGAGTGGGGCGGAATTCCACCACAGCCGATCGGATGCACCGACCGCCACGAACTGGTTACCCGTCGCTAACGGCGGCGCCGGAAACTTCCCTGTAACCAATATCGAAACAACTCGCATTCCCGGCCTCATCGGCGGCAACCTCACCGCTATGCGCAACCTGTTGCTGACGCTGAGCGGGTCGTTGTCGAATATCCAGCAGGCTTTCCGCATGGCCACACCGACGGCAACGAAGTTCAGCGACATCAAGGAACTCAATTCCTATCTGCCGCCGTCATCCAGTATTTCTCAGAGAGAGTTCAGCGCTTTCTTCAAGGACGACTGGAAAGTGAGATCATCCCTCACCCTCAATCTTGGTGTCCGCTACGACTTCCACGGTGTGCCGTATGAGACCTACGGAAACATGGCGACGCTGCTGGGCGGAGGCCTGGCCGGTTTCGGCTACTCCGGCCGCAGTTTTGACGACTACTGGAAGGTCGGACCGCAGCGAGGAGATCTGAACACGGTGCAGTTCGTGGGCAAGAATTCTCCAAACCCCAATATTTCACTCTGGAACAACGACCTGAACAACTTCGGACCCGCCGTCGGGTTCAGCTGGTCCGTCCCGTGGTTCGGCGCCGACAAGACAACGTTGCGCGGCGGCTATGGCGTCACTTATATCGGAACGGTGGGACGTGCCAGTAACTTTGACGCCGCCACCGGACCCAGTATGCCCAGCGTCAGCCATAACGCCACATACACTTCGACGCAATATTTGGACCTGACCAACCCCGTGCTGCCGGTTCCCAGGAACACGCCCCTCCAGCCGATTGCGGTGACCGACAGAACTCAAAGCGTCACTGTTTTCGACAACAACACCGTCAGCCCGTATGTCCAGACATTCAATATGTCACTCACTCGAAGCCTTCATTCGAATTTGAATCTGGATGTCCGGTACGTCGGAACAAAAGGTTCGAAGCTGTACGGATCCATTCCGCTCAATCAGCGGAACTATCTGACGAATGGTTTGCTCGAAGCGCTTGCCATCACCCGCGCAGGCGGCGATGCGCCGCTGTTTGACCAGATGCTTCGCGGTCTCGTCTTCAATGCAGGCCAAGCCGCGGTCGGAACGGGCGGAGTCACCGGGTCGGCAGCTTTGCGCCAGAACACGACCTTCCGCACCGCGCTCGCCAATGGGGATTTCGGGGCTGTGGCAAACACTCTGAATCAATCGACGATGATCACCGGCCAGACAGGCGGCTTGCTGCGCAACGGGGGATTGCCGGAAAACTTCATCGCAAATAATCCGCAGTTCAACAATGTGACGTTGACGACCAACCCCGGAAGTTCCATCTATCACTCTCTTGAACTGCAGGCGACGCTGCGGCCCACGTCCGGATTCAGCTTTCAGAATTCCTATACGTGGAGCAAAGCGATAACCGACTGCGAAAATTCCGGATGCGGTTCGTGGATTAACCCAGTGCAACGATCGCTGAGCCGCAGCCTGCAGGGATCGGACCGCACCCACGGATTCCGTTCCAGCGGCATCTTTGAACTGCCGTTCGGTCCCCGCCGAGCCTTGCTGAAAAACAGCGCCGGAGTTCTGGCTCGCCTGGTGGAGGGGTGGCAGTTGAGTTGGATCTTCACGGCGAACTCGGGGGCTCCCTTGAATATCGGCACAGGCAACACGTATATCGGCAGCGCCCGTCCGGATATCGTCGGGGCGTTCCCGAAAGATCAAGGGCAAGCGCATATGACGGACGGTTTGCCAAATTACTTCGCGGCGGGCACCTACCAGATCGTTAGCGATCCACAGTGCGATGCGGTTACTGCGCTTCAAGGGACGCGTACAGCATGCACCTTGCGCGCCGTCGCCGATTCCCAGGGACGCATCGTGCTACAGCACTCTCAGCCGGGAACCCTCGGCACGCTTGGGAGTAACTGGCTGCGCGGTCCCGGACGCTTCAATTTCGATCTGAGCGCAAGCAAGACCGTGCGCATCACCGAAACCAAGAGCTTTCAGTTGCGGGTAGACGCGCACAACGTGTTGAACAAACCGCTTCTCGGCAATCCGAATTTGAGTATGAACTCCGCCGATTTCGGTCAAATCCCGGCAAGCCAGGTGTTCGGTGGACGGCAGTTCCAGGGACTGCTTCGTCTGAGCTTCTAGGCTTTGCACGGCTTTGCACACAGAGTCTCAGGAGGGGCCAGCAAAGACCAGTGTCCAGGAAAAACTTCACGAGGAGAAATGACGACATGAAACTTCGCTGCCGCACATTACTAGTCTTCGTTTTGATGGCATCGGCCTTTACTTCCGCCATCGGTCAGGAGCGGGTTCTTCAGACGAACTCCGGCAGCGGGAATATCCACCTTATCGATCCAGCGACGAACAAAGTTGTCGGCGAAATCACAGGCGTGCCTGTCAATCACGGCGCGGCGGGGTCGCCCGACGGCAAACGGCTCTATTTCAGTAGTGAAGCGGAGCAAGTGTTGGCCGTGATCGATTCGAAGACACTGGCGATCACCAAGAAGATCAAGTTGAGCGCGCGCCCCAACAACATCGCCATCAGCAAGGATGGCGGGCGCGTCTACGTGGGAATCATCTCGCAGCCGGGCGCGATCGACGTCATCGACACGGTCTCACTCGAGCGAGTCGCCAGTATCCCGACCAAGGGCGGTATCCACAACCTCTATGTGACTCCCGATGGCAAGTATCTTATTGCGGGCTCGATCGCGGGCAGGGTCATGACCGTTATTGACACCAAGACCAACGAAATCGCGTGGACGCTCTTCGATGAAGGCATTCGGCCCATGGCGATTGAAGCGAATCCGGACGGTTCTACAAAGCGGCTGTTCGTCAACGTGAACAAGTTTCACGGATTCGTCGTCGTTGATTTTGCAACGCGTAAGGAAACGGCGCGCATCACGTTGCCGGAGATACCGGTAGAACAGAGAGCCAAGGGGACCTTCAACAACGCCCCATCGCACGGTCTGGGCGTTGCTCCGAACGGAAAGACGCTATGGGTCACCAGCCGGATGAATCACGCGGCCTATGCGTACTCGCTGCCCGATCTGAAGTATTTAGGGGGCACCGATGTTGGCAGCGATCCCGACTGGGTCACCTTCTCATCCGATAGCAAGATGGTTTATGTCGCGTGCGCCGATGCCGATTCCGTGTCGGCCATCGACGTGGCGTCAATAAAGGAAGTGGCCCGCATTCCCGTTGGACAGTCGCCCAAGAGAAACACTACGGTGACTTTGCGGTAACGGGTTTCGGCGCAGGGAAAACCGCAGTAAGGTAGTCGACCAGAACGGTGGCTTGATCGTCCGTCAGTGACGCTCCGTTGGCGATCATTGTGCGGACGAGATCCTGCCAATTGTCCCTGGTGTAATAACCGTCGAATCGACGCACGGCGCCGGCGGCATGACATTCGGAACACGCCGTCTCAAGGATATTCTTGCCCTCGCCGTCTGGAAAATTCTTAGGGAAAGTTTGGGTCAGGTAATCGACCAGAACGGGAATCTGGGGATCCTTCAGCTCCGCGCCGTCGGCGATCATGGTGCGCACAATGTCGCGCCAATTCTCCCGCGCATAATAGCCCTGAAACTTCGTTACCTCTTTCAAGCTGTGGCACACGGTGCATGTCGTCTCGAGGATCTTTTTTCCCTCGCCCTCGGGAAGCGGCGGCTGCGTATTCTGCGCGGCTCCCCAGGCAGCCGCGGCTATCATGATCGTGGCCATGAACCAAAGTGCGGTCTTCCCAAACATGGCTGCTATTTTACGATAACTGCGAAGCGGGAACAGGGAGCATCAATCGTAGCGCAGGACCTGGATCGGGTCGATCCGGAGCGCGCGTCGCGATGGAATGTATCCGGCGAGTAAACCAATCGCGAGCAGAAAAAGGGCCGCAGCGGCGATATGAAAAGGATCGGCGACCTCGATACCATAAAGCTGCGATCGGATATAGCGCTCCAGAGTCAGATATGCCGGTATCGCGAGAGCAATGCCGCCGAGCATTAAAATGGCCACCTCGCGCATCATCATGCCCAAAACATTTGTCGTCTGAGCTCCCAGGCCGATTCTGATTCCGATCTCTCTTGCTCGGCGAGCAACGGTGAATGCCATCACGCCATAAAGACCAATTAGTGCCAGTAGCGTCGCCACGCCTCCGAACGCACTCGAGAGAGTTACAATCATGCGCTCCGTGACTAAGCTTCGATCGACTTGCTCGTCCAACGTGCGCATGCCAAAAATCGGAAGATTCGCATCCATATCGCGCACTACCGATCGCAGGCTCGCAAAGCGGCCGGGTCTCCATCCGTGCGCACATAGACTACGGTTCCGGCGCTGAGTGGAATAAACATTTGGGCCGGCGTATCGCCACGCAGTTTTTGTCGTATTTGGCGTCGCGCACGACTCCGACGATTTCGATGTTCGTCGGCGTTTCGGGATCGACACCCATACCGACACGACGCCCGACCACGAGACCATTGGACATGTCCCGTCCTCGAATGTGCTTGAGGCATTCGATCTGAGGGTAATTCCCGGTCGAGGACCCGTTGAACTCATTCGAAAAGCTGCCGGACGCCAAGAAACGCAGTTGGCTTCTAAAATCATCAAACGTTCACTCGCCGTCGCTGCACGGTCCTCTCATCGCTGTAGACGAGCCGGGGGCGGAGCGCGCCGATCCGGCATATCGCGATGTCTTGCTCGACGGCCGGCTTCGACGGTCGCGCGCGCGTCTGAATCCGGATCTTCCTCCTGAAGTCATCGAAGATGCTTACCGCAAACTCACACGAAGCGATGCGCCGTCACTCGTCGAGCGCAACCGCGAACGGAAGAGAGCGGGTTTGGTTCATTCATAAGCGTTTGGGGGAAATTTTGAAATTGCACGATTCCTGCACCTCAAATCCTGAAATCCGAAATGTGAAATTGAACGGAGAACACGTCCAGTCCAACCTAAGGTTTCGGATTTCAGGATTTGAGGTATAGGAATCGTGCATTTTCAAAATTCTTACTCTTGTCCATAGGTGAAGGCCTGAATGCCCCGAGCGCCACATACTCGCTCCACATCGCCGCGTAAAAGTGTCGTGCGCCACCACAGCACGAATGCGCGGATCGATCTCCGGTATCGACAAAACAGTCCATTCTCCGAAACTGTGTCCGACAACGCCTACCTGATTTAGATCCAACTTGGCTTCCGAGTTCCATGTCGTTCGCCCGAGCATGAGGTCGAGCAGAAACTGAAGATCGGGCACGCGGCTTCCAACCACGGTTTCGATTCGTGCCGCGTTTTGCTCCGCGGTCAAGCCCTCGCGCCTGGCAAGCTCCGCAACGAATGTTTCGGAATGGTCCAGCGCGGCGACCACGTACCCGTGACTGCTCAGATGTGTGCAAAGGAACGTGGCGCTGCGCCGATTGCCGCCACTGCAATGCGAGTACGCGATCAGCGGGTAAGTTCCACTCCCCGCCGGATACCAGATCTCGCAAGAGAACACGCGATTGCGCCGTCCGTCCCGGGCTTCAATCGTGCGTACACCGACCGGAAACGGACCTCGCCCAAACGGATCGTATTGTGCAGCTTCTTTCATGGTTCACCCTACGCTTGCCGATGTTGACACACTTCGCCTCTAGTACAATCCTCGCCCTGGAGGTTTCATCACGATGGCGGCGAATGCCACGAATTCTGCGGTCGGAACGCGGAGCGGCTCATTTGCGTGGTTGGCGGATCTTGCGCCACGCGAGAAGCGGGCATTCGGCGCGTGCATTGGCGGGTGGGGGCCCGACGCGATGGACGTTCAGATGTATGGCTTCGTCGTGCCCGCGCTTATTGCCACTTGGGGTCTCACGGGCCGGCAGACGGTAGATCTTCAAACAGCAGCGTTGTTGGTTTCCGCCGTCGGTGGATGGCTGGCCGGCTTCTTAGCGGTTCGCATCGGACGCGTTCGGACGCTACAGATTGCGATCCTATGGTTCGCAGTCTTCACCTTCTTATCGGGGCTGGCGCAAAACTATGAACAGTTGCTGGGTGCGCGCGCTCTATTAGGACTCGGCTTTGGCGGCGAGTGGGCGGCCGGGGCGGTGCTGCTGGGTGAATCGATTCGCGCTGAACATCGAGGAAAAGCTCTCGGCATGATGCAGGCGGGCTGGGCGGTGGGATGGGGCGTCGCTACGATTCTGTACGCAGTGTCTTTTACTCATCTGCCGCAAGAGACCGCATGGCGTGCGCTGTTCATGGTGGGAATCCTCCCGGCCCTTTTCGTTTTTTTTGTTCGGCGATATGTGGAAGAGCCGCCAATTCACTTGGAAACGCGCTCGAAGCTGGAAGCCGTCGGCGTGTTCGCCGGCATCGCATACGCCACGATGGCGATCGCCGCCTTCCTGCTGCCGGAAACAAAAGGCAAAGTTTTAGCGGCGGAATAAATGCTAAAAATTCAGTCTAAGCGAAGCCTGCAACTCACGGAATGACGTTTCCGATTTTGCATTCGTGCCCGCAAACCTTCCGAAATTGGCGTCATTGATATTCATAATCAACGCGGCAGGGTTAGGCTCGGGATGGTTGAACACGTTTCGAGCGTCTACTCGGAACTGCAGATTCTTCGCTTCGGTAATCTTGAAAGACTTGCCCATGCTCGCGTCAAAACGCCATCGTCCCGGCCCTTCAACCACACGTTGACCGAGCGTGCCTCGTGTTCCGGGCTTGGGATGCTGGAGAAGGATTTGACTGCCGCCGGCATCGGCAACCGCGTTCAATGTGCACGCGCTCTGCAGACTGGCCGCGACTGCAAGGCACTGCGGATCACGAACCAGCTTGATGCTGGAAGGGCTGAAATAGTTGCCGGTCGGCCCACTGGGGAATTCGGCTTTGCCGCTTCGAATATCGAATGGACCGACGACGTCGGGAGTGCCGTTGTTGTAGAGCATGTTCTGGGCGACAATGCTCAGAGGCTGTCCCGTATTCATATTCACGATCCAGCCCATCTGCCAGCCTTCGATCACTCGCGCTAGAATACCGGCACTCTTCCCCAACAAAAGTTGATCCGGTCCGATCGGCAACGAAAAACTGCCATTGCTGCGAAAGTCGTGACGTCGGGTATCCGGCAACACCGCGTAATCGGCCCGCCGGTCCAACGGATCCGTGAATACTTGTCCCAACCCGTCAGTGCCGGGGAATCCTGCGCCGAGGCTCTTGCTCCACGTATATGTGGTCTCGGTACTGATGCCTCGAACCGGCCGTAGGCCGAACTGCACATTAAGCGAGTGGTAATTGCTGCTGATGTTGTTCGTCATCAGATTAACGCCGCCGAATTGTGGATTCGAGACAATGAAATTCTCCGGGAATCCGTTCAGCCGCATGACAGCGCCTACCTGTCCGGCTGGGATTGCCGGCAAAGTCGGATTGCTCGCCGTTGCATAGTTCAGGGTGTTCAGCGATGCCGCCAAGCCCGAGTAGTTGCCGTTCGCAAGATTGGCATTAAACGTAGAACTGGACCGCATGTGCATTCCCGCGGTCTGTAGCACACCATTGACTGTCGTTCCGACTGGCCCGAAGCCAGTACCCGCGATGTTGATGCCGTTGAACATGCGATTCAACAAGTCGGACTCGCCTCCCGCGCGAACGGCATCAAACGCCTCCTTCAATCCATTGCTGCGAAAGTTCGGTATGTTGATGTTGTTCGACGCGCTGCGCTGCTTCCGTCCGAGAGTACCGATATATCGAACATCGAGGGACATCTTGGAACCGATGCTTCGAGTAACGGCTAGCGTCAGGTTCTGCGCATATGGAGTGACGAGATTGGGATCTGGAATGAAGACGCCTTGGCTGCGCTCAAACAATGGAATTTGCTGCAGGGGCTTGGTCGGAACCGGTACTGGGATTAGCGAGGACAACCTGGTGAGATCGAGATAAGCGTTGGCACTGCTGTCGCCGATATACGTGACGTTTTGGGAACTCCCAGGTGCACTGGTCTCTTGCACGATCGAACTAAAGCCGTCGCCAATCTGGTAGGTGAGCTGATACCCGCCACGCAGCGTGGTTTTGCCGACTCCAAACCAGGGAACCTGCCATGCAAATCCCACAGCCGGCCCAAAGTTGTTCCAATCGTCGGGGTACCAGGGGATATCGGGATGCGGCGAGTTCTTTCCGATGTACTGGAATACGGTGGGTTCGCCACGCGTTCCAGGCCCCATCCAATCATTGAAACTTCGGCCGGAAATCCCAAACGCCGCCGCACCACCGCCAACTGGAAGCGGCATCAGCCCGTTCGCTTCATACGGCACGCCCAGATAGTCATATCGAAGTCCGAGGTTCAGCGTGAGGTTCTTTGTCGCTTTCCAATCATCCTTGAAAAACAAGCTGAATTCGTTGAGCCGAAGGTCGCGGACTTTTCCTGGATATGTCTTGTAATCGTCCCATGCATCCAACTTGGTGGGATCTTGCATGTAGTAGTACTGAGTAATGGAACCCAGAGAACCAGCCAGAAAACTCAATAGATTCCGCATCCGTGCGTTGTTGCCGGCGGCTGTCGTTCCGGCAAGTCCCGGCATGTTCGTTATGCTGATCGCCGTAGTGGATATCGGTGACGTGGCCAAATCCCCGCCGGTTGCGCGCGGTATGGCTGTATTGCCGATGCCGGCATCCAGGCCCCACGATCCGCCTCGCCGAATTTCGCCGCCAAATTTGAATGCGTGGGTTCCTTTCGTCCAGCTAACGGAGTCGGCGTACTGCAACAACGTCGTGTGGTCTTCAAATGTCTGCGTGTTTCCGCCGCCGAGCGGTGAGTTCGCTTGAAAATTCACCTGACCGGTTCCCAAGCCGAGATAAACCGGGTAGCCGGAATAGTTGGGATAAAACTTCTGTCCCGCGCCATCCGTCTTCGGATTGTTCAATCCATTCCACTGTGTGAAGCCAGTGCGCCGCAATCCGAGACGAGCCTCGTTGACGATGGTCGGCGAAAGAGTAGACGTGAACGTTATCGCCAAATGATGCGGCCGGCGCGAGCGGCTGCCGGAGAATGTATCGGGCCACGTCATCAAATTAGCGCCGCCTGCAGAGTTTTCCAATGTATATGTGCCCGACAGTTTGTGGATCGCGTTGAAGTTGTGGTCCAGCTTCACATTAATCTGTTTCCGATTGACGCCTGTGCCCCCGAACGAAAAAATGCCTTCGTTTCCGCCCCTGAACGGGCGCACCCACCGGTAACCGGCGGTGTTCAGTCCATCGCTGCCGGTAGCCTCGTAGTTATTCGGTAGCGGCATCTTCGTCAAAAGCTGTTTGGTGAAGCCGGTGGGGTCCATCGCCTTTCGATTCGGATCCCAGGGATTGCCCTGGACGACTGCATCGGAGCAATCCGGCCTCGTGGGGATATTCTGCAGTGGACCAAATACGCTGGCGTACCGAAGCGGTCCACCGGGACTCACTGGATTGCCCAACCCGTCCACAACGGCAATCGTTGGAGTAGCGCCGCTAGGCTGAGTGGCCTGGAGAGCATTGCCGTTATTCCAATTATCGAAGTACCGAAAAACGCCAAGCCGCGCGCACGGCGTAAGCACTAGCGGATTCTGGAGCGCACGTTCGTTAACAAGCAGAGCGTCCCACAGCGCAAAAAGGAACGTCTTGTTCTTCACGATGGGACCACCAACACTCGCGCTGTATTGATTCCTGTTCACCCAGTCCTTCGTGAGGGGTTTCCATTCACCGGTTTTCGCGTCGACGGCCCGGTTATTCGCCCACGTGTTTGCGTCGAAAGCGCTGTTTCGCACATACCACACAGCGCTGCCTCGCCACAGATTCGTTCCAGACCGGGTGAAGACTTGCATCTGTCCATTACCGCGGCCCATCTCCGCATCTACCGGTGCGAGAACCAAACGCATTTCCCCGATGAGATCGGGACTCATATACGTGGAAGGAGTGAGGCCAGCCTGCATATTCCGCGCAGATCCGCTGGACTCCATTCCGTCACGCGTGACGTTGACGCTGCGTGCGCCCAGCCCGGCAAATGTTCCAGTGACGCCGTTGGCGTCCATTCGCGTTCCAGGCAGCGTATCCAACAGTCCAAGAATGTTGTTACCGATAATCGGTAGAGACTGCATCCGTTGTTCCGATAGAACGCTACCCACCGATGCGCTCGATGTGGCAAGCAAAGAATCCACCGGCACGGTTACGTCGACACCTGTTGTCAGCGCACCGACCGCCAGTCGAATGTTCAGCCGAAGTTCCTGAGTGTTTCCAATTTGGACCTCGTAGACTTTCATCTGAAAGCCGGGCAACTCCGCAGCAACCGTGTATGGTCCTGGCAACAGGCTCGGAAAATTGTATGCGCCTGCTTCATTGCTGACCGTGCTTGTCACCACGCCGGTGGCCGTGTTCGTCGCCGTAACGGACACACCCGGCAGGACGGCGCCGCTGGGGTCGTCGATTGTTCCACTGATTCTTGCGTTACCCGATTGGCTGAAGACAGTGACAGCAACCATCAAGAATAGGAAAACTGCGATGCCGACCCAGAGAGCTTTCATAGACCGCTCCTTTGATGAATTGTCAGGAAATTCGTGGGCGGACCATATCGTCGCCGATTTCTATTTGCAAGAGTTTTTGGCGCCGGGTCCTATGAAATGGGGCCGGAGGCCCATTTCCAT
>Ga0066709_100002609_pt1 | contig 13270 bp, 14 predicted proteins | sample GraSoiAngelo_158_FD_79665 | JGI IMG/M metagenome (GOLD analysis project Ga0066709, IMG submission 79665) | Grasslands soil microbial communities from the Angelo Coastal Reserve, California, USA - 14_1009_16_30cm | ecosystem: Environmental > Terrestrial > Soil > Grasslands | place: USA... | reverse complement strand
TGCATGCGACCCAATATGCGCTCGTCTCGGCTGCCGGGGTAGTTAACGACTATCTCAATTCTCAAGCGCCCGCGCTCGTCGCGTGAGTTTGCGACAGCGGACACAATTCTTTCAAGGTTACTTTAATTTATTACCGGGCCCGACCGCACCTTTATCTCCTCCCACATCTCCCCTCACTCAGAAAAATCAATTCTCATACGATTGAGTTGCTCTCAGCGTGATGTTGGGGATAAACGGAGGATAACATATCGCGGGATATGTGCAGAGACCAGGATCATAGCGATGGGATTAGTTATGGAGTAAAGGATCAGGTCTCTTCTACTAGTTTCCTTCCACGCAGATGCAAACAGCGCAGCCTCATGTTCACAGTGTAAGTTGAATATGGATCTTAGAGCGGCTACTTTCTTCTTCAACTCCATCTTACACTTCAAGTAGATAAGTAACGTCCTTTGTGTGTATGAAGTGAAGCTTTTTAGCTGTGTCAGAGCATCCGGCTTTTGGCTAAGGGTACTGGCGTTTATGTAGATGCCGGGAACAAATTTGACATCCCCAACCAAGAAGAGTTTATGTAAAAAGGTACCTTCGCTATTGTAACTTAAATCTTCATCAAATTTGAACTCGAGACCGCGCTTTTCAAATTGCTCCAAATTGTACAACCCGTAAAACGGATATCCCAATCCATTTCGGCACCAGGCGAGCAAATAGTCGTCATTGCTTTGGCAACTGCCATAAATGCTTTGATAGATACTATAGGCACTATTATCGGGCTCTCCCGACAAATTGAAATCCGGGAAGGCCAGAACGTTACCACGATCCGCCTTAAGCAGTTCTTCCACTAGGTTTGAACTCTCGAAATAATCATCATCGGCGGCCCACATGAAGTACCTTCCACTGGCCTGACTCAGGACAAAATTGAAATTAAAACTCGGTCCTCTGTTTTGACTCTGCCTGAAGTATTGAATCCGACGGTCTGTGGCTAGAAACTCTTGGACAGTGTCCTCAACTCTTCCATCGGGAGAACAATTGTCTGACACTATGATCTCCAGATTTGTATACGTTTGTTTGGTAATATGATCCAGAGTCCTGCGCAGTCCTTCAGCTCTATTGAAAGTCGGAACGCCAATGGTTACTAGCGGAAATTCATCACTCTTCATATCGTCTAAAGCACCTTGGGGGTCAGAAAACGTTGTGCCAACCAAAGGTTGGTAATCCCTTCCCCGCGGGAAGCATTCAATACCGTATCGCGTCGCGCCACAAATCCATAGACCGTCAAACTCGTCTTCTGCTGCCAGGGTCGTCAGCGGAGGCGCCCTGCGACTAGACGGCCGGCCGGTCGATGGGGCAAGAGATTCCTCAAGGCATCGCATACTAAACTCACTTGTTCTTGAGTTATATTCAAGCCGGACGGAAGATTTATGCCGTAAGGGCAGATTCTATAGCTGACGTGATTACGCTCGCGAGCCTCGTGGGCCTGTTTCAGGTGCTGGTAGGCTGGGATAGAGCTAAGCGGATGAAAGAAGGGGCGAGAATCGATGTTTCTTTCGCTCAGTTCACGCTGCAGATAATCTTTCTCGATTCCTAACCGACGATCGAGCACCGCGGTAATCATCCAGAAAGCATTCTTCGTTGTCGACTCTTGCGAATTCAGAATCAATCCTTCAATATCCGAGAGTCCCTCTCTGTACCATTGAAAGATCTCGCGTTTTCGATCCATCAATTCATCAAGCCTTTCCAACTGGGCCAGTCCCAGCGCTGCCTGCATGCTACTCATCTTATACTTGTATGCAACTTCCGTGTTCCAGAACTGCTTGTCGCCGGGCCCGCGTCCGTGATCGCGTAGAAACAACACGCGACGATGGAGGTCGTCACGGTCCGTAACCAGCATACCGCCTTCGCCCGTGGTTAGAGTTTTCGAGCCATGAAAACTGAAGGCGCCAACATCGCCGAAGCTCCCGGCCCTTCGACCTTTGTATTCAGCTCCGGCAGCTTCGGCGGCGTCTTCAATTACCGAGATGTTCTTCCGAGCCGCGACTTCCAACAACGCGTCCATGTCCGGCATGTTTCCATAGAGATCGACCGGAATTACGGCCTTGGTTCTTGGTGTCGTGCATTCTTCAAAGGAATACGCCGACAAACACCACGTCTCTTCGTCAATGTCGGCAAAAACAGGCGTGGCTCCGACATAGGTAATGGGCGCTGCGGAAGCGATCCAGGTCGCGTCGGGAACAATGACCTCATCACCCGGCCCAACTTCCAGAGCTAGCAGCGAAAGATGAATCGCCGACGTGCATGAAGGAAGAGCCACAGCGTGACGTAGGCCAAGATACTTGGCAAATGCTGTCTCAAAGCGTTCGTGATAGACGTTGGCATTGCCGTACCACGCATTAGTCACCGCGTCAGTGACATAATCGATTTCCTTCTGGGTGATTGAAGGACCAGCAACAGGGATACGTTCCATATATCTTACTTGGGGATCAAACGGCGCGTCCGCTCGATTTTCGCAGTCCGCCATTGTGTGACACTCTTCCCCGGCTCACTTTGATACCCGAGAAATTTACTTAGAAAGTCCTCCTCACTGAACTTGCCTTGCAACGCTTCGGGTATGCTGATTTGTTGTTTCAGAAAAGGAAGGGTGTAAAGATGATTCAGGGCCCGTCGTTTGGACTCGGAACTGTTCGCGCCAGCTCGATGATACAACATCGCGTCGAATAGTAATACCGAACCTGCCTTTGCGGTCACGCATCGCTCGTTTTTCTTGACAAACGTTTCAGACGGAAAGGCCTCAAGCTTGTGTGATCCGGGCAGCACGTGAGTACCACCTGTTTCTTCCGAGAAATCGTCAACGCAGAACAACGCGCTCATGGCGAGCGGTCTTGTGCTAACAAAATGTTGATAACTCAAATCGCGATGCCACGCTATCTGGTAATTCTCCAGGTTCGGAGGATTTATAATGCCATTCTGTTGCGCGATGATGAAGTAATCACCCAACAGGATTTCGACTATGGCAAGCACTTTGGGACTGGTGGCCACGCGCAAAAAATAATCGTCGTAGGCTAACGGTAGTCGCACGATGTTAACATCATTGATCTCGTTGAGCCGCTCCTCACTCCCAATTTCTTTCACTTGAATATCGTAAATTTCATCGAGCTTGCCCCGGATGATGTTCAGGTCGTACTCTGACAGCACCTCAGGCACAACGCTATAGCCTGAGATGCGAATATCCTCAACAACTCGCTCCATTTCAGAGGCGAGCCTGGTGACTTCTCTCACTCCATAGGATTTAATTGATTCGCTCATTGTGCCTACGGCGGAACGTCGTTCACTTTGAGTTGCTCTTGGAACTGCTTCCGTAGAGTCCTCGCCGATCGGGGCTAACGCGCTTGTTTATCTCGAATCGCCGACTCAAGCCACGCTTGGATACTCATTCGCAGGCGTTCTGAATCTTCCAGTACGAATCTCTTACTTTCTTCGGTGACGCCTTCGAGCTGCCCAAAATACCGCGTTCGCATGGTGCCGCCACGCCGGCCCTTGTGTGGTACATCCATGTTCATGAACGGTCCTGTCTTTGAGACCTCGAAACTTACGAGGTAAAAACAATTCTCCAGGATCCAGGATAGGTTTACGTCCAATGCTTTTTCAGGTAGCAGCTCAATAGGGGCAGGAGCGCTCCATAACGAATTATTGGTAACGTCTATCCGGCCGTACTCCGTTTCCTTCAGCCAGGGTGCTACGCCTTCGTCACCAAAAACAACGCGACCACCGGGCTTGACGACTCTTTCCATCTCGTAAATTGCCTGCCGCACGTCATCAAAGAGGTTAATTCCGCCAAAATGATACGCCGCATCAAAGTAGTCGTCGGCAAAGGGCAGAAGACTCGCATTGCTGATGCAGAACCTTATCCTGGAACGAGAATGCGACGGCAGAACATACGTCGATGCGGCAAGAATCATTTCCGCAGATAAATCCTGAGCATATACCTCGCCGCTATCGCCGATCACTTGAAGTATCGGGGGGATATCGTCTCCCAAGCCACACCCGGTCACTAGAACTTTGTCGCCATTTTTTAATTTCAGTTTTCGTACCAGGGATTTTCTGAATGCTGTTTCGCTTTCACCAAATGTTTGGAACAGCTAATCGAGAAAATTCCTGTACACTTGAATTGAAGCCGTTTGGTCGTACATCTCGAGCGATTTCTTACCTGCCTCGCCCAGTTCTTGGCTTTGGAGAAAATCAGGTATCTGTATATCGTTCCAGCCTCTAATCAATGCGTAACAAAGGCCATAACTTCGTACTAAACCTGGGTCGCTTTCATACAATGGCTCTCTAGTTTTGGGGCACACATATGCCGGGTGCGCGTTAGCTTCGGATTTATGAAGATTATTCATTTAGCTAAGCCAGGCTCAAAGAGCCATTCTTACTTACAAAGCATTGCGAATCGTCGTAGTAGAAACTCGCGCTCATTCCTTGACGCGTCGCAGATATCCGTCTGGTGCGACGGTAATCGACAGCTTGTCGGAAATCGAGCGATCGATCTCAAAACAATCCGTCGTCTTGAGGAATTCGTACAGTGCAGTCTTCGGACTGTTACCGGGTCCCCAAGGGCGATCGGAAAACATTTTTGCGGGCTGTTCCTCAATTGCGGTATCGAACACCACGCAATAGCTGCCCAGCGAGACCAGCGGTGCATATGCTTGCAGCTCGCAAAGCACATGCTCGTGCGTATGATTGCTGTCAAGAATGACCATCGCTCGCTGCCTGTTCGACGCTTTGGCCTTGACTTGCTCAATGGTCTCAGGCGCCATGCTCGGTCCTTCAATCATTGAAATGCGCTTGAACAGTGGGTGCGCTTCAATCGCCTCACGATTGTGCGTGCGGATATCGATGTCTATACCGACCACCTCAGCATCAGTCGAACCGCCACAAGCAGCATTCAATTCCAGCATCGACGCTGAGAAGATCAAGGAGCCGCCGCGAGCGATGCCGGTCTCGACAATCAGGTCAGGCTGAACGGTCCAGATCAGCTCTTGAAGCGCAAAGACATCCTGAGGCAATTGGATAATAGGCCGTCCGAGCCACGAAAAATTATAAACGTATTTGTACTCCTCGACTTTACGTTGCCAGGATCTAGAAAACGTCTTCAGATCATGATCGGCACCCATCCGCGCTATGTTCTGCTGTTTTTCTAAATCAAACCGCTCGTCTTCGGTTGACATCGAAATCCCTCCAGTAAACAGCCTCAGAAGACAGCAGATCGCGGGTGCGTTCGCCGCAGTTGGCTATGGCATCAAGAATGGAGACGTAAGGCGTGAATTCTCCGTAGGGTTGTGCGTAGGGCACTTTTCGGTAATCCATATAGCGGACTGCGATACCCTTGTCCTCAAACTGCTCGTGATTCAAATAGTTGAGTCCCCCATGTCCGGTGACGTAGACGTCGCAGTTTACCGCCTCGCACAGACCAACCAGCCGCTCCGTGCTCGCACCATCGACGCCCATTGTCGATGAACGCATAAACCTGGGCGCTAGACCTAGCCACTGCGCGATGTGTTCAATCGCAGTGATATTAAACTCCGCCAGATGATCAGTCGATTGAGCGTAAATTTTTTCGACCAACTCAAACATGAGCTTGAAAAAAGGTCTCCTGGCGTAGGCATGTTGAATTGTCTTCAAGTGCTTGCTACTCCACTCCTCCGACTCAACCAAGACCACCTCATTGAGCGGCTTGCCTGAGCTTGTGCGATCGATGGGGACAGTCAACCAGGAAACACCATTCGCAGTTTTGAGCTGCACGCGGGACATAAAACTTCTACCTTGCGGCAACTGCACATCATCGTAATGAATGAACACATCGGCCAATCGTATCTGCTCAAACAGTCCCACCCACGGCAGAAACATCGGCTGTGAAACTACGAGTGTCCGCGCCATCTATTAATTCAGAAAATTATGGGCTACTGCATACCCGACACCGCCGCGGCCGACGCCATCGCCTGAATAGAACATATAGATCTTGTCCTGATAAGGATAAAACGCCGGATAGCAGATCATTTCGGAGTCCCAGCCGCTTTCCGATCTGGATATGCCGGCTTGCTTGTCCAACCTCGTCCAGGAAATTCCATCATCCGACTCGGCAAAACCGATGGTATAGCTTTTCGCAAGCTTGGTCTCATGGCCGCGGGTCGAATACCACATTAGATATTTGTCGTTTGCCTTCAGCACCCACGGCGCCGAGACTACTTCACCGGCAAACTTGTAATCAATTACGCGCCGGCTGTGCGGCGTCCAATCTATTCCATCATCAGACTCGGCATAAAACACCGTGTAAATCGGCTCGGGATTGCCATCGGGAAATTTCCATTCGGTGCCCGAGCAGTACCACATTTTGAAACTATCACCTTCGACGATGACATAAGGGCCGGCGGCCAGCAGTGGATGGTTTTTGTCCTGCGCGAGGACCGGACCCTGAAAGAGACGACTGAAGGTATCGCTTTCCTTGTCCCACACAATGATGCCGATGGAAAGTTCAAAGCTGACAACTCGCCTTCTTTTCCACCCGGTGTAATAGAAAAGAATTTTGTTGTCGAACTCAACGACGCTGCCGAGCGTCACGCCCGAATCATCAAAAGTGCCGGGATCGCCAAGACCGAGAAGTGGTTCCTCGCATACGTTTACAATTCTTGCCGGGTCGCCAATATCGAGATCGATAAATGTCGGCAGCATCCGATCATCTGCATCTCGGGAAGAAAAGAACAGTCTGATCGTGTCGTCGTCGAGGCGATAAGGAATCGGGCGGGTGGCATGCGTTTTGAAATAGCCGCTGCCGTCAGGGCAATAGATCAGACCCTTCTTTTGCCAGTTGATTTTAGTTGACATCTGATCTAGATGAGGTCGCGATCTGCGATTGTCTGGGCTGACGGCGCCGGCTTGACCAGCGTGCGCTCTGGACAATCTTTCATCACGATCGCACCGGAACCAACCACCACAAAACGATCCAGCTTGATGTTGTCGCGTAAGGTTGCGTTCACTCCGAGAAAACAGTTCTCGCCAATATCGCAATTGCCGGATACGACCACGTGCGAGCTGATGAAACAATGATCTCGAATTCTTGAGTGATGCCCGATGTGGTTGCCGGACCAGAGCGTCACGTTATTACCAATCGTCACGAAGGGCTGAACAGTGTTGTCTTCGAGAATAAAGCAGTTATCTCCGACCGGGGTACCGTAATAACTTGCCCGCGGACTAATGTAAGTTGCGCACGTATAACCTTTCTGCTTCGCTTCATAATACCGCGCCTGCCTAATCTGGTTCGTCTGGTTGTAGCCAAGAGCGATAAAAATATCGTGTCCCTCTGGTGGATAAGCGGTATGCAGCCCCTCGAAAGGAATCAGCGGCTTGCCGCTGAACCGTTCCTCCGTTATGAATTCAGATGCGTTGGTGAAGGCGGCGACTTCATAATCAGTGTCGGTCCGGAAGTAGAATTCTGCGACCTCCGCAATCAGACCCGTGCCATAGATGATCAGCTCTTTCATTGGCGTCCGCTCTGCTTACTCAATCTGATTTCTTACTCTGCGTTACGGTACAAGTACAGCGTGTACTCATACAGCGGATAAGAATGGTCAAGCTTGATATGGGGCGAAATCTCGCTCAGACACCAGGAAAAAAGCTCTGCGGGATTCCGGTAGTAAAGATTGTTTGAATAGTAATTCACTTTGGTCGTCATGACGTTGAAAGCAATGCCGATCCTGGCCAGTGAAAACATTTGCCGGATCAGCCGAGCCGCAAAATCATCCATCTCCAAACCGGCGGTATCCAGTTTCTGAGTCAGGATACCGTTGCCGACAACGTAATCGAATTGGGTATCAAACTTCTGAGTAAATATGTCGCCGTAAATGAAACTGCCTGACGGCGCATTCGCCCTGGCCCAGTCGATCATATTTTCGGCCACATCTATTCCCGTATACTCCAGCTCAATGTTCCTGCTGGCCGCGTAACTCAACAACCCGCCGTATCCGCAACCAACGTCCAACAGCGTAGGATTGTGTTCAGCCGCAGGTCGTATGACATTCAGCATTTTGTCGTAACGCCTCAACGCCCTCGTTACGTCTGCGCCCCAATCGACTCCCTCTGAAGATGGACCATGGAGCGAAAACGTTTCCGTGTAATGACGTGCCAGCGCTTCGCTAATCGGATCCATTCGCTTGTCTGCTCCGCATCAAAGTCTCGACCCCGTTCAATGGTGCAATAGCCTTGCAGCGGTCTCTGGTCCGTTAGGTCTCAGTTTCCCTCGCGTCCATTCGCGGAAACTGTCGATCCCGATTGGAAACCACAGCGACCGGCAACGGCCAATCGATTCCTACGCTTGGATCATCCCAGCGCACGCCTCGGGCGTAATCAGGGCAATACTTCTCGGATATTTGATAGAAAACTTCAGTGTTATCTTCCAGCGTTTGATAGCCGTGCGCGAAACCCTCCGGGATATAAAACATCATCCTGTTATGGTCCGTCAGTTCCATGGCTGTCCATTGTAGATAAGTCGGCGAGTCTTTCCTTAGATCTACCGCCACATCGAATAACGCTCCGCGTGTGCAGCGCACAAGCTTGACCTCCTCATGAGGTTTCAACTGGTAATGCATTCCTCGCAGCGTGCCGCGTTTCGGATTGAACGAGATGCTGCACTGAGCGATGTGCGGGTTCAGCCCATGACTCTCGAATTCTTCCACCGTCCAGGTGCGGGCGAAGAATCCACGCCCATCTTCAATACGTTCCGGTTCGATTGTGAAAGCTCCCTTCAGCTTTGTTTCGACAAAGATCATAGATCAGGAAATCCGGAGCTGCTCGCGAAATATGATTGCCGCGGTGCGGTATTTATTAACTCGACCCTCAGACTATTCTCAATTCAGGGATTGGAATAATAAACCGTCCGCCACGGCGACCATACTCTGCCTGCTGCGATAGGATTTCGTCCGCGAAGTTCCATGTTAGGAGCAGAACGTAATCCGGCTTATCCTCCAACAACTTGTCAGGTGGAAAAATGCGCAGGTGCGTTCCCGGTGTGTGATACCCCTGTTTGAATCTGCTGCGATCGACCACGAAATCCAGAGTTTCGCATCCGATGCGGAAATAATTCAAGAGCGTACTTCCCTTAGCAGAAGCGCCATAAGCGGCTATGCGTTTTCCCTTCACTTTCAAATCGTGCAGAAGCTTTGACAACTCCTGACGCAGTCGTTCTACCTTCGCACCGAATCCCAGATAGAAGCTCGCTTCGCACACCCCCCATTTTGCTTCCTCCTCAAGCAAACGGTCTACCGCGGGCGCCTCAGCAGCAGTTTGAGTCCCATCGCCGCGAATTGCGTAGACCCCCAGGGTTCCTCCGTGAATCGGGAAACGTTCAACGTCCTGAATAATTAGGCCGTGACGCCGGAACAAATTGTTCAGCGCGGTAAGCGAGAAGTAACACAAGTGTTCATGATAGATGGTGTCGAACTCGCACTCATCAATCATCTCCTTCACATAGGGAACTTCGATGACCGCCATGCCTGTCTGCTTCAGCAAGCGCGCTATTCCGCGAACCGCACCGTTCAGGTCGGCGATGTGGGCTAAAACATTGCTGGCGTGAATTACATCTGCACGCTTACCTTCAGACGCAAGCCGCTCGGCCAATTCCGCGTCAAAGAATTCGCATAATGTGGGTATGCCGCGCTCCTCGCGCGCGTAGTGTGCGACATTTCGCGCCGGCTCTATTCCGAGCACCGGTACGCCTTCCTTTTTGTAGTGCTGAAGCAAGTAGCCGTCATTGCTAGCAATCTCTATTACGATGCCATTCTCGTCGAGATGACGTTCGCTTCGCATCTTTTCCGAAAGCCGCTCCGCATGATTGAGCATGGTGTCGGAGAATGACGAGAAGTACACGTACTCACGAAATAGTTTTTCAGGCGGCACGGTCTCAGTAATTTGCACGAGCGTACAAACAGGACAGAAGGCGAGCTCCAACGGATACGTCTCTTCAGGGCCGGCGAGTTGCTCGCTTGTTAATAAGGCGTTGGCGAGCGGCATCCTACCGAGGCTGAGAATCTTCGTCAGCACTGTGTGACCGCACGACCGGCAAGCTGCTTTGTGCGCAAGACCGATCATTGTCGAACCCCGAAAAAATCTCTGTACCAGTCTATGGTTCGGGACAAACCCTCTTCCAGCGTGAAGAGTGGCTGCCACTTTAATAGGCTGCGGGCTTTGACGGCGCTCAAATATTGGTGACGAATCTCGTTTGTCGCCTCGTTGAGGACGTCCGGCTCGAGCTTTGAATTCATCGACGCGAGGATTCGTTCGACCAACTCAAGCACAGTTACCTGGGTTTCGTTTGAGAAATTAAAGGCCTCACCACGAAAGTCCGGATTGTCGGCCAGTCGTTCCGCCAACAATATATTGGCGATCGCCCCGTCCTCGGCATAAAAATAGTCGCGCACGAACTTTCCGTCAGAGCGAATGACCGGACGCTGGTCCCGCAATACCGATCGAATTGTTCCCGGCACAATCCGGTTCCAGTTCAAGTCGCCGCCCCCATAAAAATTTCCGCAGCGCGTAATTGCCACTGGCAACCTGTAGGTTGCAGCATATGCCTGCGCAATCAAATCGGAGCACGACTTGCTAACGTCGTAGGGATGTTGTCCCCTTAACGGCGCCTCTTCGGTATAAGGCAATTGCGCATGGTCGCCGTAGGCTTTGTCAGATGAAGCGATAATGATTTGACGCACCGTAGGACTCCGGCGACACGCTTCCAGCAGCGACCAGGTTCCCGCAATGTTTGATTCGAAGGTCGAAATCGCGTTGCGATTGGCGATCCCAACTATGGTTTGCGCCGCTAAGTGAAATACGGCGTCAACCTCGTATTCACCGAGAACTCGCTCTAATAGCTCCTGGTCTCGGACATCCCCGCGGACTACTACGACTTTGTCAATCAGGCGCTCTCGAACGAATAGACTTTGCGGCACCCAATCGCGCACTAAGCATACCAACTCGGCGCCTGATTCGATCAGTAATGGAATTAGCCAACCGCCCAGCAGTCCCGTCCCCCCGGTTACCAGCGTGGGGCGGTCAAGCCAGAACGTGCTGTCAGTTTTCCCCGTCATTCCAGACCTTCCAGGCTGCGTCGCCACTGCGCCAAAAGCTTTCCAATAACAGCTTATCGCGCAGTGTATCCATGCACCTCCAGAATCCGCCGTGCTGGTAGGCGGCCAATTGTCCGTCGTGGGCCAAACGTTCCAGGGCATCTGCTTCGAGGCTGCTTTTATCACCGCTCAAATAGCCAAAAATTTCCGGCTCAAAGACCAGAAAGCCTCCGTTAATCCAACCCTCGCCGATTTGAGGCTTCTCAGTAAACCTAACGACCGTATCGCCAACGAATACCAATCCGCCGAAACGCGCCGGCGGCCTCACCGCGGTAACCGTTGCAATTCGACCATGTGAGCGATGAAATCCGAGCAGGTCCCGCAGATCAATATTGCTGACCCCGTCACCATAGGTGACCATAAAAGTTGCATCGTTGAGCCACGGCTCGAGGCGCTTCACACGCCCGCCGGTAAATGTATCCGTTCCGGTATCGATCAAATGAATTATCCAGTCTTCGCATTTACGGGGGTGCGTCTCGACTTTGCCATTTGCAAGATTCAGACTGATGCTTCCGCTCAGATTATGATAGTCAAGAAAGTAGCGCTTGATTTCTTCACCCTTATAACCGAGAGCGATGAAAAACTCGTTCAAACCATAATGGGCGAAATGCTTCATGATGTGCCAAAGAATGGGGCGGCCGCCAATTTCCACCATGGGTTTAGGCCGCACGTCGGTTTCCTCCGCCAATCGCGAGCCCACTCCGCCAGCCAGAATAACGACCTTCATCAACTGTTTCCCTTAGCAACCAAATGCAATTCTACAGAAGCAGCAGAGCTTAGTTGGTACAGGTACTGGACTCTGAGTTCAAGCATTATCCGTCCTTAACCGTTTTCCTCTTTTCGAAGCAGATTATAAATAGAAATGGATTACGAGTGAAGAGGCTGTCTTCTCGACTGGACCATTCAGACTCCTGTGCCGATAGGATTCATCTTGGCTCTGGGAAGTTAGTGATGCTAAAGACGGATACACTTTATCTCTTGCACACAAAAAACCCTTCTTGCGCCCGGCCTCTCGGCGGTGGCGGACGCAAGGAGGGTTATGATGGATGAGCGATGGTTACTGCTGGGGACCGACGCTGGTCAGGCCGCTGCCATTGCCTCCAGCGCCACCGCCGTTCCCGCGGATGTTGTTATTGAGGAAACTCTCAATAGTGCCACCGCCAAAATCAGTTCCGGCGCTGGTGTTATCGGTGATCGTCACGTCGGCGATTCGCGTCACGGACGCATTTGGTCCTGCGAACACGCCGAAGTTGTTATGCGAGAATACTGAGCTTACGAGATTCGACACGGTGGTTCCGCCCGCTTGTTGGCTGACCTGCACGCCGGATTGGCCGTTTCCCGAGAACTCAGAATGTCTTACCGTACTTTTCGATCCCCCGCCAAAAAACGCGCCTGCGGCCGTATTACCGATGGATCGGACGTTGTCAAAAAAGCCGGTTACAGTGCTCACAAAGCCTACATCTGTCCCGATGACAATTCCGTTGCCGGAATTGTTCTTTACCGTGGTATCCACCACAAACAATCTGTCGTTCGCGCCAGTCCGGGTATCGCTGATCGCCCTTCCGGAGCCTGCTCGAAATCCAAAGATCACACAGTTCTCAATGAACACAGTAGCGGCCGAGGTGATATTGACCCCGATGAGCCCTGTTGTGGCACCGTTAATCGAGAGATTACGCAGCTGAACGACCTTTGTGTTGGGCGCGCCAGAACCCGAGTCATTCACGTTGACTCCATTGGTACCGGACGCCAGGATCGAGCCGAAGGTGCCGCCGCCGTCAATAGTGATCGACTTGGTGATCGTGACAGCGCCGAAGCCACCTGGATCGATGCAGTCAATCTCGCCGCCATCGGCAGTTTTTGAGATCGCGCCCGCAAAAGTCTTGCACGGGGCGGTGCGGCTGCATGGGTTAGCGTCGTCGCCGACGCCGGATACCCAGGTGCGCGTCGCCTGCGCCTGGGCAAACGAAGCAAACGCGAACATGAAGATCGCAATTGCCAGTGCGTTGATAGTGAACCGAAACTTGTTCATTTGGAGTCTCCTTTTTTCCTATTGAAGTTTGGGTGGCCACCAGTAGAACACGGATCCGTTCCGGCCACTGTTGCGCCGAGTCTTC
>Ga0066709_100002608_pt1 | contig 13270 bp, 14 predicted proteins | sample GraSoiAngelo_158_FD_79665 | JGI IMG/M metagenome (GOLD analysis project Ga0066709, IMG submission 79665) | Grasslands soil microbial communities from the Angelo Coastal Reserve, California, USA - 14_1009_16_30cm | ecosystem: Environmental > Terrestrial > Soil > Grasslands | place: USA... | reverse complement strand
GCTGTACTTCTGCACCTTGATGCCGCCGATCGAGATCTCCGGGCTCTTGCGGATGAAGTTGAACAGGCCGATGCGGATGTTGCGGGCGAAGCGCTCGTTGATGATCTCCATCGTCGGCATGCGCCCGCGGACGATGCGTTCCTGGCTCGCGAGGTTGTAGTCGCGCACTCCCCCGCTCGGAACGTCTTCCTGCTCGAGCTTCTGGCTTTCGCCGGTGATGCCTTGCAGCAGTGCATCGACTTCGTCTTGCGAGAGGATTTGCTGGTTCATCGTGTCTCGCTCACTGGATGATGAAACTGGAGAAATGAACGTGCCGCACCGGGTTGTGATCGGCGAACTTCTTGCGGCTTTTCGGTTTCGGCGCCGGCGTGTCTTCGTCGTCGTCGTCGTCGTCGCTCTTCGGGGTCGCGGCAACCACTTTCTCTTCGACGACCGGTTCCTCAGCTTCGAATTCCATGCCTAGCGGGCGCACCGCTTCGCGCATGATTTCGCGCGCCAGCGCTTCCTTGCCGGCACGCTCGAGCAACTGGCGCGAGGTCTTGTGCGCGAGCACCATCAAGATGCCGTTGCGGATTGCCGGCATGTAGACCTTCAGCTCGTCGGCGAAATGCGCGTCGTCGAGCTCGAGCGTGATGCCGATCTGCGCGAAGCGCTCGCTTTCGCGGTCGGCGAGATTGACCACGAACGGATCGAGCGGCAAGAAGGTCGGCGGCGTGCGGTTCTTCTCGCGCGCTGCGGCATGGCTCGTGCGCGCGCCGTCGGCATCGTCAGCGTCGCCGCTCTTCAGAAAGAACGCTGCCGCCCCGCCGCCCGCGATCAGCACCGCGAACGCCGCCGCGCCGATGATGACGAGCTTCTTCTTGCGCACCCACCACTTCGGTGCAGGCGCGATCGCTTCGCCGTCTTCGACGGGCTCAGCGGCAGGCGCGGACATGGAAGGTCCTCCGATTCATGAGGGAAATTGTCGAATCTGCACTCCAGTGCGAATGCGGCAATAAGGGGGGGAAATGCGGGCCAGTCCGCGGCGCGCCACGCCGCACCGCGCGTTAGGCGTAGAGGTCGACCGCGCCGAGCGGCAGACGAAGATTCACTCTTGCGGCCGGTAATTCACTGTCACTCTCGAGTCCGCCGACGCGGAGCGAGTGATTGGCGTGCTCGTTCTTCGACTGGCCGTCTTTTGATTGCGAGTGCTGCGACACGCCGCCGCCGCTCAGCGTCAGGCCGGCGTCGCGCAGCGCCGCAGCGAGCTCGGGCAGGCTCGTCTCGATGATCTGTCGCGTGGCGGCCGAGTCGGCGCCGAAGTCGACGCGGGCTTGGGTGCCGTCGAGCGCGATCTGCACCGAGATCGGGCCCATCTCTGCCGGATTCAGATGCAGCTGTGCATGCTGCACGCCGTCGCGCGCGAGCACGCTGACCTGCACGCCGAACGCAGCGCGGAATTCGGGCGAAGTCGCCGGTGTCGGCAGATCGACCGCGACCGGCGCGGCGGCTTCGTCGCTGCGCGGCGTCGGGTTGAGCGCGGTCGCCGTGTTCGGCATCGCGGTCTCGATCGGTGTCGGCGCTTCGATGCGCTGCGGCGCGTCAGCGGAGTCCTTGATCGCGTTCAGCATCGCGCTGTCGAAGCCGACGCGCTCGCCGCGTTGCTCGATGAAGCTCATGCGTGCGTCGCGCGCATCTGAGCGCGCAGCGTCGGCGCGAGCGGCGAGCAGCTCGGCCCGCGGCAGGCCTTTGCCTTGGGCCGACTCGCTTGCCGGAAATTCAGCGGGCTGCGCACCGCCGCGTGGATTGGCGCTCGGGGTCGGCGGCACCGGCTGGCTCAGCGTCGCGAGCCACTCGGCCAACGAAGGATCGGGTGTCTTGTCTTTGTCGTGGCCAGCGGCGGGCGTGTCTTTCGCATCGGCGGTCGGCGTCTCTGTGCTCGCGTCGAGCGTCTTCTTCTGCGCCGGGTCGGCGCGCTCGCTGCGGCGCGACGGACTTTGGGCTTTCTTCGCCGGCACTGTTTGACGACCTTGCGGCTGTTCGCACGCCTGCGTGTCGTCGGCGGATTTCTTCGGCGCCTTGTCGTGCGCCGCGTCGTTGCTCGCTTGACGGGTCTTGTCGGTCGCCGGCTTGGCCGCGTCGTGGTGCGGCGCGGCCTGGCGTGCCGACAGCAGTTTCGCGAATGCGCTGTCGTCGCTTTGCAGCGCGCTGCTGGGCGCAGTCGGCGCGGAAGGCGCCGGCGACGCGGTGACGGTGATCGGATGCGGGTTGATCTGCATGGTCGATTTCTCAGGCAGCACGGGCTGCGCCGGGGTCGATCAGGCCGGGGTGGTTCCATGCGCTGCGAGCGCCGAACTCGTCGGTTTGCTTCTGCTCGATTCGCTCGGCCGACAGCCGCAGTTCTTGCGCGCGCCGCTCGATCAGCTTGCGCACCGACGCAACGCGGACTTCGTGGTCGCGCAGCACTTCGCGTGCGCGCTCCATCTGCGCGTTGGCGTTCTGCGCGATGCGCTCTTGCTGGTCGACCGCCTGGGTCAAACGGTCCATGAAACCGCGGTAGCAATGCACCAGCTCCATCTTTCCTTCGCTCTTGAATTGCTCGCCCCAGCGCTGCTCGTATTCGCGCCGATAGGTCAGCAACTGCTCGGCCTGCGCGACGGCTGCGATCTGTGCTTGCGCTGCCTGTTGCGCTTCGGCCCACGCCACGTCGCGCTCACGCTCGGTCTGCGTCAGCAAGGCGATCAGCGGTTGCATCGGGTTCATGTTCAGGTCCTGTCGTAGAAAGAATTTGTCCCCTCTCTCCCTGGGAGAGCGAGCAATACCTGTGAAACGTCGGCAATCAAACTCCCACCACCGCACACAACTGCTTCACGCTCGACGCCAGCGACGCGCGTTGGTTCATGTCTTGCTGCAGCAGCGAGGTCATCACCGGGTGCAGCCGCACGGCGGTGTCGAGCTCGGCGTCGTGGCCGGGGGCGTAGGCGCCGAGCTGGATCAGGTCGCGTGCCTTGTTGTGCTTCGCGTGCAATTGGCGAAAGCGCCGCGCCGCTTCGAGGTGCTGCGGATCGCCGACGTTGTTCATCACCCGCGACACCGAGCGCTCGACGTCGATCGCCGGGTAGTGGCCGGCTTCGGCGAGCTCGCGCGACAGCACGATGTGGCCGTCGAGAATGCCTCGCGCCGCGTCGGCGATCGGGTCCTGCTGGTCGTCGCCTTCGCTCAGCACGGTGTAGAACGCGGTGATCGATCCACCACCGGCAACGCCGTTGCCGCTGCGCTCGACGAGCTGCGGCAGCTTGGCGAAACAGCTCGGGGGATAGCCCTTGGTCGCGGGCGGCTCGCCGATCGCGAGCGCGATCTCGCGCTGTGCCATCGCATAGCGCGTCAGCGAGTCCATCAGCAGCAGCACATGCGCGCCGCGGTCGCGGAAGTGCTCGGCGATCGCGGTCGCGTAGTTCGCGCCCTGCATGCGGGTGAGCGGCGGCGCATCGGCCGGTGCGGCGACGACGACGGAGCGGCGGATGCCGTCTTCGCCGAGGATGTCTTCGATGAATTCCTTGACTTCGCGGCCGCGCTCGCCGATCAGCCCGACGACGATCACGTCGGCCTCGGTGTAGCGCGCCATCATGCCGAGCAGCACCGACTTGCCGACGCCGGTGCCGGCGAACAGGCCGATTCGCTGGCCGCGGCCAACGGTGAGCATCGCGTTGATCGCGCGCACGCCGGTGTCGAGCGGGCGGCGCACCGGGTCGCGGTCCATCGCATTGATCGGCCGGCGAATCAGCGGCTCGTTCTGCACCTGCTCGATCGGCCCCTTGCGGTCGATCGGATGCCCGGTCGAATCGACGACGCGGCCGAGCAGCCCGTCACCGACCGGCAGATGCAGCGTGCGGTCTTCGCTACGCCGCCATGGGTGTTGCGTCGCGCCGAGCTTCATCGGCACCACCGGCGTCTGCCGCGGCACGACGCGCGCGCCGCTGGCGAGACCATGCACATCGCCGGTCGGCATCAAATACGCGCGGTCGCCGGAGAAGCCGACGACCTCAGCGAGCACCGGCGGCTGAGCGTCCATGCGAACTTCGCAGACCGAGCCGACCGGCACGCGAATGCCTGCGGCTTCGAGCACGAGGCCGGCGACGCGAACCAGCAGGCCTTGCGTTTCGAGTCGCACCGGCTCGGCCGAAAAGCTTTGCATGTCGGCCAAGTAGCGGTGCCACTTCTCGGCGGTGGCGAGCGCGTGCGCTTCGATCGGCGAGGTGATCATGTTTCATCCTCCGCCGAACGGGCCGAGCGCCGGGCCGCTCCCAAGCCGGCCCGCGTCCCCTCGGGGGACCGTCCGATGTACTCATCGGACGAGGGGTCGTCATTTCCCCACGGCTCTTCGCAACCCAAGGAGGCTGCGGCGCGGCGCCAGCGCTCGGCGATGCTCGCATCGATGACGCCGATGTCCGAGTCGACCTGGCAGCCGCCGCGCGGAATCGCTGCATCGGAAAGCAATCGCGCGCCGCGTGCGGCGAGCACATCGGCCGCGCCTTGCGCGACGAAACCGTGGTCGTCCGGATGCACACGCACGGTGATCTGGCGCGCGCTCATCAGCAAGGTGTCGAGCGCTTCCTGCGCGACGACGCTGACCAGCTCGGGTCGCGTCGCGAGCTCGCTGCGAACGATTTGCCGCGCGAGGTGCGTGGCCGAGACGGCGAGCGCACGTGCCATCTCCTGCTGCAGCGCGTCGAGCTGGCGGCCGTACGACTGCGTCAGCGCGCCGACTTGCGCGGTGATTTGCGCGGCGTAGCTTTGCTTGAACCCGTCGAGCGCGGACATGCCGTCGCGATAGCCGTCTTGATAGCCGGCCTGGCGCGCGGCATGCAAGAGCTGCGCGGGATCCGGCGGCGGTGGTGCTTCGGGCTCGGCCGAGGGACGCTGCACGCCTGACGCGCTCTGCGCCGCACCGCCCGACAGCGTGCCCGGGCTCCACGACGCGAATTCCCCGAGCTCTTCGCGCGGAATGAAGCGCGCGTAAGGCGAAGCCGGCTTCGCGCCGTCCGGCGGCGGAACATTTTTCACCTTCGGCTTAGAGGTACTCATCGTCTCCGCCGCCGCCGAGCACGATCTGGCCTTCGTCGGCCAGGCGGCGAACGATCTTCAGCATTTCCTTTTGCTCCGACTCGACTTCGGAGACGCGCACCGGGCCGCGCGACTCGAGGTCTTCGCGCAGCGTTTCGGCGGCGCGCGTCGACATGTTCTTGAACACCTTCTCGCGCATCTCGGGCGTCGCGCCCTTCAGCGCGATGACGAGCGACTCGGACTGCACTTCCTTCAGCAGCGCCTGGATGCCCTTGTCGTCGACCTTCTCCAGATCGTCGAAGGTGAACATGTTGTCCATGATCTTCTGCGCGAGCTCGTTGTCGGCCTCGCGGATGTAGTCGAGCACGGCGGTCTCGATGCTCGCTCCCATCAGGTTGATGATTTCCGCGGCCGGCTTCACGCCGCCGAGCGATGCCTTGCGCAGCTTGTCGCCGCCGGCCAGCACCTTGCTCATCACCTCGTTCAAGTCCTTCAGCGCCGACGGCTGGATGCCGTCGAGCGTCGCGATGCGCACCAGCACCTCGTTGCGCTGGCGCTCGGTGAACACCTTCAGCACCGACGACGCCTGGTCGTAGTCGAGATGCACCAGGATCGCCGCGACGATCTGCGGATGCTCGTTGCGCAGCAGCTCGGCGACCGAGGTCGCATCCATCCACTTCAGGCTCTCGACGCCGCTCATGTCGCTGCCCTGCAGGATGCGGTCGATCAGCAGGTTGGCCTTGTCGTCGCCGAGCGCCTTGCGCAGCACCGCTTTCACGTATTCGTCGGTGTCCGACACCAGCAGGCTCTGCCCGCCGGCCTGCACGGTGAATTTTTCGAGCACGTTGTCGACGCGTTCGGTGGTGATCGCCTTCATCTTCGCGATCGTCTCGCCCAGGCGCTGCACTTCCTTCGGCGCGAGATGCTTGAACACCTCGGCGGCTTCTTCCTCGCCGAGCGACATCATCAGGATCGCTGCGTCTTCGACGCCGTGTTCGTCAAGGCTGCTCATGGGTATGTTGGTTCTTGGTTCTCAACTGGCTTCGCTGCCGCTGACCCAGGTGCGCACGATGCTCGCGACGGCGGCGGGGTTCTGCTTGGCGAGCACGCGTGCGCCGACGAGCTGCTCGCTGAGCTTCGGCGGCTCGAGGCGCGTCGGTGCCGGCAGCAGCTCGGCGTCGGACACGACGGTGTTCAGGTTGCTGCCGGGCGCCTGCGGTGGAGGCGGCAACAGCGCGACTTTGAGCGCCGGCCGCACGACGCCGAAGAACACGAGCAGCGCGATCAGCGCAAGGCCGACCGGCACCGCGCCGGCGCGCAGCAGGTCGATGAACTGCGGCTGCTTCCACCACGCCACTTCGTTGACGTTGGCGACCGGCTCGATCTTGAACGGCGCGTTGATCACCTTGACCGAGTCGCCGCGATCCTTGTTGAAGCCGATGCTCTCGCGCACCAGCGTCGTCAGCTTCTCGAGCTCGTCGCCCGACAACGCGACCTGCGTCGTCTTGCCCTTCGCGTCGGTCACGCTGCGGTTGTTGACAACGACCGCGGCATTCAGGCGCTTGACGATGCCGGTCGCGTTGCGCGTCACCCGCACCGTCTTGTCGACCTCGTAGTTCGTCACCGCTTCGCGCCGGCTGTTGTTGGTGCCGCTGCCGCCGCCTTGCGCGGCCTGCAGCGGCTGCGCCGCACCGGTGATTGGCGCGGTCGCCGGCACCGGCGGTTGGTTCGACGCAGCACCGGGAACGCCGCTGGGCGTCGCGCTCGTGCCGCCCGACTGCTCCGTCGTCTGCTGACTGCGGATCGTGCTCGCCGCCGCGCTGCCCTGGTTCGGCTTGAATTCTTCCGAGGTCGCTTCGCTTTGCGAGAAGTCGACGTCGGCAGTGACGGTCGCGCGCAGGTTCTCGCGCCCGACCACCGGCTCGAGCAATTCGAAGATGCGCTTGCTGTAGCCCGACTCGATCTGGTTCACGTACTGAAGCTGTTGCGCGTCGAGGCCGGCGCCTTGATTGCCTTCGGCCGGCGCCGACAGCAGCGCACCGGTCTGGTCGAGCACGCTGACCGCTTTCGGATTCATCTCGGGAACGCTGCTCGACACCAGGTGGACGATGCCGGCGACCTGCGCGCGGTCGAGCGTGCGGCCCGGGTGCAGCGCCAGCAGCACCGAGGCGCTGGGCTTTTGCTGCTCGCGAAAGAATCCGTTCTGGTTCGGCAACGCGAGGTGCACGCGCGCGTTCTGCACCGCGGCGAGCGCGGTGATCGAGCGCGTGAGCTCGCCTTCGAGGCCGCGCTGGAAGGTGAGGCGCTCCTGGAACTGAGTCTGGCCGAAGCGCGAGTTGTCCATCAGCTCGAAGCCGACGACCGAGCCTTTGGGCAGGCCGAGCGACGCGAGCTTGAGTCGCGCGTCATGCACCTTGGCGGCAGGTACGAGGATCGCTGCGCCGCCGTCGGCGTGTCGATACGGCACGTTCATCTGCGACAGCTGGGCGATGATCGCGCCGCCGTCCTTGTCGGACAGGTTGGCGTACAGCACTTTGTAGTCGCCCTGGCTGCTCCACATCGTCATCGCGAGCACCACGCCGACGAGGGCGGCGAGGCCGAGGGCGAGCGACAGCTTGCTCTTCGCCGGCAGCGCCGCCAGGCGCGCACCGAAGCCGCCGCCATCGGCGAGCGCGTTCGGGTTCTTCACTGCGACTGCGTTGTCCATCGTCGTGCTCATGTTCGTTCAGGGCGCCGGTGAAGGAGCCCCTTGTTGAGCACGATTATTCGGAACTGAAGGGGGCGCTATTGCGCGAACAGGGCTTCAAACCACGCCCAGTTCGCTCCATGGCCGGGCCGCTCGCCCGCTACGATTTGCCCACCTGAACACGCCTCGCGGCGCAGGAGCTGCAGCCATGAACGTCACCCTCAAGCCCTTCGATTTCGCCCAAGCCGTGGCCCGCGCCGGTCTCAACACCGACGGTATGCCGATCGCGAAGGGCAAAGCGGTGGAAGGCGGCGGGTTTCAGCAGGCACTCACCAACGCGCTGAAGTCGGTGAGCGAAAGCCACCACGAAGCGGCGGCGCTGCAGCGCGAGGTTCAGCTGGACAACCCGAACGTCAGCATCGAGCAAACGATGGTCGCGATGCAGAAGGCGCAAATCGGATTCCAAGGCGCGCTGCAAGTGCGCAACCGGCTGGTGCAGGCTTACAGCGACATCATGAATATGCAGGTCTGATCGCGGCGCTGTTGTCTTCACCCACCAATCGCCGGCCGTGCCTCTCGCCGCATCTCGTGGCCATGCAGTTGCCGCCTGAAATGAGCGATCTCGCTTTGCATTTCGTGGATGCGATCGCACAGCGCGCCGTCCAGCCCATCGGCTTCATCGCCGATCTGCGTGGCGCGGTCGGCGATTGACTTCAGCGTGTCGATGCCGGCGAAGAGGAGGGCGGGATCTTCGACTTCGAGGCCTTCGGGCCGCTCGGCCATCTGCTTGACTTCGTCGGCGCGCTGGGCGAGCTCGCCGAGCTGCTCTTTCAGCGCATCGGGGGCGCGGTGATCGGTGCTGCAGGCGAGGACGGCGTCGTGAACGGCACCGGCAATGCTTGCAAAACGTTCAATGACTTGCAAGTTGTCCATGCGACCTCCTGTGCACCCCAGAAGGTGAGCAAACACCGTGCCGGGAGCACGGTTGCGAGGCGCTATTCGAGCGCCATCAGCTTGCGCCGCTTTTGCGTTTGGTCGATGTAGCGCTGCAGGCCGCGCAGGCCTTCGCTGCCGGCGTTGAGCATCTCGCAGCCGAGGCGCACGCCGTGCGAATCGGGGTTGATCGAGGTCACATGCTGCAAGCGCAATGAGCACAGCAGCCGGGTGTCGGCGTCGAGCTCGAGCTGCACGCCGTTCATCAGCACGCCCGGATCGAGCGGCGGCACGTCGTCGGGCAGGAAGAGGGCGCAGCCGCCGATGCTCACGTCGAGCACGCGCAGGCTCAATTGCATGTCGGGGATCATCGGGTGGCGCAGCCGCACGACCGGCACGCTGCGCACCAGCGGACGAACCCGAAAACCGTTGCGGCGCTGGAAGCGGAACATCTCGCTCGGCAGTGCGCAGTTCAACGCGCTCGTGCGAACGCCGTGCACCAGCAGCAGGTCGTGCACGTCGAACTGCAACTTCACGCTGTCGAGGTGGCCGACGACGGTCGCTTCGTCGTGCTCGATCAGCGAGCGCAGCTGCGGGTCGTCGGCACTCGCGCTGAAGCTCAGGATGCGGCGCGCCGAATCGATGGTCCACAGCGTCGCGCTGATCGCGGTGCCGTCTGGCGCGTTGAGGATCAGCGGCACGTTGCCGTCGATCAAGCGCTTGAGCATCGTCGCGATCTCGATCGGCGACGTGAGGCGGAAATCGTCAAGGCCGCCATGCGTGGCGGCGAGCTGATCCAGCGGCATGGGCCGAGTGTCCATGTCGGGCGAAACCCTTCGCGTCAGTGCAGCGTCTTCGGCCGGCCGGCCAGAATGTGGTCGAGGTCCTCGAGCCACGGCTCGGCGAGCTGGCGGATCTCGGCGTCGTTGATCAGGATGCGCTGCATGATGCGCGACTTCAGCTGCGCTTCTTCGCTGCCCAGCGCCTGCTTGGCCGCGGCGTGCTTGAGCTGCGAGATGAGCAGCGCACACGCGCCTTCGAGCTTGACCACATGGTCCCAGTTGCCCACGCGTGCCGCCTCGAGCATGTCCTGGCTGGCTTTCTCGATGGCCTCGTAGTAGTTCAACAGCGCGCTGTTCATGGATCCTCCTGATTCGTTGCTCATGACGCCGCCCATGCTTAAGCCGCGGCGGCGTCGACGCCGATGGCTTTCCATGCAGAACGCAAGGGCTCGATCAACGCGCGGCACTCTTCCAGCGCCTTCGCGTCGTTTCGCAAGTTGGCCTGAGTGAGCCGCACCACGGTGTAGGCGTACAGGTCGTGCAGGTCGCCGGCCAGCGTGCCGCCGCCGGTGAGGTTCAGGCTCGCCTTCAATCCTTCTTCGATGATGCGCACCGCGCGGCTGATGGCGCGGCCTTTGGCTTCGATCTGGCCGGCCTGCATGGCACCGAGCGCCTGCGACAACGCGTCCACGTAGCCGTCGAACAGCATGCTGACCAGCTGGTGCGGCGACGCGCCGCTGACACCGGTCTGCACGCCGACATCGCGGTATGCGTTGGCAATGCTTTGCGGTCGACCGAAAGGAGAAGCTGCGGCACTGAACATGACAATGGGCTTGTGTTGGTTGTGTGTCCTTGTGCTGAATATCGGAACGAACACGGGCGAACTTGAGTGCCTTGAAAGGCCGGTGGTGCGGCGCTTGTTTCCGCTCAAGCTGGCCAAATTCATTCAGCGCAGAGGCGCAGAGGCGCAGGGGGCGCAGAGGTCCGCAGAGGAACCCGAATTCCTCTGCGAAAACTCTGCGCCCTCTGCGCCTGTGCGCTGAAGGTATCTCCGGCCGTCAGCTCAGTTGTTGTTGTTGAACCGCAGCGAGGACAGCTGCTGGTTCACATAGCCGCTCAGCTGGCTCAGCTTGGCCATGTTGGCGTCGAGCGTCTGGTACTGCGCGCGCAGGCGCTTTTCGGTCTCGTCCATGCGGCTGTTCAGCGCGTCCTGGCGTTGCGAGTTGAGCTTGACGCTCAGGTTCAAGCCGTCGGTGCGCGTTTGCAGCGCGCCGTCGGTGTCGAGCACCTGATCGGCGAAGAGCTTGAAGCGCTGCACGATGCCGGTCGAGGTCGCGGTGGAATCGTCGGTGCTGGCGAGCACCTTGCGCAGGTCTGCCAGATTGCCGAGCGCGTCGGTCAGCTTGGCCGCCTTCACCTGCAGCGATCCGTCCTTCTGGATTTCGATGCCGACATCGCTGAACCGCGTGTACAGGGCACTGGCCGTACTCGAGTCGCGCAGCACCGAGCGCAGCTGGTTCTGCAGCCCGACGGCGGTGCGGTCACCTTGCAAAGTGCCGGCGACTTTCGAGTCGGGGTTGTATTTGGTCTGCGTTCGGATGAAGCCGTTCAGATCGTTGTAGGCGCTGACGAAGCCGTTGATCGCGGTCTTGACCGCGTCGGTGTCCTGCGTCACCGAGACGTCGACCGCGCTGGTCGTCGTCTTCAACAGCTTGACCGTGAGCCCATCGGCCACGTTGGCGAGCGTGTTCGACGCCGACACGATGTCGATCCCGTTGATCTTCGCCTCGGCGTTGAGCGCCTTCTGATTCAGGCTCATCGGTGACAGGCCTTCACCGTTGTAGCCGAGCGCCGACAGGCCGGTGGCCGGGTTGCCGTCATCGACGGTCTCGGTCGCGGTGACGCGAAAGCCGTTTTCCAGACCGGTGCTGGTCGAGCGCAGCGACAGCCGCGCGCCGCTCGCGTCATTGACGATCGACGCGGTGACGCCGGCACCCGCGGCGTTGATCTTGTCGCGAATCGACGCCAGGCTCGTTTCGGTCGGGCCGATCGTGATACTGACCGGCGAGCTTCCCGCCTTCGCGCTGAACGCCGTGGCCGGGTCACCGCTCCAGGTGCCGAGCTCGATACTCAAGCTGCCTTCGCCGACGACGCTGGTGCTGGCGGCGTACGCAGTGCTCGTCACCGTCTGCGACGCGGCCAGCTTGCTGACGCTGATGCTGTAGCTGCCGGCCGATGCGCTGCTGCCGGTGCTCACGCTGACCGCGGTCGTGTCGCTCGCGGTGGCGACGGTCTGTCCCCACAGCGTGGTCGAGGTCAACGCGTTGGCCTTGTCGCGAAACGCCGACATGTAGCTCTGCATCTGGCCGAATGACGATAGCTGTGCCTTCAGGTCGGTGGCCGCGTTTTGCAGCAAGGTGACCGGGCGCCGCTCGATCGCCATCAACTGGGTGACGATCGACTCGACGTCCAGTCCGCTGCCGACACCGGTTGACGAAATGGGCATGTGAGTCTCTTAAGTCACAACTGAAAAACGGACCCGCCAGGCAAGCCCGGATGATCCGTTTTCGGCATGCGCGTCACGAACTTGAGCGGTTCGTGAGTCGGGTGCGAGATCAGCCGCCGCGCAGCAGCGACAGCACCTGCTGCGGCAGCTGGTTGGCCTGCGCCACCATCGCGTTGCCGGCCTGCTGCAGGATTTGCGCGCGCGACAGCGCGGCGGTTTCCGCAGCGTAGTCGGCGTCCATGATTCGGCTGCGCGCGGCCGATTGCGCCTCGGCGGCCTGCTGCAGGTTGGCGATCACCGCATCGAAGCGGCTCTGCGTCGCGCCGAAGGTGGCGCGCGTGTCGTTGACTTCGTCGAGCGCCGCGTCGATGTTGTCGATCACCGTCTTGATGTCGCCGGCGGTGGCGGTGTGGTCGATCACCGCGGTGCTGACGGTGACGGCGGTGAGAATGGCGTCGGTCGACATGTCCGACGTGGTCACCGAGATCATGTCGTCGGCCGTGGTGTTGGCGCCGACCTGGAAGTCCAGCGTCGCCGCATCGCTGCCGAGGATGTGCTTGCCGTTGAACGTGGTGCCGCCGAGCACGCGGGCGACTTCGGCCTGCAGCTGGGCGAATTCCTTGTTCAGCGAGTCCTTGTCGGAGTCGCTGTTGGTCGAGTTGCGAGCCTGCACCGCGAGTTCACGCATGCGCTGAAGCGAGTCGCCGACCTTGCCCAATGCGCCTTCAGCCGTCTGCGCCAGCGAGATGCCGTCGTTGGCATTGCGCACCGCGACGTTCATGCCGCGCACTTGCGTGTTCATGCGCTCGGCGATCGCGAGACCCGCCGCGTCGTCCTTCGCCGAGTTGATGCGCAGACCCGAAGACAGGCGCTGCATCGCCGTCGCCAGCGACGCCTGCGACATGTTGAGGTTGCGTTGCGCGTTCAGCGAAACGATGTTGGTGTTGATCGTCTGGGGCATGTAGGCACTCCTTCAAGGCGGTAGACAGATCCCGAAGGGACTGGTTGAGCCGCATTCTCAAAGTGCCTTGTGCAATGCAAAGGGCGGAAATGAGGGCACTGAACCCGTCATTTCCGCCCCGCGGGGCTGGCCTCGCCGCGTGTGCGGCGAGGCTGTCCCGGCGCGCTTAGCGCAACAGCGCGAGCACCTGCTGCGGCAGCTGGTTGGCTTGCGCCACCATCGCATTGCCGGCCTGCTGCAGGATCTGAGCGCGCGACAGGTTCGACGTTTCCGCGGCGAAGTCCGCGTCCATGATGCGGCTGCGAGCGGCCGATTGCGCCTCGGCACCTTGCTGCAGGTTGGCGATCACCGCGTCGAAG
>Ga0066709_100002607_pt1 | contig 13274 bp, 14 predicted proteins | sample GraSoiAngelo_158_FD_79665 | JGI IMG/M metagenome (GOLD analysis project Ga0066709, IMG submission 79665) | Grasslands soil microbial communities from the Angelo Coastal Reserve, California, USA - 14_1009_16_30cm | ecosystem: Environmental > Terrestrial > Soil > Grasslands | place: USA... | reverse complement strand
TCGCGGTCATCGGCTCGAGCTGCTCGCCTCCGGCTGCCGTGGCCGGCGCAGGCGCGGGCGCAGGTGTAGGGGCAGGCGGCGGCGTCTCGGCGACCGGTGCGGGCGCCGGCGCCGGGGCCGGGGGAGCTTCCGCGGGAGCCGGAGCCGGAGCCGGAGTCGGAGCCGGCGCTTCGACCGGTGCTTCTTCCGCCGCCGGCGCGGCAGGAGGGCCGGATTCGACGAACTGGAGGATGTCCTTCTTGGTCACACGGCCGCCGCGACCGGTGCCGGGCACGCTCGACACGTCAACGCCGTGCTCGCCGGCGATCCTCGCCACGACCGGAGAGACGAAGCTCTTTCCGTCCTGCTCGCCGTTTGTCGGCTGTGCTGCGGGCGCCGGCACCGGTGGGGGCTGGGGCGCCGGAGTCTCGGCACTGGTGACAGCGCTCGCCTCGGCCGCCGCGGGGGCCGTCGCGGGCTCGGGAGCCTCCGCGGGCTCGGGCGCCTCCGGCGGGGCAGCCTCGGCTTCGCCGCCGATCACGGCGAGCTTCGTCCCTACGTCCACGGTCTCGCCCTCCTGGACGAGGATCTGCGTCAGCGTCCCGCTGCCGGGGCTCGGCACCTCGGTGTCGACCTTGTCCGTCGAGATCTCGAGCAGCGGCTCGTCGGCCTCGATGTGCTCGCCCTCTTGCTTGAGCCATTTGGTGATGGTCCCCTCCGAGACGGAGACGCCCATCTGGGGCATGACGACCTCGACGGCTTCAGTCGTAGCCACGCTACGCGTCAAATGTTGATTGACAGACCAGACACGAAGGAACGGTTCTCATAAGGCTCTAATACTCAGCCAGTTCTCGCAGTCCTGCGGCCACGTCTTCGACCTGGGGGATGAACGCCTTCTCGAGCGGCGGCGAGAACGGCACGGGGGAGTCGGGCGCCGCGATGCGCTTGATCGGCGCATCGAGATGCTCGAAAGCCTCCTCGGCGATCGTCGCCGCGATCTCACCGCCGAAGCCGCCGGTGCGCGTGTCCTCGTGCAGCACGAGCACCTTCGAGGTCTTCTGCGCGCTCTCGAGCACGGCCGGCTTGTCCCAGGGGACGATCGTCCGCAGGTCGAGGATCTCGACGGAGATCCCGTCGGGCTCGAGCTCCTTCGCCGCGTCCTCGGCCGTGTAGACCATCGCGCCCCAGGTGACGACGGTCACGTCGTTGCCCTCGCGATGCACGCGGGCCTTGCCGAACGGGACGGTGTAGCGCTCCTCGGGCACGTCGGCCTTGATCCGCCGGTAGAGATGCTTGTGCTCGAAGTAGAGGACGGGGTTCGGGTCCTCGATCGCGGTGATCAGGAGGCCCTTCGCGTCCTCCGGCGTCGCCGGGCAGACGACCTTCAGTCCCGCGATGTGCGCAAACGAGCTCTCCGGATTCTGGGAATGGAACGGGCCGCCCGAGAAGCCGCCGCCCGATGGAAGGCGGACGACGATCGGCACCGGCGTGCCGGCCCGATAGCGCTGCTTCGCGGCGACGGTGACGAGGTGGTCCCATGCGCAGGAGATGAAGTCGGCGAACTGCATCTCCGCCACGGGCCGCATGCCCATGATCGCCGCGCCGGTGCAGCCGGCGACGATCGCCGTCTCCGAGAGCGGCGAGTCGATCACACGCCAGGCGCCGAACTCTTCCTGGAAGCCGAGCGTGACCTTGAACGCGCCGCCGTAGACGCCGACGTCTTCGCCGATCACGAACACGCGCTTGTCACGGCGCATCTCCCCGCGGAGACCGTCCGAAATCGCCTGCAAATAGGTCATTTCGGCCATTGGCTACTTGTGATGAGGCGTGTCGAGGTCTTCGGGCGTGGCGAAGACGCCCTCGGTCAGGCTGGCGGGCTCGGGGAGCGGCGACTCCTCGGCGCGGTTGATCGCGTCGCTTAGCAGCTTCTTGACGCTCGCGCCGATCTGCTCTTCCTCCTCGCCGCTGAGATCGGCGTTGTCGCGCAGCCAGGTGCGGAAGCGCTCGATCGGGTCGCGCTTCGCCCACTCCTCGAACATCTCCTTCGGCACGTAGAAGGCGTCGTCGTGCACCGCGTGCCCCTCCATGCGGAGCGTCATCGATTCGATCAGCGTGGGGCCGCCGCCCTCGCGCGCCTTCTCGATCGCGCGCTTCGTCTCGCGGTACACGGCGAGCACATCTGTGCCGTCGACGACGACGCCCTCGAAGCCGTATGCCTGTGCGCGGTCGGCGAGCGTCTCGCACGCGTACTCGAGGTGGGTCGGCGTCGAGTACGCCCACTGGTTGTTGTCGCAGATGAAGACCACGGGAAGGCGGCGCACGCCGGCGAAGTTCATGCCCTCGTGCGCGTCGCCCCGCGCTGATGCTCCTTCCCCGTACCAGGCGACGGCGACCCGCTTCTCTTCCCGGATTCGGAAGGCGAGCGCGCAGCCGACCGCGACCGGCAGCATCGCCGGCAGGTGGCTGACCATGGCGATCAGGCCGAGCTTGTAGTCGGCCATGTGGACATTGCCGTCCCGCCCGCGGGTCGGCCCGTCGACGCGGCCCATGTACTGCGCGAAGATCCGCCAGGCCTCGACGCCGCGCGTGACGTGGACGCCCATGTCGCGGTGGAGAGGAGTTCCCACGTCGTCCGCTCCCATCGCGGTGGCGACGCCGACTGACGAGGCCTCGTTGCCGCGCCCTGTGTAGAACGAGCCCGGGATCTTCCCCTGCTTGTAGAGGATGTGACCGCGCTCTTCGATCCCGCGCGTGATCAGCATGTTCCGGTAGACGGTGAGCAGGTCATCGCGGTCGAGGCCCGCCTCGCGCACCTCGCTCAGCGAGCCGACCGGCTCGGCTTCTCGTGCGATGGCCATCGGGGCAAACTGTAACGACTCCCCCTGAGGCCGTTTTCCGGTGCTTGCCCGCGGGTAGCCTGTTCGGGATGAGGTCATTGCTCGCGTCGCCCAGGAGACGCAGGCGCCTGATCCATATCGGCGTGGGACTGGCCGTGGTCTGCGCGGCCGGGCTGGTCGCTGCCGCGTTTTGGAATCAGGGCAACGGCCTGAAGATCGACAAGAGCGTGCCCAAGGGGCCCCTGCCCACGGACACCGGGCCGAAGGAGGTCCCGTTCACCAAGAGCACTGAGCGCAGCGTGGCCACGGTGTTGAAACGGTTCGTCGCCACCGCGGTCACCCGCGCCGACGTCTCGGCGTCGTACGACCTCGCCACGCCGACTCTCCACGAGGGAATGAGCCGGAGCGAATGGGCGAAGGAGAGCATCCCGGTTCAGCCCTACCCTGCCCGCAGCATTGAGATCTCGCGAGTGATCGGCTCGTACAAGAACGACGTCCAGCTCGAGGCGACGCTTCTGCCGCGGCCGCATTCGAAGGTAGGGCTGGAGACGGCCCAGGTCGAGCTGAAGGCTGTCGGCTCCGGGCAGGGCCAGCGCTGGTTGGTCGATTCCTTCGACACGACCGGGGTGCTCCCGGGCGGCAATCCACCGCCTCCGCCGGCAACTGCGTCTGCGAAGTCCACCGCCACCCAAGCGAGCCATCCCTATGGGCAGGCGCATCTGGGCGGACGCTGGCTGCTGCTGCCGGCGGCGATCCTCGGGCTGATCGTCCTGGTTCCGATCAGCCTCGGCCTCGCCGGCTGGTACCGGAGACGGCAGGCGTACCGACGCTGGGCCTCCGAGTAGAGTCGGCCTAGTGGGCAAAGCCTCGGACTGGCTGCGTGAGGAGCGCCGCAAGACCCTCGGCGACTGGGTCTCGTTCTGCCTGGCCTGTGGGTTCGCGCAGCGCTACTTCGACGAGTCCGAGAGCGAGCTGCCCGAGGCGTGCCCGCAGTGCGGCGGAGAGATGCGCTCAAGGTGCCCGTCGTGCAATGCCCGCTTCAGCTCGGCCTTCGCCATCGAGTGCGAAGCGTGCGGAGACCAGCTCCGCCCTGCCGAAGCCTTCGGCGGCCCCATCCGCAAGCCTGGCCGCTAAGAGGCCGCGGATGCGGGCTTTGCCCGCGTCCGCACACAGAGGCATGTCCTCAGGACACACCGTGGAAAGTCGTCATGGCGCGCGCAGCGCGCCGGACTTTTCACGGCTCAAGCGCGCCGGATTTTTCAGGATCTAATCTCGGAGAAGCGGATCAGGGTGATGATCTCGTCGGAGGAGATCTGCCGGTTGTAGAGCTGACCGAGGAACGTGGCGAGCTCTTCCGGCCGCCGCGCCTCGGGGTTGTCATGCTCGATCTCCTTCGGCGAAAGCTCGGCGAGCTTCTTCACCTCGACCTTGTCGATGACCGCGTCGAAGACCTTCTCGCGCGGCCCGTAGCGGGCTCCGACGAGCACCTGCACGACCATGCCCTTCTTGTACTTGCGTGACTTGTCGCCGAGGCGGATCGTCGCCGTCTTTCGACGGCTGCGCAGCTGATCGGCCACCATCGGTGAGTAGAAGTTGAGCGCGTACATCGCGTTTTTACGGAAGGGAGCCGGAAGCGGGCATCATAAGCCGTCGCTCTGTAGGAAAGCGAGCGCCTTTTCGGCCATCTCGCGCTCGCCGCGGTAGGCGAGGAGATGCCCAGCCTCGTCCAGGGGAAGCCAGCGCACCTCGGCGACCTCGATCCTCTGTTCGGTCGCCAGCTCGCCGAGTCGTCCTCTCCGGTAGCGGAAGAGGTAGAAGCTGACGACCTTGAACACGCGTTCTCCCGCCCACGTGTAGACGTAGCGGATGTCGCCGAGCTTTCGGACGAGGTGAGCTTCGACTCCCGTCTCCTCGCCGACCTCGCGGAGAGCCGCTTCCTCGGGCTTCTCGTCCGGCCCGATCAGACCCTTGGGCAGGGCCCAGACGCCTCGCTCCTTGCCTGCGGGCCGAATTGCCGCGAACATCCAACGGTCTTTCAACCGCCGCACTAGGACGCCTCCTGCGGAGAACTCCCGGCGCACGGCCGGTTTGTAACACGGCCTCGACGGGCCCCGCCTCCGTTGCCGGCCGGTCAATGAGCGAAACCGCTTGCACAGCCAAATCTCAACCGGCTAGAATGCCCTGGCACTCAGCAAGGAGGAGTGCCAAGAGGTGTCACAAAGTCCAGAACAGGAGGTTCGTTAATGGATCTTCAGCCGCTGGGCGACCGCTTGATCGTTGAGGCCCTCGAAGAAGAGGAGACAACCTCGAGCGGGATCGTCCTGCCCGACACGGCAAAGGAGAAGCCGCAGCGCGGCCGCGTGCTCGCGGTCGGCCCCGGCGCTCGCAACGACAAAGGCGAGCTCGTCCCGATGGAGGTCGCCGCGGGCGACGAGATCATCTTCTCCAAGTACGGCGGAACCGAGATCAAGCTCGGCTCCGACGAAGTTCTGATCCTGCGCGAGTCGGACGTGCTCGCGAAGGTCAAGTCCAAGGGCGCCAAGTCGAGCAAGAAGAAGGAGCTCGCAGGCGCGACTGCTTAACCCACCAAGACGAAAACGGAGGGATCAATGGCTCACAAGGAGCTGAAATTCGACGAGGATGCGCGGCGCTCGCTCGAGCGCGGCGTGAACATCCTCGCCGACGCGGTCAAGGTCACCCTTGGCCCAAAGGGTCGGTACGTCGTGCTCGACAAGAAGTTCGGCGCGCCGACGATCACGAACGACGGTGTCACGATCGCACGCGAGATCGAGGTCGAGGACCCGTTCGAGAATCAGGGCGCGCAGCTCGTCCGTGAGGTCGCAACTGCGACAAACGACGTCGCCGGCGACGGCACGACGACCGCAACCGTGCTCGCCCAGGCGACCGTCCGCGAGGGCCTGAAGAACGTCGCCGCCGGCGCGAACCCGATGGGGCTCAAGCGCGGCATCGAGCAGGCCGTCGACTCGGTCGTCGAGGACCTGAAGAAGCAGTCGAAGCAGATCTCGGGCAAGGAGGACATCGCCCGCGTCGCCACGATCTCCGCGCGCGAGCGCGAGATCGGCGACGTCATCGCCGACGCGATCGACCGGGTCGGCAAGGACGGCGTCGTCAACGTCGAGGAAGGGCAGACCTTCGGGCTCGAGCTCGAGTTCACCGAGGGCATGCAGTTCGACAAGGGCTACCTCTCGCCGTACATGGTCACCGACCCCGAGCGGATGGAGGCCGTGCTCGACGATCCGTACATCCTGGTCGCGAACCAGAAGATCGGCGCGGTCAAGGACCTCCTCCCCGTGCTCGAGCAGGTGATCCAGGCCGGTAGGCCGCTGCTGATCATCGCCGAGGACGTCGAGGGCGAGGCTCTCGCCACGATCGTCGTCAACAAGCTGCGCGGCACCTTCACGGCAGTGGCCGTCAAGGCGCCGGGCTTCGGCGACCGCCGCAAGCGCATGCTCGAGGACATCGCGATCCTCTCCGGCGCCGAGGTGATCACCGAGGAGATGGGCCTCAAGCTCGAGAACACGAAGCTCTCGCAGCTCGGCAAGGCCCGGAAGGTCGTCATCGACAAGGACTCGACGACGATCATCGACGGGGCCGGTGACGCGAACGCGATCAAGGCCCGCATCAAGCAGCTGAAGGCCGAGATCGAGACCACGGACTCCGACTTCGACCGCGAGAAGCTGCAGGAGCGGCTGGCGAAGCTGGCCGGCGGCGTCGCGGTGATCAAGGTCGGTGCCGCGACCGAGACCGAGATGAAGGAGAAGAAGCACCGCGTCGAGGACGCGTTGCAGGCGACGAGGGCCGCGCTCGAGGAGGGCATCGTCCCGGGCGGCGGTGTCGCACTCCTGAACGCAGTCGACGCCATCAAGGCCGACTCGCTCGAGGGCGACGAACGGACCGGGGCACTCATCATCACGCGTGCGCTCGAGGAGCCGATCCGTCAGCTCGCAGACAACGCGGGCCTTGAAGGGTCGGTCGTCGTCGACAAGATCCGGAACAGCCCGAAAGGCCACGGGCTGAACGTCGAGACCGGCGAATACGAGGATCTCGTCAAGGCCGGAATCATCGATCCGACGATGGTCACGCGCTCTGCGCTGCAGAACGCGGCTTCGATCGCGAAGAACATCCTCACGACCGAGGCGATCGTCGCGGAGCCGCCGGAGAAGACGCCCGCGCCGGCCGGTATGCCGGACATGGGCGGCATGATGTAGCGCGACGGGGCCGCGCTGCGCGCGGCCCCTCGCTTCACGGGGGAACCCCTGGTTCCCCCGTGTGCCCCCTCCTTGCGGGCGGCTGCTTGGGACTCGCGTTTCAGGAGCCGCCGCTTGGAGTGGTGGTTCGGACGTTTCTTTTGGTGGTTAGCCTCCCGCCGGGCAAAGCCCGGCTCCGGCGGCTGATGGTGGCGCTCTCCGAGAGGTGTTAATCCCCTCGTTTGAGGGATCGACCGGCCCCACCGAGCGCCGATACCGCAAGCACCCACCTCCCCCACCCTCATGCGGATCGTGGGTTCACTCCGAACCGCATTCGAGAAGCAAGAGGCCGGCGCTGAGCCGGCCTCTTTGCATTTCGCGTCGGGGCCGCTTCCGCGGCCCCTCGCTTCACGGGGGAACCCCTGGTTCGAGCACGGGGGAACCCCTGGTTCCCTCGTGGGCCCCCTCCTTGCGGGCGGTGGTGTGGGTCTTGCGTGTCAGGAGCCGCCTCTTGGAGTGGTGGTTCGGAGGGTTCTTTTCGTGTTGGCCTCCCGCCGGGCTGAGCCCGGCTCCGGCGGCTGATGGTGGCGGTCTCCGAGACCGTGGTTTAGAAGCTGTACCGCTCTTCTTTCCAGTAGTCCGCTTCGTTGTGGTATCCGTAGCGCTCCCAGAAGCCGGGCTTGTCGCTGTTGAGGAGCTCGAGGCCTCGGAGCCACTTTGCGCTCTTCCAGAAGTAGCGCGAAGGGACGACCAGGCGCAGCGGCCAGCCGTGTTCGGGCTCGAGCGGTTCGCCGTCGGCTTCATACGCGAGAAGAGCGTCCTCCAATGCCGAAAGCGGCACGTTTGACGTAAAGCCTTGCTCGGCGTGGGCGAGCACGTACCCGGCCCTCGGCTTCGGTCGGCACAGCTTCGCCAGCTCTCGCCAATGGACTCCGCGGAACGTCGTGTCGAACCGGCTCCAGCGGGTGACGCAGTGGATGTCGATCGTGATCTCGCTGCTCGGCAGCGCCTTGAGCTCGTCCCAGCTCAGGGTGAGGGGCTCCTCGACCTCGCCGAAGACCTTGAAGTCCCAGGTCGTCAAGTCCGTTTCGGGGACGCCGCCTGCATGCAGCACCGGCCACTTCTCGGTCAGGTACTGGCCCGGAGGCAGGCGCACGGGGTCGTAGCCTGCGTCCCGGACCTTCTGTTCTGCTCTGGAGCGGAACACCGTTCCTACACTAGTGAGCATGGGAACCGTCCTGCGTAGAGTGGCCGCGCGGCCCCGCGACTACGTCCGGGTCGCCGGCCCGGACGCGGAGGACTTCCTCCAGCGGATGCTGTCGAACGACGTCACGGCCGCACCCTGCGAGGCGTTACTGCTGACGTCGAAGGCTCGCGTGATCGCACCGGTCGTCGTCGCGCGGCGCCAGGAGGACTTCCTGCTCCTGACCGAGCCAGGTCTCGGCGAGACAGTCATCGCCACTCTGACGCGCGCCCGCTTCGCCGCGAAAGTGTCTATCGAAGCCGAGCAACATGAGTCGGTCGTACTCATGGGGTCAGACCCCATGAGTGGGGTGTTGTCAACTCCGAACCGGGAGTTTGGCGAGCCGGCGGTCGAGGTGATCGACTCCCATCTCGAGCCAACGCTCTCAGAGGCGGAGATGCAACGAATGCGGATCGAAGCCGGCATTCCGGCCTGGGGGAAAGAGATCGACGACTCGATCCTTCCGGCCGAGGCCGGCCTCGACGAAACGCACGTCTCGTTCACGAAAGGCTGCTATCCGGGTCAGGAGCCGATCGCGAGACTGCACCACCGCGGCAAGGTCAACCGGCGTCTGCGCGTACTCGCGGTCGACTCGGCGCGGCCCGGTGACGAGATCCGCTATCGCGAGAAGGTCGTCGGCCGAGTGACGAGCGCAATCGACGGTCGAGCGCTCGGTTACATTCGCGTCGAGGTTCCCGACGATGCCGAATTAGCGGTCGGGACTGCGAAAGCGCGGTCGCTACACTAGGCCTCCGCGCGCCCGTAGCTCAGGGGATAGAGCGCTGCCCTGCGGAGGCAGAGGTCGCATGTTCGATTCATGCCGGGCGCATGGCTCAGCCAAGCGGTTTTGGAGAGGAGCATGCACCAGTCGGCCGCTAAGGGAAGTAGACCGCGGCGTTATTCCCGCCTGTGCAGACGTGCGGCGAACTGCTCGTGCAGTACATGCTGTAGGTCCGGTCTGTGACTGGGCTGTAGACGGAGATCCAGCCGGCGCCTCTGCGGTAGTACTCGGTCTGAACGTTCTCGGCAAAGGCGCAGGACGTATTCGGACCGACGACGAGGTCCCCGGCGCACCGACTGAGGTCATAGCCCGTCGCCGATCCGCCACTTGAGAAGTAGACCGACGCTCCGTGCCCGCCAGTACAGACATGCGGCGACCCGCTCGTGCAGTACATGCGATATGTCTGGCCAGTCGTCGGGCTGTGCACGTCGAGTACTCCGCTACCCGACGCTTCAAACGCTGTCCGGACGTTCTCTGCGAACGGGCACGAGGTGTGGGCACCAGCCGTTAGACCGCCACCGCAGTTAGTGGCGCTGGATAGAGGGGGTGCTCCCTTCGCTCGGATTCGTTTGGCCTTGCGTTGGCGCGGGCCAAGCCGGTTGATAGTGATGGTTGCGGTGGCCGGCGCAGACCCAGCGGCGCTCGCCACGACATCGATCGTATTTGCGCCGCCGTGGAGCGGAACGAATCCGGCGAAGACCCCGTTGCCAACCTCAACCGACCTCCCCAGGATCTGCACGGTGGCATCCGACGGTGTGACCGTGCCCCTCACCGCCACGCGATCGGCACGCATCGAGCTCCCATCGGAAGGGGCGGTTATGTCGAGCTTCACACTCGCGTTGGCACCCGTAGTCTTCGAGCCGCCGCAAGCAGCAATGACGAAGCTGAGGAAACCGGCCGCAGCAAGCAAGACCACCCTCACTCCGAGCCGGCGGAGGGCGCCCATACGCTCGATCCTAACCTGGGCTGCCCCAAAAAAGCGAGCGCTCTGGGCGGTGGCCGGCGCCGTTTCGCTCGATGGATGAGTATGCGCGCCTCTATCGGCGGCGCGAAGCGCAGAAGAGGAAAAGACGGAGAAGGCGTGTGGCCGGACTGGTCGCGGCACTCGGAGTGCTTGGGGGCGGCTATCTCGGAGCGCACACGCTCGAGCCCGGTGCGGGACCCAACCGAACGTCAGTAGGAACGACTGGACCTGGAAGGCGATCTCGTGCGCCGGACAGCTCCGTGACTTCGCCGACCGTCGCGACAAGCCAACGCCGAGCGAAGCCCGTACTGACCGAACTCCTCACCGCGGTTGACCGTGCGAGCTTTGCAAGGCTAGAACGCAACCTTGGGGGAACTAGCGGGCTCGCCGTCTCCGCAGTTGGACTCAATCGATCGGTGAGCCAGGTAGGCACGCTCCGAGACGGAGTCGCGTGGTCGACGATCAAGGTGCCGATCGCAATCGCGATCGAGATACGAGCACGGGGCCATCCGACGGCTTCCGAGCAATCGCTGCTCACGCGGGCCCTTACCGCCTCGGACAACTCGGCGGCGGAGGAGTTGTGGACCAGCCTCGGCCCCCCGAGCGCCGCAGCATCGGCCGTGCGCAACGTCTTGGCTTCAACTGGCGACACATCGACGCAGGTTGAAACGCGGCTCCTTCGCCCCGGCTTCACGTCGTTCGGCCAGACGCAATGGTCGCTCGCCGCGCAGCAACGATTCATCGCTGGCTTGCCCTGTTTGCCGAACGCGGAGCCTGTTCTTTCACTAATGGAGCAGGTCCTTCCGGGTCAGCGATGGGGACTGGGATCGATTGGCGCCGATACGCAGTTCAAGGGCGGCTGGGGTCCCGAACTCGACGGCCGCTACCTGGTTCGGCAAATGGGCATCGTCAGGCTCGCAAACGGCCGCCCTCTTGCCGCGTCGATCGCGACCCTGCCTGGCGATGGCAGCTTCGAGACGGGAACCGCCAATCTCACGCAGATCGCGAGATGGCTGATAGCGCACGTCGACGCCTCGAGCGTTCCTCCCGAGGAATGTAGGCGCATTTCGCGGCCCAGGCCTGAAGGCTAAGGCTTGAGGATCACCTTGCCGAAGGTCTCGCGCGCTTCGATTGCGCGGTGCCCCTCGGCGGCCTGCTCGAGCGGTAGCTCGCGGTCGATGACGGGGCTCAGCTCGCCGTTCCCCGTCATCTCGATGATCCGGTCCAGCGTCTCTCGCGGGGCGGGTGTGTTCCCGAGGCCGATGATCCGAGCCTGCTTGCCGACGAGCGACCAGAGGTTGAGCGATACCTCTGGACTGTCCACGGCGCCCGGGATCAAGAGGCGGCCGCCTTGCCCCAGCGCCTCCACGCTCCGCGCGAATACCTCGCCGCCCACGGGGTCGAAGACGACGTCCGCGCCGAGCTCGCTCAGCTTCGGGTCGTCGTACGCGAGGGGCTCGACGCCGAGCTCGCGCAGGCGATCGAGCTTGCTCTCGCTCGCCGTCGCGTAAACCGTGGCGCCGAACGCGCGACCGATGTCGATCGAGGCCTGGCCCGTCCCACTCGAGCCCGCCTGGACGAGCAGCGTGTCGCCCTCCTTCAGCTCGCCGAGGTCGACGAGCGCCCACCAGGCAGTCGTGTAGGGCACGCCGAGCGCGGCCGCGGAAGAGGCGCTGACCGAATCGGGGATCGACCAGAGCTTGTCTTCGGTGACCGCGACGAGCTCGGCGTAGGTGCCGCTTGCGCGGGTGACCAGGACGCGCTCGCCGCTGTCCTGCCGAACGCCGCCTCCGTCGCTGCCGAGGATGAGCGGGAAGTCGGAGGCCGTCATCGCCCGGAGGTTGATGTCGTAGTGGTTGACTCCTGCCGCCTCGATCCGGACTAGCAGCTCGCCCTCTCCCGGCTCGGGATCGGGCACCTCCTCGTAGCGAAGAACCTCCGGGCCGCCTGTCTCGTGGATGACGACCGCGTGCACGAAACGAACTTTATGCGTCGTCGAGTCCGGCGGGCGCATCAGCTTCATCCCGAAGTCCGGCTGACCGTTTCGTCGCTCCGAGAAACCGGGTAAGAGCGGCGCAATGCCTCTAAGAGCATCGATCTGGCTTGCCCTGATCGTTCTTGCCGCCGCCGGCTGCGGGGGCGGAACGCTGTCCAGGAAGGCGTTGCAGAAGCAGGCCGAGTCGATCCAGTCGCTCGCAGCGGAAGGCACGCTCGTCGCCAAGGGCGCCGCCGGCGATCGGACGACGGACAACTTCGTCAGCGTCCACACCGACTACCTCGGGGAGGCTGCGAGGAAGATCGAGAAGGACCTCGGCTCGTCCCCCGCGACGGGAAGCCTCGACGCCAAGCGCAAGGAAGCGGAGCGGCTTGCCGGAATGGTCGCGGACGACCTCGACCGCCTTCATCGAGCTCCCGGCAACCGCGGGCTGGCGGCCGCGCTCAGGTCGAGCTTCGCCAAAGAGGCCGAGGCCGCGGGGAAGCTCTCGAAGTGAGCAAGATCTTCCAGATCGCGCTCGGAATCCTGGCCGCGATCGGCGGCTTCGTGGACATCGGCGACCTCGTGTTCAACACCGAGGCCGGCGCGAAGTTCGGTTACGAGCTGCTCTGGGTCGTCGTGGTCGGCGTCGTCGGCATCATCGTCTACTCGGAGATGTGCGGCCGCGTGGCGGCAGTCTCGAAGCGGCCGGTCTTCGACGCGATTCGCGAGCGGCTCGGCTTCGGCGTCGGCTTCGGCGCCCTCGTCTCGTCGCAGATCGTCAACCTGATGACCCTCGCGGCAGAGGTCGGCGGCATGGCGCTGGTGCTCCAGCTTCTGTCGGCGCTCCCGTACCGCCCCCTGATCGTCGTCGCCGTCGTCGGCATCGCCGTCGTCACCTGGCTCGCGCCCTTCGAGTGGATCGAGCGGATCTTCGGCTACGGCGGCCTCTGCCTGCTCGTCTTCGCCGTCGGGGTGATCAAGCTGCACCCCGACTGGGGCAGCGTGGGCCACGGTTTCGTTCCGCAGATGAGCGCCAGCGGGCACCTCGTGTACGCCTACTTTGCGGTCGGCCTGCTCGGCGCGGCCATGACGCCCTACGAGGTCTACTTCTATTCGTCTGGCGTCGTCGAGGAGAGCTGGACACCGAAGGACCTCGGCCTGAACAGGGCGAACGTGATCATCGGTTACGGCCTCGGCGGGTTCCTCTCGTTCGCGCTGATGATCACCGCCGGTGCGCTCTTCCTTCCGCAGGGCATCGAGCCGCAGTTCGTCGGCACGGTCGCG
>Ga0066709_100002606_pt1 | contig 13274 bp, 10 predicted proteins | sample GraSoiAngelo_158_FD_79665 | JGI IMG/M metagenome (GOLD analysis project Ga0066709, IMG submission 79665) | Grasslands soil microbial communities from the Angelo Coastal Reserve, California, USA - 14_1009_16_30cm | ecosystem: Environmental > Terrestrial > Soil > Grasslands | place: USA... | reverse complement strand
GACGTACTGCGGCATCATGATCTGGGTCGTGGCCACGCTTGAATGCTGGCTCGACGCGCGCAAGCTGTAAACCCTCCAATGCTCTTCAACTCCGTCGAGTTCATCTTCGGCTTTCTTCCGCTCACGGCGCTGGTGTTCTTCGGCCTTGCGCGCTGGAGCCATCCGGCCGCCGCGGCATGGCTGGCGCTCGCCTCGTTGTTCTTCTATGGCTGGTGGAACTGGACGTATGTCCCGCTGCTTATGGCTTCGGCCCTGTTCAACTATGCGTGTGGCGCTCGTCTGGCGCGCTTCGTGCGCCTGGGCCGGACGCGCGCGGCAGGGACATTGTTCGCATTCGCAGTCGCCGCCAATCTTCTGCTGCTCGGCTACTACAAGTACGCGAACTTCCTTCTCGGCACGTGGGGCTCGATGACCGGTCACGCAGCGGACATCGGCCAGATCATCCTGCCGCTGGGCATTTCATTTTTCACCTTCACCCAGATCGCGTTTCTCGCCGACGTCCGTCGCGGCTACGCCCGGGAATACAACCCGATCCACTACGGGCTGTTCGTCACGTACTTTCCCCACCTGATCGCCGGCCCCATCCTGCATCACAAGGAGATGATGCCGCAGTTTCAGGAGCCGCAAACCTATCGGCTGAATGCGGAGAACGTGGTCGTCGGGCTGACGATCTTCTTCATCGGTCTGTTCAAGAAGACGGTGATCGCGGACGGCGTGGCCGCGTATGCCGCGCCGCTCTTCGTTCATCCGGGGACGCCCGATCTGTTCGCCGCATGGGGCGGCGCGCTCGCCTACACCTTCCAGCTCTACTTCGACTTCTCCGGCTATTCGGACATGGCGATCGGCCTGTCGCGCGTGTTCGGCGTCAAGCTGCCGCTCAACTTCGATTCGCCCTACAAGGCAGTGAACATCATCGACTTCTGGCGGCGCTGGCACATGACGCTGTCGCGATTCCTGCGCGACTACCTCTACGTCTCGCTCGGCGGCAATCGCAAGGGCAGGTCGCGCCGTTACGTCAATCTGTTCGTGACGATGTTGCTCGGCGGGTTGTGGCATGGTGCCGGCTGGACGTTCGTCCTTTGGGGCGGGCTGCACGGGGTTTACCTGATCGTCAATCACGCCTGGAGAGCGCTGCGCGAACGGCTCGGCCAGGACGTCGACCGGACGACGCGCACGGGCCGAGCGCTGGCCCGTTTGACCACGTTCGTGGCGGTGGTCGTCGGCTGGGTGTTCTTTCGGGCGACGAGCCTGGAGGACGCGCTGGCGATCTTGCGCGGCATGGCGGGGCAGAACGGCATGTCGCTGCCCGCGTCTCTCGCCACCTACCTCGGTCCCGCCCGCGCAGTGCTCGAGCGCCTGGGCTTGGCGTTTCACCTCGGCGGCGGCGCGCATTTCGTGTTCCAGTACCTCTGGCTCGCCGCGCTCCTGCCGCTGGCGATGCTCGCCCCGAATACCCAGGAGATCCTCGGCCGCTTCCAGCCCGCACTCAGCTTCCGGGCGTCCGACGCGCCGGCGCGCCTGGCCTGGCGCCCCACGGCCCGCTGGGCCGCGATGGCCGCCGTGGTCGCCGCCTGCGGATTGCTCTCGCTGACACGGGTCAGCGAATTCCTCTATTACCAATTCTAAGATGAATGCGAGGGAATATCTGTGGGCATGGCTCTGGTGGATGGTCCTGCTGCTGGGCAACGTGTTCGCGTTCAATCTCGTCATCGATCCGTATGGTCTGTTCCGGGTCGTCGACGTGCCCGGAGTGAACAGCGTCAAGTCGCAGGCGAGCGAGCGCGGTTCGCTGTTCAAGCACGTCAGCCTGGAACGCATGCGGGCAAGCGGCTTGATACTCGGCAATTCGCGCGCCGAGATCGGCTTCGATCCGGAGAGCCCGGCCTGGCCGCTGTGGGCGCGCCCGGCGTTCAACCTGGCGCTCCCCGGCGCGGGTATCTCCGCGGTTGCGAGCGATTTTGCCAAAGCGCTGCGGGGCTCGACCCCGAAGCTCGTCGTCGTCGGATTGGATTTTCTGGATTTCCGTGTCGATCCATCCTCCGGCGATACTTTCCAGATACGGGCGCCAGGCGCCGACCCATCGGTCGAGTTGCGTGAGCATATGTCCGCGCTGTTGTCGATGAGCGCGCTTACGGATTCGCTTGCGACCGTCAAGGCCCAGCACGAGCCGTATCCGACCAGTCTCACCGAGGCGGGCTTCAACCCGAAACAGGACTATGTCGGCATTGCCCGACGCGAGGGCTACTACGCGCTGTTCCGGCAGCGCGACCAGGAAAACGCACTGGCGTATATGCGCGGCCCGAAGAGCATTCTTCAGGCAGGGCGGCGGCCCGGAGCCGGCTTCGATGCGGTTGATGGAATCATCGCGCTTGCAGGGGCACGTGGCATCAAACTGCGCTTTGTCATCTATCCTTATCACGCGCATACGCTCGTGCTGTTTCGGCTGAGCGGCTTGTGGCCGGCGTACGAGGATTGGAAGCGCGAGCTCGCAAGGAGGATCGATGCCGCGCCGGGTGCGATCGACGTCGAGCTGTGGGACTTCACGGGTTTTTCGCCTTATTCCGACGAGAAGGTACCGATCCCGGGCGACACCCGGACGGAGCTGCAATGGTACTGGGAGGCCGGGCACTTCAAGAAGGCGCTGGCCGACGTGTTACTCGCGGAGATGTTCGCAGCACCCATGAACGGCGAGCGCTGGGGTCATCGTCTGACGGGACGCGACGTCGAAGAGCGCTTGCGCGAGCAGCGCGAGGCGCGCGACGACTACCAGCGCAGTCATCCGAACGATATTGCGGACCTCGAGGCGCTCGTTGCGGCGGCGACGCGCCGATAGACCGGTTTGCCCTAGCCCGCCAGAGAGAAGGCGCCGTTGCGGTCAGACGAGCGCTCGCCCGGTCAACCGCAGGCCGGGCCGGGGAGCGTCGATGTGCCTGGAAGGCACAGCTGACGGCTCATAATTTTTCGACGTAGTACTTCCAAGTACATTTTTCATGCCGAACAACCCGTTCCGGCTTATCGCCAAAGAATTCGTCGATGGCCTTTTTTGCTCCCGGCCAACGTCGATCATCGTATTCGTCGAACATGATCAACCCGCCCTTCGCTACCCTCCCATAGAGCGTTGCGAGCGCAATCTTGTATGACTCATACAGATCGCAATCCAGATGCAAGAGCGCGATCGTTCCCGTATAGGTGGGTAGAGTTTCGTCGAAGAAACCCTTGCAAAGCCTGACGCGATTTCGGATGGTATCTTCGGGGATCCGTCCGTCGCGCAGCACGCGTAGCACCGTTGCAGGCGGGCTCGCCCAGAAGCCTTTCTCCGATATGGGAGTGACGTCGTCTTCCGCGACCGGCTCGGGAAACCCTTCGAATGAGTCGAAGCCGTAATAGTCGCGCTCTACTCCGAGGTACTCGCTGCAAAGCAGAAACAGGAGCGCGCCATGCCCAATCGAGACTCCACATTCCACGATATCGCCGGGCACACCTTTAAGCTTTGCCAGTTGATCGAGAAAATACAGGTACCTGTCAAGACTGCCTCGGTAGACCCGTGGCAGGAAGGGCGAATGGTTGTAATCAGCCGGGATCGACTCTTCAAGCGGGTCGCGTCGCTCGATCCTGAACCCCAAACGCCAGAACGTGCGCTTGATCCAGTCCTTTAGCATGATTATTCGTTGATTCCTTGCTGCACGGTGCAGGGATTTTAGCGAAACCAGGCGCCTAGTGCCGACCGAGTATTCGCTCGTAGGCCTGCTCCAGGATCCGAACTGGCCGCTCGGTAAACCGCTCCTCGACCAGTTCCCGCGCTCGCTGTCCCATGCGTTGTCTGAGCTCCCGATCGCTAGTCAGCAGCGCCGTGTATTGGACCAGTCCGGCCAGGTCCTCACGCTCGACCAGAAAACCATTCTCGCCGTGCTGGATCACCTCCGGAACGCCGCCGTCTCGCGTCGCCACCACCGGTCTCCGTGATGCGCCGGCTTCGATAGTGATCAATCCGAAGGGCTCGCCGCCGCGCGACGGCATGACGACGACATCAGAAACACGGTACACGTTCTCCACATCCGCGCGGTACCCGACGTACCTGATTCGCGCGTCGTCGCCGATCTCATGACGCAGGCGCTCTTCCGTGTACGAACCCGGGAACCTGGCAGGGTCGCGACATTCGCCCACGATCAGGAATTTGATGGTCGGTGTGGTAATGGCACGCGCCATCTTGATGAACAGATCGACCCCTTTGATGTCGCGAACCTGACCGACGAAGCTGACCACAACGTCATCCGGCGAGAGATCCAACTCCAGCCTGATATCGCGTGCGCTGTCGAACCGCGCGAGGACGACCGAATTGTGCACGACGGCTTTCGGCACTGATTTGGGTTGGGAGGCCTCCGCCGTGAAGGCCGAGACTGCGACGATCAGATCCGAGTACCTGACGAACGGCCCGGGCTTGTCGACAACCACGTGGTAGTGCGTAACGATCGGAATGCGCAGCAGCCTCGCGGCAAGGATTTCGGCCGGGCGCCAATAGTTCGCGCCGTTCACGTGCAGTAATTCGACGCGCCGCTGACGGAACAGCCGAATCGATGCGGCCGTCGCCATGGTATAGCGAAGAATCCCTTTGGGTTCGTGCGCCTGTCCCCAGATGACATACGGAACGGCGATCCGGTCCAGCAGCGGGAGGATCGGACCCTTGGTCGGCAGCAGTACGAGGGGTTCGAATCGGCTCCTGTCGATCAGGCGCAGATTCGAGAACAGCACCCGGCTCGCGCCTCCCCAATCACCCGCACTCTCTGTCAGATAGCAGATGACATGCTTGGTCGGCGCCTTCATGCATTGCGCATGCCGGGGCCGCTCATTGACGTTTCCCGAGGCCGCCAGCCGGTCCAGTCGGCTTGAATGCCGCCCAGCCGGGTCGCGTGGCGGGCCGGCCGACAAGCGGCGGTTTCGCGGCGGGTGCCGCGGGCACGGCAACATTGGCGACAGCGCCGGACACGAGCGCCGTCCTGCACAGAACGACGAGGGCGACGAGCGTGTAGTAGTAGTCGAAGTACGCGAGCCCGAGGAATGCACCGGCACTCGCGTAGCCCACGAGACTCACCTGGATCATGGCGGCAAGGTCCGCGACCCAGCGTCTTTCCCGATCGCGGTGCGCGCGGCTGATCACCCAGGCCGCCGTGCGCCAGGTCATCAGGGCCAGCATCAAGAAGAGCCCGAGCCCGACGAAACCGTGCTCGCCGAGAACCTCGAAATAGATGCTGTGCGAGTCGTGCACATCACCGGGGTCCGGTGCGTAGAGTTCAAACGTATAGTCGTGGAATGAGTCGAACCCGCCCCCCAGCGGCCTGTCTTTCGCCATGTTGAACGCCATTTTCCAGGCGTTGATGCGACCCAAAGCCGATTGGTCGGTGTCGTAGTGCTTTATCGTCTCCATGCGGTCGTACCACTGCTGCGGCATCACCGCGAGCACGAGGCCGATCGCGATACCGCCCAGCAATGCCGTGAAGATCTTGTTGCGACTCTTCAACCAAAGATAGCTGCCCATGGCAACGAGGCCGAGCAGAGCCCCGCGCGATTGACTGCCCACGGTGGCCACAGCGCAGAGCACCATCGCTACGGCGAGCCCGCTTCGCACCCACGTCTTGCTCGTGGTCAGCTGCAGATAACGCAGCAGCGGAATGGTCATGATCAGGGCGAGCCCCATTTCGTTGTCGCCGCCGATGAAGCTGCCCTCCGGCCCTCGCACGTGGTAAACCCCGCCATGGACGATGGTGAAGATGCCTCCCTTGACGCCATAAAATCCGATCGACAATGCGATCACCCACACCAGCTGATTGATCCGCTCCCTGCTCTGCATGAGCATCATCGTGACGTAAACCATGAGCAGGATCTTCCAGAACTGGTTGAGATGCTGCCAGGCGAACGCGGGATACATCGAGTAGACCGTTGTGAGCACGGTCCACAAGAGGAAGATCATCAGAAGTATCGTCTCGCGGGTCCATGGGATCTTCTTCGGCTCGCGGGAGCTGAGCAGACTTACCAGCGTGGCGAGCGCGACGATCATGGCGAACGGCATGTCGTACGCGAACGACCAGGTCAGCCGGTGCGGATTCATGAATCCGATCCAGGTCCAGACCAGGACGCCGATATGCGGGCGCCAGAGGATAAACGGCAGCGTACCGAAGATGAACGCGGTGAGAACGATGTCTCTCATGATTCCTCGCGCTCGACTAGGGCGACGCGTTGCTCCGGTGAGACCTGCTCTGCCGCCGGGCCGGAGAACCAGCGCACACGCGGCGGGAGCTTCACCCCGCGCAACAGGCCGGCTGTCATTCGCGCTGCCAGGTTGCGTTCCTCGCGCCAACCGCGCTGCTTCACCTGATACAGCCTGCCTTTCTCCCGCTGGGGCTGCCCGAGATCTTCTCCCCGTTCGAGCCGCTCCAGCATCTCGACATACACCTCGGCGCTGTCGCGGATTCCGCGCCAGAACAGCGTCAATTCGTCGTCACTTTCGCGAACTTCCGGGCAGACATGAGCGATGAGGGTTCCGGTATCGATGCCGCGGTCGATGCGGTGCAGGGTGCAGCCGACCTGATCCGCTTCGCCATTATAGAGCGCCCAGAAGGTGCAATCGGCGCCGCGATAACGTGGCGAGAGTCCACCATGAAGATTGAACGTCCCGAGCCGCCCACGCTCGAGCAAGGGACCGCGGATCAAGGAGGTTCCGAACACCGCGATCACATCGGGCTGCAATCGATCCGCCAGCGCGACGACATCGGGATGGTTGACGTGCGGCACTTCGACCAGAAGGTCCTTGCGGGTCAGCGCGGGTGGCGCCGCACCGAAGAAGAACTTCGCTTCGCCCCCGCCGGCATAGCGGCGCCGATCGCGCAGCCAGCGCGAAATTCTGCGCAGCAGGTTTTCGGGCTTCAGCAGGCTCAAGATCTTCCGTCCGCTGAGCTGCGCTCCAGTCTCCTGGACGATCGCCAACGGCCGGGCGCTCTGGCACAGACGGTTGGCGACATACAGGTGCCGAGCTGACCGCCCGCAGAGGATCATCACGGAGAGGTTAGACATACGCCACGAACTTCTGCCGCGGCTGCGAGAGCTCGAGCGTCGGCGGCACCGGGCGGTCGTTGTGATCGATCATCAAGGCGTCGGCGAAAAACTTGGCGGCCCAATTGGGAAACTCGAAGCGTGAATAGGCGCCCCAGATCGGTGACGAACCCGCGATCGCACCTCGCGCGACCCGGTCGCGATCGGCGAGCCGCTGCCTCCTTTTCAGGAAAGACAATGCCGTACGGGCGTTGCCTCGCAATTCGGCGGCGCCCGCTGATTGCGCGCAACGCGTCCAATTGATGCTCATCTGAGCGACACCGGTAAGACAGCAGTAAGCTGCGCGCGGAGCCCAGGCGGCGTCATAGGTGCCGGCAAGCCAGCCGTCGGCGCGCTGCGCCCTGGCAAGCGCCCGTGCAGCCTTGAGCGCGGCGTCGACGTACCGGCTGCTGGAGAGCAGAACGCCGCACTCCAGAAGGCCGCGGATCGCATACGCGATCGTGTGCGTGAACGGGTGACGACCCGGAACGAAGGCATTGCTGCCGAACCACCCGGATTCGCGTTGCTGTGCAAGCGCCCATTCGAGATTGCGCACTGCGGCTGTTTTCAGGGTCGCATCCCCGGCAAGGAGCGCGGTGGCGAGCAGCGCCCAGGTCGCACGCGTGTTGTAGGTGTGCTGCGTGCCGTGGTGCTCGAACTGTCGCCAGCAACCGTCCAGATCCTGCACCCGCGCCAACCAGTTGCCCGCTCTGAGCGCCGCCTCCAGACACTCAGGACGGCGCAGCTGCACGAAGCCGGCCAGCATCCCGTGCATGATCTGACCGGTGTTGAATACGACCGGCTGGCTGCTCAGCTCGCCGAAATGCCCGGGAAATGCGCCGTCGGAGCGCTGAATCGCGAGCTCCCAGTCGACGATGCGCTGAGCGCGATCGATCAAGTCGGGACGATCGAGCATCTGCGCGGCCGCAAGGAACGTCTCGACGATGTATCCGCTTGTTTCCGGATAACTCGGAAGCCAGCCATCTTCGAAGCTCCAGCCCGCCGACACGCCACCGGCATCGGGCTTGTCGTCGCGTGCGTGCGGCGCCAGGCACAGCCAGTCTATAGCCGCGCGAAGATGGTCGAGATGCGCGTACTCGGGTTCCAGCCCGCTGACCAGGTCGAGCCCGATCAGGCGCGCGTTGCGAGGACGCCACGGCCGATAACGGAAAGGTGAGGTGAGGATCTTGGAGAGGCTCATGGGTTCGGAAACACGATCCTCAGCCTGCGTCCGCCGATTCGACCATTCGCATTTCCGGCTCGAGATCGCATTGCGGCTTCACATGACTCACAACGTAGCGATACTTGCCGGAGGCTTCGACAGGAATGTCATCGACGACCCGGATGCTGATGCGCACGTCGTTGCCGAGCCGCGTTCCAAGTCCAGCCATCACCTTGGCGTGCGCGGCTGCGCTCCACCGGACGTCGGGGACGATCAGGACTTCGACATCGTGCAGCGCGTGCTGAACGAACTTGAACTGGGCGATGCCCTCCACGTCTCGAAGCACGTAGATGACGGCGAGCGCGTGCATGATCGTGCCATCGCTTCGAACGACGAAGTCCGTCGTGCGCCCCACCACCTCAGCGAGCACGTGCAACCCCCGCCCCTCGAGGCAGCGCTCCGGACTCATGCGCACCATGTCGCCCGTGCGGTAACGGATGAACGGCTGAGCATCGGAACACAATCCGGTAGTCACGGCTTCTCCCAGCTCGCCGGCCGCGACAGGACGTCCCGACTCGTCGAGGACTTCCAGGACGATGCTTTCGCTGATCAGCAGCATCTGCCCGCGCGGCGTCTCGTGCGCGGTGAAGCCGATATCCCTGCTGCCGAATTCGTTGGCAGCGGCAACGCCGAATACGTCCTCGATAAGTGTTCGCTGGTGCGGATAGAGCGGCTCGCCGGTCGCGCACACGACGTGCAGCTCCGGCAACCGAAGTCGCATCCCGCGCGCCCGCGCTCGCGCCGCCAGCAGCGCGACGCTGCTGGCATAACCATAGATGCACTTCGGACGGAAGGCCTGCACCGCGGCGAGGTACGCATCCATGTTGGCCGCGGACATGGCGAAGGCGTTCAGCACCAGCTGGTTGAGCAGACCGTCGCGAATGGTCTTGATGCGATCGGTCTTGTTCAGTTCCGACGGCGCGCCCCACAAGTACACTTCGCGATCTCCGACGTCGACGCCCCACCAGCGACGCGCCCGGATTCGCCCCGCCGCGTCGGAGGCCTGCCGCCATCGGCCGAAGTAGAAGATCAGCGGCTCGCCGCTGGATCCGCCGGTGTTGTAGCGCGACGCGCCGCCTGGAACATCCATCCAACGAATACGATCGACGTTGGCTCGCGCGTCCTGCCTGGTCATCAGCGGAAGCCGCCGCAGCGCCTCCGGGGTCACCGGCGTGCAATCTTTCCCGACGTCGAGGCCGGCGGCCTGGATGCGTTGCGCGTGCCATGGGCTGTGCTTCGTTGCGGTCCGCAGCAATTCAGTGAGCTTGCGGGATTGCAGCTGCTCGAGATCGAGACGTGGCAACCATTGACTCTGCTCCAGGCGCTCCAGGTAGGCGAACGTCGGCCGCTGCAGCAAGCGTTCGTGCAGCGGATAGACGACGTGGCGCGAAAGCCAGGGATGAGGCACAGGCTAGCTCCGCAGCAACGGTTTGGCCGGCGAACTGTGCTGGCGGACGTCCGTTCCAGCGTGACGCGCCGCGATTGCGGCGAATTCGTCGACGAGCGTCCTGACCCGGCGCTCCCAGCTCTTGCTCTCGGCGTAGGCGACGATGGCGTCTCGATCCCAGTCGCGGGTGAACGCGTCGGCGATCGCCTGGGTCAGCCGCTCCGGTTGTCCGAAGGGCACCAGAGTCCCCAGCCCCGCATTGGCGACGACTTCTGCGTTGCCGCCGACGTCGGTTGCGACCACGGGCAGCCCGCACGCCATCGCCTCGAGAAACACGTTGGCCCAGCCCTCGTTGCGCGTTGCCAATACGAACACGTCGGCCGCGGACAACGGCACTTTGAGTTCCTCCGGCGCAAGCGCGCCCAGGAAGGCCACGCAGTCCTGCAATCCGAGATCGATCGCCATGCTGCGCAGGCGCGCGCTCCAATCGCCCTCCGGCCCGGGCCCGCCGACGATGAGGTAGCGCAGCCCGGGAAAGCGTCGGCGCAAAGCCGGCAAGCATTCGAGCACGCGGTGAAAGCCCTTGCGCTCGACCAGCGCGCCTACCGACAACAGTACGGGGGCGTCTGCCGCCAATCCGAGCCGCTCGCGGACTGCTTGCCGCTCCACGCGGTGAAATCGCACGGTATCGACACCATTGCCCACCACCACGATCTTCTCACCGGCCACCCCGAGACTCATCGCATGGCGCTTGAGAGACTCCGATACGGCGAAGATTCGCGTCGCCCGCTGCATGCCCCGGATCATCCGACGGCGCCGGCGTGCATCGTTCGCAAGCGGCACTTCAGTGCCACGCAGCGTGATGCACACCGGAATGCGCAACCAGCGGCCGAGCAGCGTCGCCGCGTAGCCTTCCGGATAGGCGAAGTGGGCGTCGATGAGGTTGCAACCGAAGCCGCGCTTGAGGCGAAGGAGCGTCGGCAGACAACCCACCGCCATGCCAAAGCCATCAAGCCACTTGAATGCGCCCGGCACCGACAGAAACCGCGGTCGCCGCACCTCGATCGCCTCCTGCACTTCCACGGCCGGTGCAGGGGGCCGGAAATGGGGTTTCCACCTGCGCAACGACCCCTGAAAAGGAAACCAGGGTGCCGGGGCGACGACGGTCAGGGGAAGTAGACGTCCGACGCGAAACATCCGCTCTCGGATGAAGAGCCCCACCGTCGGTTGCGCCGCGTGGGGAAAAAGCGTGCTCAGGACCACGACCCGGGCTTCAGGCATGGCCATAGGCGGCATCCTTCTCGCCGGTGAGCCGGTAATAGGGCTGGCGATAGCGCCCGACGCTGGACGTCCAGTTGCGCTCGGTTTCGACGAAACGGCGCGCTCCAGCCCGCAGCTCCGCCCAGCAACGCCTGTCGGCCAGGAGCTCCAGTACCTTGGCCGCCAGCGCGCCTACATCGCCCGCGCGGAATAGAACGCCGGTCTGCTGATCGCGTATCAACTCGCGATGACCGCCGACGTCCGAGGCCGCGAGCAACCTGCCCTGGGCCATGGCCTCGAGCGGCTTCAGCGGGGTAACGAGTTCAGTCAGGCGCATGGGCAGGCGTGGATAGACCAGCACGTCGATCAGGTCGTAGTAGCGCTGCACTTCGCCGTGGGGCACGCGGCCCGCGAAGTGGACCTTGTCTTCGAGCGAGAGCTTTGCCGCGATCTGTCTGAGATGCTCTTCCTCGGCGCCACCGCCCACGAACAGCACGTGCACGCGCGGCTCGACCGCCAGCATCCGCGGCAATGCCTCGAGCAGCAACGCGAGTCCTTCGTAGGTGTAGAACGAACCGATGAAGCCGAGCACGATCGCACCATCGAGCCCAAGCTGGCGGCGCAAAGCCTCATCCGGCTCGCAGCCGAGCACGAACTTTTCGACGTCCACGGCGTTGGGGACGACCGTCACCTTCCGCGGATCGATGCCTCGCGCGACGATATCCGCCCGCAAGCCCTCGCATATCGTCGTCACCGCGTCCGCTCGCTTGAGCACATAGGTTTCCAAAGCGCGCGTGATGCGATAGCGCGGTCCGCCCTCGCGGGCGCGCCCGTGGTCGACGGCCGCGTCTTCCCAGAAGGCGCGCACCTCGTAGAGCACCGGGATCCCGAGTCGACGTCCCACGCGCAGCGCAGGAATCGCGTTCAACACCGGCGAATGCGCGTGCAGCAACTGCGGCCTGACCTCACGCGCAATGGTTTCCAGCCGGCGCGTCAGCACGCTCATCATCGAGAGCTCCGCCACAAGCGGTAATCCGCTCAAGCCCTTGCCTTCGAACGGCGTGCGGAAGAAGCGCCAGCCGTCTACGTTCTCTTCCAGTCGCGTGCCGCTGTTCTGTTTCGCCCCGGTGAGATGGGTTGTCTCCCATCCGAGCCGTCGTTGCTCCTGCAATATCGAGAGGGTTCGAAACGTGTATCCGCTGTGCAGCGGCAGCGAATGATCGAGGATATGCAGGATGCGCACGTCAAGCGACCTTGACCTTCTCCGCGTCGCGCGCTCCGATCGTCTTGCGCAGGAAGGCTTCGAACATGAGCAGCGACCAGAGAGGGACGCCGTAATCGCGCGCGCCCGACTGATGATCCGCGACCATCTCGCGCAGAAACCGCGGATTGAAATATCCGGACTCCATCAACACCGGCCCGAGCACGGCCTGCTTTACCCGCTGCCGCAGCGGCCCGCGGAACCAGCCGGCGAGCGGCACGGAAAATCCCATCTTCGGCCGGTACAGGATCTCGTGCGGCAGATGCGCTTCGAGCGCCTTCTTGAACAGGTACTTGCCTTCGCGCCCGCGTAACTTCAGGTCGGGCGCCAGGCCCGAAAGCCATTCCATGAGCTGGTGATCGAGCAGAGGAACCCTCACTTCCAGCGAATGAGCCATGCTGGCGCGGTCGACCTTGGTCAGGATGTCGCCGACCAGATAGGTCTTCATGTCGAGATACTGGACGAACGAGAGTGGCTCCCCTTTAGGGGCCTTGGCGGCGTGCCGGCGCAACACCTCGATCGCTCGATAACCCTGCAACTCGCGCCGGAACGAGTCGGAGAGCAGGCGCTCCCGCATCGGGTCGCCCATGACGGAGACGCTGTGAAAATATCCCTCGACCGAGTTGCGGGCAAGCGCTTCCAGCGTCGATTTGGCGCGCAGCACCTTCGGAGCCCAGTCCGCTTTCGGATACAGGTTACCGAGCAACCCGAAGACCGGCGCCCGCAGAGATTGCGGCAGCACCGAGCGCATGCGTTCTTCGTACACGTGCCAGCGGTAGCGACGATATCCGGCGAAGTTCTCGTCGCCACCGTCGCCCGACAGCGCCACCGTCACGCTCTTGCGCGCCAACTCGCACAGCCGATACGTCGGAATCGCCGAGCTGTCGGCGAAGGGCTCGTCGTAGATATCGGCCAAGGTATCGAGCAATCCGAAGTCGTCGGTATCAACACGCTCGACGCGATGACGCGTGTGATAGCGTTCGGCAACCTTCTGCGCGTACGCGGCTTCGTTAAACGCAGGATCGCCGAAGGAGATCGAGCAGGTATTCACCGGATCGCCG
>Ga0066709_100002605_pt1 | contig 13277 bp, 10 predicted proteins | sample GraSoiAngelo_158_FD_79665 | JGI IMG/M metagenome (GOLD analysis project Ga0066709, IMG submission 79665) | Grasslands soil microbial communities from the Angelo Coastal Reserve, California, USA - 14_1009_16_30cm | ecosystem: Environmental > Terrestrial > Soil > Grasslands | place: USA... | reverse complement strand
TTTCCAGAGCTGCACATTTCGGTCTGGGGCGGGCTGTTCCTACCTAAAGGGACGCCCAAAAGCGTGATCGCCAAGCTCCATTCCGCCACCACGACTGCGTTGGCCGATCCGGCGGTGCGTGGGCAGCTCGCAAAACTGGGGCAGGAGATTCCGCCACGCGATCAGCAGACGCCCGAAGCCCTCGCCGCGCTTCAAAAAGCCGAAATCGAGAAGTGGTGGCCGATTATCCGGGCGGCGAACATCAAAGCGGAATGAATGTTACATCTCTTCCGCTCCGCGACTCCTTGAAGCTCCGACCTCTGCATGCTCTCCGCAACTGGTCAGCTCTCCTGTCTTTGTCGTGGCCGAAATGACTATGGCGCGGCGGGAGGCGGAACGCGCCGCTTCGTTGCCTGCTCGAAGGCATAGGCGAGCGCAATGAGCCGCGGCTCGCTGCAAGCGCTGCCGGCGAAGCTCACGCCGAACGGCGATGGCTTCGCATCGAAGCCCGCAGTCAGGGGCGGGGTCGGCGCATTCGCCACCATGGCGAATGGCACGATGACGGTGGGATAGCCCGGTCGCGCTGACAGGATGGCACCGGACCCGCCGGGAAAGAGGATGGCGTCGAGCCTCTCCGCCTGCATGATCGCGTCGATGCCGTACGCACCTGACAGCGCGATGTCCTTGGCGCGGTCGAGTTGGTAACGGGCGCGATCGGCCTCGATATCCATCTCGTCGGAGATGTCGAGCTGCGAGTGCCCGTATTTGAGCGCGCCGGTCTTGGCGTGCGCGAGGTTCCAGTGGCGCAGCTCGGTCAGCGACTTCACCGGCGCGGCGGGCCCGAGGCTCGCGAGCCATTTGTTGAAATCGCGCTTCATGCCGTACTTGAAGACGACAGAGCATCCTGCATCCGCGCCCTTCGGTCCGTCGGTCCCTCGGCAGACCTCCCAACGCAGGAAATTGCGGCTTGCGTCCTTGTCGACAACGCTCGGAATGTCGGCGGGATCGACGATGACGGCGCCGCGCTCCTTGAGCACCGCGATGGCGTCCGCCATCGCCTTCGCCTGCGCGGCATTGAGCCCGCCGCGCGGCTGCTGGAGACCGGGTGGAATGAGGCGCTCGTAGTAGAAAGCGCGCGGGATGCCGATGCGTGCGCCCGCGAGCGCGTCGCGATCGAGAAAGCGCGTGTAGTCGCGCTCCGGCGGCGGCACGCAGGCCTTGACTGGATCCTGCGGGTCCGGCTGCGCATCCTCCAGCGCTCCGAGCAGAATGGCGGCGTCGGCTACCGTGCGCGCCATCGGCCCCGCAGTGTCCTGGTCGGCGGTGAGCGGAATGATGCCGTGTCGGCTGATGCGCCCCACCGTCGGCTTGATCGCCACCAGCATGGACATATTGGCAGGGTTGAGCAGCGAGCCGAAGGTCTCGGTGCCGACATTCGCCGCCCAGAAATTTGCGGCGGTGCCGATGCCGGAGCTGGAGCCGCCCGGCAGCAGCACCGGACGGCCGTCGAAGCTGCCGTCGCGCGGATCGCGCCGCGGGTCATAAGGGTTCATGCCGAACCCACTGATCGGGTTGTAGCCTGCCGGCATCGGCGTCGGCGGTCCCGCCATCCAATTGGCGAGCTCGGTCATGCCGGTCTTGGCGATGATCACCGCGCCTGCCTCGCGCAGATTTTTCACCACCGTCGCCTCGTAGGGCGGCACGAAACCCTCGAAGGCGAGCGCGCCGCCTGTGGTCGGCATGTCGGTGGTGTGAATGTTGTCCTTCACGGCGATGGGGATGCCGTGCAGGGGGCCGCGCAGCTTTCCCTGCGCCCGCTCGCGATCGCGCTCCTCGGCTTCGCGCAGCGCGTTCGGGTTGACCGTCATCACTGCGTTGAGTTTTTTGTCATAGAACGCGATGCGCGCGAGATACTGCTGCACCAGCTCGCGCGACGTGAGGCTACCCTTCGCCATCGCCTGTTGCATGTCTGCGATGCTCGATTCGACGGCCTTGAATTCGCCCGCCGCCGCTGTGGTGAGCGGCGCAAGCAGCAGAACGACCAGCCATCGCTTCATCGCACTTTCTCCCAACCAATTGCTGCTGCGTAAACGCAGACTCCAATTTCCGTCTCTTCGCAGGTGACGCGGTTCTTTCGTGGAGACTTTCGCAGAAGTAAACTCTATCCGCCATCGGTCTTTGCGTCGAACCATGTTCGGCACGGACGCGAAAGGATCCTCGATGTCCAAGTCCTCGTCCAAAGATGCCCTCTACTATGCCGACTACCTGAAACTTCCCGCGCTCCTGTCCGCGCAAGAGCCGGAGAGCGCGCGGCACGGCCGGGGCGCGCACGATGAGATGCTGTTCATCATCGTGCACCAGACCTACGAATTGTGGTTCAAGCAGATCCTGCACGAACTCGACCGCATCCAGGCCGATTTCGGCGGCGAGGTGGTGGAGGACGAGTATCTCGGGCGCATCGTGCACGGCCTCGAGCGCATCAACGAAATCCTCAAGCTGTTGATCCAGCAGTTCGAGGTGCTGGAGACCATGACGCCGCTCGACTTCCTCGATTTCCGCGACTTCCTGTTTCCGGCCTCGGGCTTCCAGTCGGCCCAGTTCCGGTTGATCGAGATCCGGCTCGGTCTTTCGCGCGCCGTTCGTTCCGAGTACGGCGGCAAATCCTTCGACGACACGCTGAGCAACGCCGATCGCGCCCGCATTGTCGCCGCAGAACGCGGCCCGAAGCTCATCGACCAGCTCGACCGCTGGCTTTCGCGCATGCCCTTCGTGCACCGCCCCGATTACGATTTCTCGCGCGAATACCGCAAGGCAGTGCAGAGCATGCTCGAAGAGGACGCGGCGCGCGTGCGCGCGAACCAAGCGATGGGCCCCGCGCAGCGGGAGGCCGAAGCCAGAGGAATCGAGGCATCGCTCGAGGAATTCCAGGCGATCTTCGCGCCGGCATCGGAGCCTTCGCCGTGGCAGATGTCGCGGGCGGCGGTGCAGGCGGCGTTGTTCATCATCGTCTATCGCGACCGGCCGGTGCTGCAGCTGCCCTTCCGCCTGCTCGCTGCGTTGATGAACGTCGACGAATTGCTGACCCTGTGGCGATACCGGCACGCGCTCATGGTGCAGCGAATGATCGGCGTGAAGATCGGCACCGGCGGCTCGGCGGGCCACGAGTATTTGCGCGACACCGCGGCCAAGCACCGGATCTTCTCCGATCTGTTCCGGCTCTCGACCTATCTCATCCCGCGCTCGCGCCTGCCCAAGCTGCCGCGCGAACTCGAAGACGCCATGGGCTACCGCTATACGGCACAACCGAGCGGGCGATGACGCTCGATCTGCGCCGGCATTTCACCGAATTTCGCGCCGCGCAGCCGCGACGCATTCATCTCGCGGCGCACAGCCATCATTTCTGGCCGGATGCGGCGTGCGCGGCGCATCGCCGGGCGCTGGCTGATGCCGCGCGGCTGGCTGATAACAAATGGGAGACGATCTTCGGCGAATTGATTCCGCGCGTGCAGCGCGGCATCGCCGCCATGCTCGAGTTGCCCGATCCGGCAACGATCGCGTTCGCGCCCAACACGCACGATTTCCTCCGACGCCTGCTCTCGGCGCTGCCGCCGGGCAAGAGAGCGCGCATTCTCACCAGCGACAGCGAATTCCATTCCTTTACGCGTCAGATCGCCCGCCTCGAAGAAGACGCCCTCGTCGCCGTTGAGCGTATACCCGCCGAGCCCTTCGATAGCTTCGGCGAGCGGTTCGCCTCCGGGGCGCGCTCCGGCGGCCATGATCTCGTCTACGTCAGCCAGGTCTTCTTCAATTCGGCGGCAACGGCTGGATCGCTCGATGCCATCTCGCGCGCGGTTCGCGATGCGCAGAGCCTCGTCGTGTTCGACGGCTACCACGGCTTCATGGCGCTGCCGACCGCGTTGGCGGCGAGCGGCGAGCGCGCGTTCTATCTCGCCGGCGGCTACAAATATGCAATGGCGGGCGAGGGCGTCTGCTTCATGCACTGCCCGCCAGGTTTCGCCATGCGGCCGCGCGACACCGGGTGGTTCGCCGCGTTCGGCGCGCTGCGCGAGGGCGGCAGCGGTGGCGTCGCCTATGGCACCGATGGCAGCCGCTTCATGGGCGCGACCTTCGATCCGACCGGGCTTTACCGGCTGTCCGCGGTGCTCGACTGGATGGATGAAATCGGGCTGACCGTGCAGGCGATCCACGCGCACGTGCTGGCGCTGCAAGCGCTGTTCCTCGCCGAGCTCGCGCGCGCCAAGATCAAGCCGCTCTGCGATGCCCGCTTGGTGACGCCGGTTGAGGAGGGGACGGCGCGGGGCCATTTCCTCACCTTCGAATTGGCGAGCGCGCAAGCGCTCCACGATCGGCTCGCGCGCGCCAACATCGTCACCGACGTGCGCGGGGAGCGTATTCGCTTCGGCTTTGGCTGCTATCACGCCGCGGACGAGATCGCGCCTGCCGTCGCCGCCATCGCGCGGGCGATCGGGTAAAGGATTCATTGGCACGTTGTAGCCCGGATGAGCGGAGCGAAATCCGGGTTCTCTAGCCGAGCACAGATGATCATTCACTAGCCGCATACGTGCGGCATGCACGACAGATCCCGGATGTCGCTTCGCTCATCCGGGCTACGCACCTACTCACGCCTCGAACGGCAGCCCGACGTACTGTTCAGCCAGCGAGGCCTGGGCGTGCTCGGAGGCGTGGAGATAATCGAATTGATTTTCTCGCGCCCGCTGGTCGAACGGCGTTTCATCCGGAAATCGGTGCAGCAGCATGGTCAACCACCAGGACATACGCGCGGCACCCCACACGCGGCGCAGCGCCATATCGGAATAGCAATCGAGGTAATGTGTCTTGCGGGTTTTGTAGGTCTGCTCCAGGCCGCGCGACAGGTAGAACACGTCCGACACAGCGAGGTTGAGGCCTTTCGCCCCGGTGGGCGGGACGATGTGGGCCGCATCGCCTGCAAGGAATAGATGCCCGTAACGCATCGGCTCGGCGACGAAGCTGCGCAGTGGCGCAATGGATTTTTCGATCGAGGGGCCAGTGACGATCTTATCCGCCATGTCCTTGGGACATCGCGCCTTGAATTCTTGCCAGAAGCGCTGGTCCGGCCAATCCTCCAACCGAGCGTCGAGGTCGCACTGGATGTAGTAGCGGCTCAGCATCGGGCTGCGCATGGAGGCAAGCGCAAAGCCGCGGCTGTGGTAGCAATAGCAAAGGTCGGGGAACGGCGGCGTCTCCGACATGATGCCGAGCCATCCGAACGGATAACCCTTTTCGTAGGTCCGCAGCACGGAGGCGGGGATCGATTGCCGGCTCACGCCATGGAAGCCGTCGCAGCCGGCGACGTAATCGCAGTCGATCCGGCGGGTTTGACCATTCTTCTCATAGGTCACGTATGGGCGGTTCGACGTGAGGTCGTGCAATGCGACGTCGCACGCTTCGTCGATGATCTCGCCGCCGGCCGCATCGCGTGCGGCATAGAGGTCTTCGGTGATCGCGGTTTGGCCGTAAGCCATCATCGACTTGCCCGTGTATTTTTTCGTGTCGATGAAGAATCGCGGCCGTTCCTCCCAGGCGATGGCCGATCCGTTGTGGGGATGGCCCTCGCGATCCATGCGCCCGCCGAGGCCGACGGCGCGCAGGAGGTCGATCGTGCCCGCCTCCAAAACGCCGGCGCGAATCCGCTGCAGGACATACGCCCGGCTTTGCCGTTCCAGCACGATGCTGTCGATGCCGTTGACATGGAGAATATGGGACAAAAGCAGCCCGGCCGGGCCGCCGCCGATGATTGCTACTTGGGTTCGCGTCGCCGTTACCACCGTCGCTGCGCCGCAGAGTGACACCGCCCTTAAGGCAAGGCCCAATCGCACGAATTGGCAAGCGGATTTCGTTGCTTGATCCGCGGCTGTGCCTGCAGGCAAACTCGACACCGACCGTGGCGGACGAGGGAGAGCGACATGGCCGGTGCAGTCGATTTTTCTGCCGGCGGCTACCAGTTTCTGCCGAGCGTGTTTCAGTTTTCGGCCGGCGTCGCGGCGCTATCGGCTCATGCCATTGAGCGCGTGCGATTCCGCAACCCAGTGCCGCTCAAGCAGGGCTTCGAGCGCATCGAGCAACTGATCACGCAGGCCGGCCGGCCGCTGACGTCGTTCTGTGCCTGCGAATTGCGTTCGCCCGCTCCGTTCACCGAACAGGGCTTCCGCGCCTTCAACGAAATCTATGTCGTCACGCTGCAGAAGTGGGGTCTGTTCGACGGCAAGGTGAACCCGGTTGCGCGCAGCAACGTTTGTCCCGAGATCGATCCGCCGGCGGAACCGTCGTTCCACGCCTTCTCCTTCACCGTCGCAGCGACGGATTCCGCGCCCAGCTTTGTGATCGCAGGGAGCGCCGAGGCGCGGGAGGGCGGCGCGAGCTACCAGGAGCGCACCGTTCGCTACGGTGAGACCAGCCCCGAGGCGATGCGCGAGAAAGCGCGCTACGTGCTGGGCGAGCTGGAGCGCCGCCTCGCCGAGTTCGGCTTCGGCTGGGCCGATACCACGGCGACGCAGGTCTATACCGTGCACAACCTTTATCCGTTTCTGGCAGACGACATCGTGCGGCGTGGGGGAGCGCGCGCCGGGCTCACCTGGCACTATGCGCGGCCTCCCGTGCAAGGGCTCGAATACGAGATGGATTGCCGCTCCGTCGGCCGGGACCGCGTGGTGTGATCCGGCTCCTTCGGCCGTAGCCCGGATGAGCGAAGCGATATCCGGGTTGCGCCCGCAAGCCATAGACTAGCGTTGCGCCGAAGCAGGGATTGGGTGATATCCCGGATTTCGCTGCGCTCATCCGGGCTACTCCTTCTGATGAGTCGGTTTCGACATCAGGCCGTTGCCGTGCCTCGAAATTCCAATAACAATTGGCGAGCTTACAAAAACCGCAGCGAGGCAAGCGTGCTCAGCGCCGAGAAAAACCGCATTCTCACCCAGGTCGGCCCGGGAACGCCGATGGGTGAGCTGTTGCGCCGCTACTGGATGCCGGTCGGCGGCGCGAGCGAACTCGACAAGAACTCGATCAAGCCCGTTCGCCTGCTCGGTGAGGACCTCGTGCTCTACAAGGACCAGGGCGGACGTTTCGGTCTCCTCGACCGGCATTGCCCGCATCGGCGCGCCGACCTCTCCTATGGATTCGTCGAGGAACGAGGCATCCGCTGCAACTACCACGGCTGGCTCATGGACGAGGCCGGGCGCTGCATCGAGCAGCCCTATGATGACATCGTCAACCCGCACTCGCGCGCCAAGGAGCGCTGCACGACCAAAGCCTATCCAGTGAAGGAATGTGCGGGGCTCCTATGGACCTATATGGGGCCGCAGCCGATGCCGGAGCTGCCGGTATGGGAGCCGTTCACATGGGAGAACGGCTTCCGCGAGATCGTGCTCTCCGACGTTCCCTGCAATTGGTTCCAGTGCCAGGAGAACTCCTGCGACCCCGTGCATTTCGAGTGGATGCACGACAATTGGAGCCTGCGGCTGAGCGGCAAGGCGGGTCCCTACGCCAGCAAGCACCTCAAGCTCAAGTTCGAGGAATTCGACCACGGCTTCATCTACAAGCGGGTGCGCGAGGACTCCGACGAGCACAATGCGTATTGGACCGTGGGGCGCGTCGCGCTGTGGCCGAACGGCTTCTACCTCGGCAATCATTTCGAATGGCGCGTGCCGGTCGATGACGGGAACACGCTCAGCGTCGCCTGGTTCTTCATGCGCGTGCCGAAGGGACGCGAGCCCTACGTGCAGCAAAGCGTGCCGGCCTGGGTGAGCCCGATCAAGGACGAGCACGGCCGCTGGATCACGAGCCACGTCATCAACCAGGACATCATCGCCTGGGTCGGGCAGGGCCGGATCGCCGACCGCACCAAGGAGCACCTCGGCCCGAGCGATCTCGGCATCGTGATGATCCGCAAGCGGCTGTTAGAGGAACTCGAGGCCGTCGCGCAGGGCCGCGACCCGAAGGCGATCATCCGCAACCCGAATGTCGCCAAATGCGTCGAGTTGCCCTATTTCCAGAGGAAGGAGAGCGTCGAAGGCATCGCGCTCGAGGACTACGACAAATATCCCCTGTTGAAGGCGCGGCTCAAGGCGTTTCGGCACTGCTATGGCCAGCCGCCCGAGGTGCGGCGGGCGTTCGAGCAGGCCATGGGTATCGCCAACTGAGCCTCGGCGGTATTGCGCCACCGCGGCCGGGGGTGCGCCCCGCCGGGGGCGGCGCTTGGCTAGAAGGCGCCGCTGCGCCGGACGCCATTTAGTTAACTTTGGTCGGGAACCGTACCGAGGCATCCGCGTTGGCAGGAGAAGCTGGGGTCCCCGCCATGCCAAGCGTTGCGTATTTCCGCCGACAAGCCGACATCTGCTTTCGCCTCGCGCTGATCGCCTCCGACGAGGAGGTATCCAATCGGCTGATCATAATGGCGCAGGAGTACACCGACAGGGCAGAAAAGCTCAACGAAGACAACGAATTAGATCAAACGGGGTCGGCTCAAACCGGCTCCTTTATGTCGCACCGCGTTGCGAAATTTTCCCCTTAATTTTCAACGGCTCCCAAACTCTCCCGGCGACTTGACGCGACATGGGCGCGACATGCAACGGGGAGGAATGTCCTGCGAATCAGCCTGTTGCCAAATGTTGCTATTCTGTCCCACATCGGCTAGGTTGTGTTTACAAGCGGTGACAGCCGCGCGCGTTATAGCGCGAAATAAGCCGGGCCGTAACAGGCTGGAGAACTAGGGCGAAGGCCCCTGCCGCAGGCAACGTACCTGCCCCAACGCTTCGTCGCACCGAAGAGCCAAACCCCAAAAGGGGGCTCGCCGGTGCGTTTTCATTTTTCAGCATGGCGAGCCTAACCAGATAGGCATGCGTCATGTCCATCCTCGAGACTTCCAAGATCTTGCGGGCGGGAACGGCGGTCGCGCGCAGCAAGCGCAAGACCGAGCCCGTCATCATAGACGCGCCCGACGCCCAGAGCGACTTTCGATGGGGCGCTGAGGCGATCGGCCAGGTGATCGGCCTCAAAGCGAAGGCGTGCTTCCACGTCCTCGAAAGCGGCGCACTAGACGGCGCTGCGAAGAAGGTCCGCGGCAGGTGGGTGGGACATGTGCCCTCGCTGATCGCGCTGCTCACCGGCAAATGAGTGATCGGTGCGACGCAGGAAAGGCCAGCCCCGCCGATTTGGGCAGCGAGGCCGTAGGAGCGAAGGTGCGCAAAAGCTGGAAAACCAGCGGTCCTTCGTAAGTAAACCAAACCCCAACGCGAATCAACCTCAACGCTGGGCCGCCGTTTACTGCGGCAGGGTGTGTGTCGGTCACATCATCGGTCGTGGCAAGCGGGGCGACGCCGCGTACGATCAGCACGATTGCCTGAACGGAATCTTCGCGTCCGCGCCGCTCGCGGCTAACGCCCTCGTCGGTAAGGCGGAGAGCGTGCAATGAGGGGCCGCGCCGCGCAGATCGCCGCGTCGCTCGCGGGCCATCCGGTCAAGCCGATACACGGCAAAAACTATCTCGTCCGTTGTCCAGCGCATGATGATCAAAGCCCGTCGCTTTCGATATGTGACTCTGAGCACGGCCTAAAGGTCCATTGCTTTAGTGGTTGTTGGCGGCCCGAGATCCTCGCAGCGATTCGCGCAAAAGGACTCAAGGTCGATCAGGACGATACGCCAAGCGCGCCGCCCAAGAGTTCATCTGAATACCGGCGACAGCAGGCGGAAAAAGCCGGATGGTTGTGGTCCCGTCGTCGGCCAATCGTGGGCAGCATCGCCGAACGCTATCTGCGTGAGGCCCGCCGCTATACCGGGCCGCTGCCGCCGACGCTGGCGTTCCTGCCGCCTTTCAAGCGCGAGCAACATCCGGCAATGATCGGAGCCTTCGCTCTCGTCGACGAGCCTGAGCCCGGCGTCGTCGGCAAGCCCCAGCATGTCAGCGCGATTCACCGGCAGCGACAAGGCGGAGGTCAATCCGCCGAAGCTCGTGGTCGGCTCACCGCTCGGCCGGCCGATCGTGCTGGCGCCGCCTAACGAACTACTCGGCCTCGCCATTACCGAAGGCATCGAAGACGCGCTCACCGCGCACGCGGCGCTCGGGCTTGGCGCCTGGGCAGCTGGCTCGGCGAGCTTCATGCCAGCGGTGGCCGCTGTCGTGCCGAGCTACATCGACGTGGTGACCATCTTCGCGCATGCAGACAAGGGCGGCCAGGATGGCGCGCGCAAACTCGCCGTGGCGCTGCATGAGCGTGGGATCGAAGTGCGCGTGGAGGGCTTGTCATGAGCGACAAAGCCCACGGCGATATCAACGATACCCTTCGCGCCGAAGGTCCCCACGCCGTGCGCGCTCGCTATGATCGTGCGCCGAAGTTCAACGACGGTAAACATCAACAGCGCTTTACGCTCAAACCCTTCGAGGCGATCAAGCTTTCAACCGCGCCGAACTACCTCGTGAAAGGCATTCTACCGGATGTAGGTCTCGCGGTGATTTGGGGACCGCCAAAGTGTGGCAAGAGCTTTTGGACATTCGATCTCAGCATGCACATCGCCCTCGGATGGCAATATCGGGGGCGCAAGGTGCAGCAGGGAACGGTGGTTTATCTCGCGCTCGAAGGCGGGCACGGTTTTGCGGCGCGCGTCGAAGCGTGGCGTCGTCGGCATCTCGCGAACCATCGCGAGCCCGTGCCGTTCTATCTGCTCGACGTGCCGCTCGATCTGATCGCTGATCACGGCGAACTGATCCGGGCGATCCGCGAACAACTCGGCGGCCGTAAACCCGCTGCCATCATGATCGACACTCTCAACCGCGCGCTCGCGGGCAACGAAAATGATCCCGAGGACATGGCGAAGTTCATTAAGGCCGCCGACAAGCTCCGGGCCGCCTTCGGCGAGTGCTTGATCGGCATCGTTCACCATTGCGGCGTGCGAGGCAGTCGTCCGCGTGGGCATACGAGCCTATCCGGCGCCGACGATGTGCAGATCGCGGTAAACCGCGACAAGGACGGAAATATCATCGCCACGGTCGAACACATGAAGGACGGCGAGGCGGGCGCCGTCATCGCCTGCCGACTCGACCGGATCGAGCTTGGCCTCGACGACGACGGTGACCCGATCACCTCCTGTTTGATCATCCCGGCCGAAGGCGTCACTTCGGCAAAGGGACCGAAGCTCAGCGACGCCAACAAGCTTGCGCTTGTCACCTTGCAAACGCTGCTCGCGGCGGAAGGCCAGCCGCCACCGGCCGATTGTAAGGTCCCGCAGGGTACGACACGCGTGTGCTCGGCCATCAAATGGCGGGAAGCCTTCTATGCTGCCTATCCAACCGATAAGCCAGACACGAAGCAAAAGGCGTTTGTCCGGGCACAGATCAAGCTACATGATCTCGGACTAGCTGCAGTTTCTAGCGCTTGGGCATGGTGCCCGGACAACCCGGACAAGTCGCGAAAGTGAGAATGTCCGGGCAAAATGTCCGGGTGAAACGTTGCTGGTCGGCTCCAGAACCGGACGCCCGGACAGTATGCCGGATAGGCCGGACAGACAGGACAACCCCCTAAGGGTTGTCCTGTGTCCGGGTGTCCGGTCTGGGCCGGCCGTTTGGACCCCGAGACCTGTCTCGCGGAAAGAGAGAAAAGGACCTAATGACCTATCGCGACCTGTGGTGGGGTCAGTCGTTTGCGATGGACGTGAACTTGCCCCCGGGGGGATAGAAAAATGTTTTCAAGGTGGTCGCTTGTAAACCGCCGGGGCGCTGCGTTCGCAACTTCACTAAAAAATCGGTTTTTGCGTCGCGCCCTGCGTATTTATCGTTGGTTGCAAACGACGGATAATCCTATCCGACCGACGCCAACGCCGGAGGGACTTCGTGCAAGGAAGAAAGACACCAACGCCCCCACTAGGCTGGCGCGATATTGGCTCACCTAAGGTCGGCTGGCGGAAGCAAAAAATCTCCGGCGGCCCAGAGGATGCTGTCGTCGATCTGCCGGTGCCTGACGTCAGAGTTCCGCCGCCGCCGGACACATTGCCGGAGGGACTGCCAAGAGCGTGCTGGGATTCCACTGTTCGAGCGATGCTTGCTCGGGGCATTTACGACAGCGGCTGTTCCGACCTAGTGGAACTTTATTGCATTGAGCGCGCGCGCTTCCTTGAGGCCACCAGGCAGGCAGCGAGGCACGGCGACGACGTGGCCAAACTTAAACCTTGGCTGCGGATCGCAAATGCCGCCTGCGATCGCATGCTCCGGCTAGCCCCAAAGCTAGGCCTGACACCGGCGTCGCGCCATAAAGCCGCGAGAGTTAGGGCGACTGTCTTGGCTCCGGCAATGAAGTTTTTGAAGCCATGATTGCTCAAGTCGACCCGTGGGCTATCGACTGCAGGTCCAGCACGATCTCGCTCGCAAGATTTGAGCCCTCATTCTGAAAAAGCTGCGAAATTCGGCCCATTGACTGTCAACGAGTTAGCTCTCTAGTCCGAATGGCCACCAGGGTCGCGAAGATCCTCGCACGGTATCAAGTCGCCAGCCAACGCGCGTAGGCGACTGTCTCCCGGCCGGCTGGTTCGGCCTCCATTTTCCCAACGCCGGCAGCGCCTCGAGACCTTGATCGGCGCCGGTCCGTTCCAAATTAGGGCGATCGAGAACGTGCTTGATAAATGGCGGCAATGGTCCGGATGACGGAAGAAGACCTCGAGGCACTGAGGGCGGCGGCAGCGACGCTCGAGCATCCGGGCCTAGCAGCCCGCCTCGGCAACATCGCGGGCAAGCCGATCGAGTTGCTGGGCCGGGCGCTCCCTGAGGCGGCGTCTAAGGCGGTCGCCGCCGCCACCACCAAGGCGCTCAACGTGGCGCTCGCGGTCGCGCTTCGCACCATGGAGAAGGAGCCTAAGGCCGCATCGCGCCTGCTGCATAAGGCGTTGGCGGCGGCGTCGGGGGCCGTGGGTGGCGGCTTTGGCCTCGCCGCGTTGCCGGTCGAACTCCCGATCTCGACCATCATCATGCTGCGGTCGATCGGAGACATCGCGCGCAGCGAGGGCGAGGATCTCGCGGACCCAGAGAGCGCCCTCGCCTGTCTGCAGGTGTTCGCCCTGGGGACGCGCGATGGCGAGACGAATGCGGCGGAGAGCGGGTATTTCGCTGCCCGCGGGCTGCTCGCCAAATCGGTCGCGGAGGCCGCGCGCTTCATCGCCGAACGCGGGGTGCTCGCGGAAGGCGCGCCGGTTCTGGTCCGGTTCATTGCGCAAATCGCATCCCGCTTTGGCGTGGTGGTGACGCAGAAGCTCGCAGC
>Ga0066709_100002604_pt1 | contig 13278 bp, 14 predicted proteins | sample GraSoiAngelo_158_FD_79665 | JGI IMG/M metagenome (GOLD analysis project Ga0066709, IMG submission 79665) | Grasslands soil microbial communities from the Angelo Coastal Reserve, California, USA - 14_1009_16_30cm | ecosystem: Environmental > Terrestrial > Soil > Grasslands | place: USA... | reverse complement strand
GTATATCAGGTTGTGGTATGAAATCCCGGATGGCAGTACTTGTGTTATTGGTATCTTCAATAACTGCGATCGTTAGTCTTGACTCATGTACCAAACGCTCACCTCTTGCTTTTGCCAATCCTTCCCGGGATTCCACCATTACGGATACTACCTATTTTATTGACTTCACTTTAGGTCACAAAAGAGTTTTTGAAATTGCAGCCGATGTCGAAGGTTGGACCTGGACGCCACCCTGGGGTATCTTCGGAGATACGTTGATTTATCCCTACAGCAGCCTACAATGCGAGTTGGATGCGGTTCCGACCGGATCAGTTTATGGGTTTTATTTTTCAAAGAATGCGTACGGTCTGGACATGGGACCCTACTTTTCAAAAGGATGGTTGTTAATGAAAAAATCTTTTGTTGACAGTTTTTTCGAGGCAGGTAATTATAGCTACGCAACATTGCTCAACAGGGATACAACCTACACTAGTCCGCTCAACCCCGATGCCAGTAGGCCACGCACACAAAAATTGCTTAGCAGCGGAATTCACCTGATTTGGTTCGACAGTACGGGTAAAACCTGGCAAACCTCCAGCAGTAGTGCTGACCAAACCGGAAGTTATTTCACCATCACAAAGAATCAATCCGATCCTTACACTTCTCAGCCCGGATTTACGGATTATGCCTATGCTGCCGATATCGGGGCAACATTCGAATGTAATTTATACGACGGTGAGGGCCATATGCTGCATCTGGCTAATGGAAGATTCCACTTACTGTTGAGATTTAAGCAATTCAATTGATGGGAACACTGTCATTCGTTTATTGTTATAGTATTGATCGTCCAGCTGTGGTTATGGATCCATGCCGGTTATCCGATCCATATTAAGGCGAACAGGGCAATACCTTTTTTGATGATTAAATCCTATTTTCGCTAACAGCTATTTGTCAATTTGGCACCACCGTATTTCAGCCCGGGAACATTTTAACGCGAATCATTTCTGTTAGCCACCAATAATTTATTTATGTACCGATACGTCAATCGCTCATTTAATTATTTGTCTTCTTCTCTATAAAAACTGAGCTGATTTTTGAGCGTGATGATTTCCTGCCGCATTTCTTCAATGCGCTGCAGCAAATAATTGATCACATCAATGCCTTCGAGGTTAATATCAAGTTCATCATGTAGCCTGACTATTCTTTCAAGTCTTGGCAATTCCTCCGCCGTAATGCACATCGCCTGATCGACAATGATAATTTCTATCAGTCCGTTATCTTCCAATGACTGAACAAATGAAATGTCTATACCATGGCTGCTGCAGAATTCATTCAGCACTATCATATTTTCCACCTGCATAAAGATCGTTTTACGATGATAATTTCGCCAACTGTTCAAACAATTCTTTTTGTTTTCCAGTCAGGTGAGTTGGTATTTTCGCCTGGAAAGTGACAATCAGATCACCAAACTCACCTTCCTTTTTATAAACAGGAAAACCTTTTCCCTTTAACCTGATCCTGGTTCCATTCTGTGTTTCAGGTTTCACTTTCAATTTTACTTTTCCGTCGAGTGTGTCGATGGTAACTTCACCGCCTAGTACCGCCGTGTAGAGGTCAAGATCAACAGTTGTATAAAGATCGTTCCCATCACGTTTGAAAGTAGTGTTGTTGATAATGTGAAAAGTGATATACAGATCTCCCGCGGGACCACCATTGATGCCCTCTCCACCGTGCCCCTTGATTTTTATTTTCTGGCCATTTTCGATTCCGGCCGGAATCGTGATGCGAATATTCTTACCATTTACGGTAAGAACCTGCTGGTGGGCTTTATAAGCCTCGCTAAGATTTAGTTGTAATTCTGCGTGATAATCCTCACCGCGGTATTTTGTTTGCCTCTGCCTGAACCCGCCGCCACCCATATTTCCAAACAGGGAAGTGAAAAAATCTGAAAACTCACTTTCTTCAAAATCACCGGAAAATGTCTCTCTTCCAAAACTCTGTGATTGCCCTTGTGACTGTCTTGCCTGCTCAAATTGTTCGGCATGCTGCCAGTCCTTGCCATACTGATCGTATTTTTTTCTTTTCTCGGGATCACTCAACACTTCATTGGCCTCGTTGATCTGCTGAAATTTTTTGTGAGCCTCTTTATCATTGGGATTGAGATCGGGATGGAGCTTTCTGGCAAGTTTACGGTAAGCTTTTTTTATATCGTCCTGAGTTGCATTCTTATCTACGCCCAGCACCTTGTAGTAATCTATGAACTCCATTGCTCGTCTTTGAATTGACTGGTTTGATCAGTAAAATTACGGAAAACAGTGAAGACAAAATTCCGGTTGGCTGCCAATAAAAAATGCCGTTCGTTTCGGGAACAGCATTTTTATTTTTCTCCAAATTCTGGTTACATACTGAATGATGCAGGCGTGGCCGACGTTTCTAATTCACCTTCTGTTTCCTTTTGCCATGAATAATTGCCTTCTTCTTCCGCCTCAATGTTAATATAGTTTTCCGCAATTTCGGTCAGCAATGCATCCGTATCTTCTTCTTCAAGCAGGGTTTTGTCCAAAATATCGGCTGCACGGTGCAGGCCCATCGTAAGTGCTAGCTGGACAAGGCCACCATAAGTCGCAATTTCATAGTGCTCCACTTTTTGTGCTGCGATAATCAAAGCAGCATCTCTCGTCATAGACCCTTTCTTTGTTTCTTTTATGATTGTCTCTGATTCTTTCACCAGTCCATCCATTGCTTCACACTTTTTGCCTTCCGCCTTTTTGCCAATTATCTGGAAGACTTTCTCCAATCTTTTTATCTGTTTCTCGGTTTGTTTTAAATGGTCATTAAAGGCATCTTCCAATTCTTCCGTTGTGCTGGCCTCCGCCAATTTAGGAATAGCTTTCAGCAATTGCTGCTCGGCGTAATAGATATCCTTCAATTGGTCAATGAAAAATTTTTCCAGCAGTGATTGCTGATCTTTGTTACCATTGCTCCGGGATGGACTTTTACTCCTTCCATTATTTGATGTGGGAGCCTGAGTTTGTCTTGTGTTGCTTTTATTTCTTGTGGTCTGTTTCATGATAAAAATTTTTTTGAGAATGTTAGAAACATATATCGATTCACGATCGCTGGTGGCTCATCTGCTATTTTGAATTACGAGCTTGTATGCCCGTTTTTTTCCTAAACTCGTTGTATTCATCATGCCGCTGCCCGGTATCATTTTCATCCACGTCAAAATCCTTTTCATATTCCGGATTAAATGAAGTTCGTTTTTCATCATAACCTTCGTAAGGTTTTTGTAAGTTTTCGCCGGCATCGTAAGGCCCCGGAGATTTTCTCCCCCGACTTCCGCCGCCACGGCGATTGCCGTCAGAAGCTGGTTTGCTGCCCCTGTTTTTTTTAGCTGGCATAGCTTAAAATTTTAAATTTTGGAGATAAGAATTTACAGAGAAAATAAACAAAAAAATGCCCTGCTTTGTGTCATCAAAGATCATGCGAGGCAATCCTGCGCTAACGCAATGACATAATCAACAGTCTAAGATCAGTTCCGCGCTAATGATTTGCTTCTACGGTGTGTTTCTTTGATATATCCTCCACTTCCTTGATAAATTTATCAATATTTGCGTCAGCATACATTCCATATGCATCAGTCAGAGACCCGCGAGCCCCATCTGTCGTTTCAATCACATACAAAATGGCACTTTCTGAAGGATCGCTCGCTCCTTCAAAACGAAAAAAATTAATGATATGAACTTCATCTGCTTTATATAACTTTTCCGTTTCGAGTGAGCGAAGGTGAGATCCGTCCTCGGTAACCGTAAAGTTTTCAGTGTAGCCATCCTTTACGATTTTATTCAGACAGGACGCCAAAGTTTTCATTTCGTCCATACAGTTTTTTTTAAATTTGACAAAAAGCCGGCCACGGCGTGCCGGCTACATTAGTTTTCGTTCAAGAAAAATCATTCACAGTTCAGTACCAAATCTACCTGTCAGCACTGCGCTGCATATCACGATAGTTTCTGATAGTATCGTGTGAACTTCTTAGATTATTTTTTTCTTCCTGCACCAATGTGCGCACATCGGGGGGAAGGTCATTATCCGGATCCAAAGCCTTCTCATACGCCTTCTGCGCAGCGTCTTCTCCATACTCACATTCCTCCAGCACTGATTTCCTCTCGGACCTGCTAAATGCCGATTTAACATCCATCCAGGTGCGATATATTTTCCCGGAAGCTGTGGTACCTCCCGCCGGTTCACCGCCCAATCTTTGCACCTTATCGGTTAGTTCCCTGGCGTAATTGCGGCTTTCATCGGCCATTCGATGAAAAATATTGCGCAGGTCAACGTCATTCTCATTCGTTTCCTTCACTGCTTTTTCATAACCCTCGACACGATCATGATTAATTTTAATGAGATCGTTGAGGGCCTCGATTGTTCTTTCATTTCTTTCCATAAAAAAATTTTTTAGAAGCAACAGTTTAAAAATCAGTATTCAAATTCTGATTAATAATGAAATGTGTAGAAAAAAATTCTCAAATCTGAAGTTTAATACATTCGTTATATATCCTGTACAGCATTCGACTTCCTGTAAATCTCTCTACCCTTCATTATTTATCAATACGCGGGAAAAACTATGCCATGAACTCTTGCTGAAAACTCAGTTGGCATAATAATTAATGAGAGTAAGAAAAAACTAGTCATGGCAAAATATTCCAAAGGCGCTCAAAAGAAAGTAAAAAGAGCAATGCACGAAAAGAAAAAAGGCACACTGAAAAGTGGCCGAAGCGGAAAAAAAGTAAAGAGTCGTAAACAGGCTATTGCCATTGGACTTTCAGAAGCACGTAAGAGTGGCGCAAAAGTTCCTAAAAAGAAATCCGCATCAAAAACTGGAGGAAGAAAAAAATCATCAGGGAGGGGCAAAAGCAAAAAATAAAGAACCCCAAAAAAAAACGGGGCTGCTTTGTTCAACTAAAAAATTTATTGCTCAAAAAACTCTTCGTAACTCTTCAACTTGTTGTAAAGAGTTTTTCTGTCAATGTTCAACACCTCGGCGGCTTTTTTCTTATTAAATTTTACTTCTTTTAAGACATTCATTATTGTTTCATATTCTGCCTTGCTTGCTGCTCCTTTTAAACCAATATCTTTTTTTATGGTGATAGTCGTTTGCTCCCTGGCGAGTTCAGGGGTGGCAGTCAATGGATTTGTATTTGTAATTTCCCAGGGCAGCGTTTTTTGCGAGATGAATTCTCCCTGCGTAAGTAGTACGGCGCGTCGAACAACATTTCTGAATTCCCTGAGGTTACCAGGCCAACTGTACTTCATGAACATTTGGATCACTTCCTCGTCAAAACCTTTCACATCTTTATCAAGTTCTTCATTTGTCTTTTGTAAAAAGAATTCTGCGAATGCAGGAATGTCCTGTCTGCGATTACGCAAAGGCGGAAGATTGATGGAGAACTCGTTAAAGCGGTGATACAGATCTTCTCTGAATTTTCCTTTTTGATATGCATCCTGCAAATTTTCATTTGAAGCAACTATAATGCGCACATCAACATCCATCTCTTTATTGCCACCTACTCGCTTAAATTTTCTTTCCTGTATCACGCGCAATAAAGCAGCCTGGATGTCGATAGACAAATTTCCTACTTCGTCCAAAAATAAAGTACCGCCGTTTGCCAATTCAAAATGACCTTCTTTATCAGATGATGCGCCTGTAAATGCTCCTTTCACATGCCCAAATAATTCGCTGCCAGCCAATTCTTTTGACAGTGTCCCGCAATCCATAGCCACAAACGGTTTGTCTTTGCGGTGACTTAATTTGTGGATCGTTTTTGCGATGACCTCTTTGCCCGTTCCACTTTCCCCATATAAAATGATGCTATAGTTTGTTGGAGCTACAATCTCAATTTGCTGATAAAGATCCCGCGTTGCTGGTGCTTCGCCGACCAAAAATTCCTGTTTTTGGTATTTACCCGGGGTCTTGGCTTTACCTGACGCAGTATTTCTTTCTTCCGCAGAGTCCGCTGGGCGCTCCAGGGCCTTGTTAAGAACGGAGAGAACTTCGTCGGGTATTAGCGGCTTAGTAATATAATCAAAGGCACCCTGCTTGATCACCTCGATAGCTGTTTTGATATCGGAATAGCCGGTGATGATGAGAACGATTGCATCGGGCTTGATTTTCTTTACCGACATCAGCACTTCTTTACCATCCATGTTCCCAAGCCTGAAGTCACATAAAACAGCATCAAAACTTTCTTCTTCAAACCGGGTCAGACCTTTTTGGCCTGAGTAGGCCACACCGGTTTCATAGCCGTTACGGGATAAAAACCTGGACAATAACGTGCACATGTCCATGTCGTCATCGATGATTAAAACTCTTTTCTTCATAAGCCAACACTCTTGTTTCTATGAAATTAATCAAAAAGAAGTTGAGTTGAATCAATATTCGCATGAATAAATTCTGAAGTTTGACGATGTTTTGTTCAATTTCCTTGCCGGTATTGGATTAAAACGTGTAATAGATGATTTTTTTTAGTTATGAAAGTCCGGCCCCCGGAATTTATTTGGTAACATAATTGTTGCTTTATCAATTGATTCCACTTTTTTTAACGGGTCACAGTATGAAAACAGCAATACAGGAGAAGTTAAAAGCGCTGATCGTTGACGATGAAATGGACGTATGTCACCTGCTTTGTACAATTCTGAATTGCAAAAATTTGCAAGCCAGCTACGTTAACTCGATCAGCGAGGCGAAGCGTGTTTTGAGGGAAGAAAACCCATCCATTGTATTTCTTGACAATCATTTGCCCGACGGCTTTGGAACAAATTTCATCGAGGAGATCAAGAGTGTAAATCCATTGGTCAAGATCGTGATGATTACAGCATATGACACAAGCGCTGACAGGGATAAGGCATACTCTAAAGGAGTCGATGATTTTATCGGGAAGCCTTTTACCAGCATAGCAATTTTTCAAACGCTGGAAAATCTACTGAACTAATTCCATCTTACGAGTTGTAGAATTATTTCCACAAACGAACCAGGAAAGACCAACGATAAATTCCCTCCACCCTGTTAAATTTTTTATTAAGAGCCTTCGCATGGGTAATCTACTATATGTGATAGCAGTTATTTTGGCTATAGCCTGGGCAGTTGGTTTTTTCGTATATGCGGCTTCAGGTCTAATTCATATATTATTGGTGATGGCCCTTATAACCGTCGTGTTGCGATTGGTAAGAAGGTAGGAAAAGGCGCCCACGCAATCGAAGTTATCACAAGAATCTTTGTCAATTGGTGCTTGGGGTTGATCCATCTGAACTATTCAACATAACAGTGAACACACTTCCTTCTCCCAGGCTGCTTTTTACTTCAATACTTCCGTTGTGATTCAGAATAATATTTTGGGTATGGGTTAAGCCCAGGCCTGACCCATTTCCTTTCTTGGTAAAATAAGGATCAAACAATTTTTGTTGTGTTTCCTCATCCATACCCACGCCGTTGTCTTTAATTTTTACAAAGCATTTGCCGCTGTCATGCCAAACATGAACTTCCAGAATTCCTTTATCCCTTTCCATGGCCTCGATCGCATTCACAATGATATTCAGAAAAGCAATTTTTATCTTTTCGGTATCGGCAAAGATTTCACACCCCGCGTTTGAATACTTCTTGTCCAGTTTAATGTGCTTTAGCTCAATTCTGTCTTTTGCAAGTTCAAGCGTATCATCAAGCAACTTGTTAATACTTATTTTAGAATACTGCAGCAATGCAAATTTTGTCGAGGTTAGGAGTTCAGAGATCATATGATTGATACGGTTTGCATTTCTCTCGATCATATCGAGCAGCATAGTCGTTTCTTCATCATGGTTTGATCCTGTTTTGATTTGCTCAGAGGCAAGGGCAATATTTGTAAGAGGGTTTCTTATTTCATGACCAATGGTGCGGGCTATTCGGCCGGTAGCAGTAAATTTCTCGAGGCTCCGCAGCTTTTCAAGCTCAAGATTTGCTTCCTGCAATTCCTGCACTTTAGCCTCCAATTGTTTCCTGTAAGAGTTTGCCTGCTCATCGGCCTTGGCTTTAGCATTGCTTTCCTCACTATATGTAACAAACGAATAAACGGATAGTAAAACGGCAATGGTCAGGGATGTGATGGCAATTATTTTTATGGATACGGAAACACCTCGTAACTTTTCCTTTCTCAAATCCAGCAATTCCTTTTCCGCCCTTTCCATTTGTTGAATACTGTTTTTAATATTGATCGTAAGATTTTTACTGATCCCTGCCCCTGCCTTCATTTCAGTTGTGATTACATTGCCTGCTTGCTTATATAATAGTACGCCCCTGTACATTCTGCCGAGTTTTTCCTGGACCAGGGTTTTCAACGTATCTAATTTTCGCTGCTGAATGATATTGTCTGATGTTATGCTATCTGTGTTCTTTAGAATTGAATCTATTTTTTTTGTACCCGCATAAAAAGTCTCAAGATGATCACTATCATTCAACAGAACATACCCTCTTGCAGAGCTCTCTGTTTCGTTCAAATAAGCGGAAAGAGTCTCAAGATTGTTAATAACAAGATCCGTGTGCTCCACCCATTTTGACTGTCGCAAAAGTTGCTGAAGTGTAAAAAAGATGAGGAAATAAGAAACCAGCAGCAGCAAAAAAGCTGTTAAATAACCTGCTTTTACCCTAAAGCTTCCCGTGGTTAGCATATGTTTTTGCTCTTAAGGGGTCAGTTATTCATAGATTCGTTCAATCGCATCTCTGTATTTTTCCATGATCACCTTTCTCTTTAAAGAAAGTTTAGGCGTCATTTCGCCGGTCTCAACACTCCATTCATGTGCGAGTAATTCAAACTTTTTGACCTGTTCTACATGATTGAAAAACTTATTAAAAGTCTCCACTAATTCCCTGAACATTTCGACCACTTTCGGATTTTGTATAAGTTCTTCTTTATTGTATCCGTCAACATTATTCTTCCGGGCCCAATCATTTAAATTGGGAAATGACGGCACTATCAGAGCACCTACGAATTTTTTCTCCGCACCAATAAGCATCACCTGCTCAATAAAAGGCGACTCCTTTAATTTATTTTCTATCGGCAGTGGAGCCACGTATTTACCCCCGCTGGTTTTGAACAATTCTTTTTTCCGATCAGTGATCTTTAAAAATTTATCTGCGGAATTCTTTCCTTCTACCAACATGCCAATATCGCCTGTATGATACCAGCCATCAGTTATCTCCTGTGCAGTTAGATCAGGCCGTTTGTAATAGCCCATCATCACATTGGGTCCCTTGCACAATATTTCTCCGTCCTCTGCCATCTTTACCTGCACACCGTCAATCAATGGTCCCACCGTTCCAATCATCCTCTGTTTTTCGTCAAAACGGTTAACAGCAATTACCGGCGAAGTTTCGGTGAGTCCGTAACCCTCCATGATCGGGATCCTGGCCGCCGTGAAAATTTTTATTAATCTCACCTGGCAGGCCGCGCCACCTGTTACTACGCATTTGATGTGATTGCCTAACGCTTCTCTCCATTTGCTAAATACAATTTTATTGGCAATGTTCAACTGAAGGCGGTACCAGGCACTCTTTTTTTTATTTATCTCATATTTTTCAGCGAGCCCATGTGCCCAAAAAAATAATTTTTTTGCTATACCGCTTAAGTCATTTCCTTTTTGCATAATGCGGTCATACACTTTTTCCAGTAATCTCGGTACCGTAGTGAATAAATGAGGTTGTACTTCTTTCAAATTATCACCGATCGTATCGAGACTTTCCGCGTAATAAACAGCAGTCCCTCTAAACAGGTAGAGGTATGTTACCATTCGTTCAAAAATATGATTGAGGGGAAGAAAACTAAGTGCCTTCATTTTTTCACCGGGAGGAAAACACGGAATACAAGCCATAACATTGGAAAGTATATTCCGGTGCGAGAGCATGACACCCTTGGGCGTGCCGGTTGTTCCTGACGTATAAATTATCGTTGCTAAGTCCTCGTAGCTGATTTTTTCAGAGATCGATTTGACCTGTTCTTTTAACGCCGGGGTACTGAGAGCAAAAATTTCTTTCCAGTGCTTAGCATTGGCAACGTGTTCAAATGTGTAGATTTCTTTTAGTGACGGGACCTGGTCTTTGATACTAAGGACTTTTAAAAAAAGTTCTTCATCATTTACAAAGGCAATTTTCACCTGGGCATCACTAAAAATAAATTTCAATTCGTTAATGTTGATGGTAGGATAAACGGGGGTAAGTATGGCGCCGGTTCGCTGCACAGCCAGGTCAAGCATAATCCATTCGGGGCGGTTTTTACTTAGTAGAGCCACTTTGTCTCTGCCTTCCACACTCATGTCACCAGGCCCGACCCCAATGGCAAGCAAGCCCGCGCTAAGGTCATTGACAATTTCCGAAACCTGTGCCGTGCTGTACTTTTTGTATTGCCCGCCGTCCTTACCGGCAAGCATATCATCAGTCGGTGATCTCTCTAAATGATATTGGATGCAATCAAACAATCTTCGTGGCTCAGTCATAATCAGGTTAAAAATTTATGGTACCCAGCTGTCGCAATACTATGTGACGCCTGTTGCGTCGCACTCTTGTGCATTGGGAATTCTATTCAAAAATTTAAAAAATTTTTGAATCTCCTGTCATTTGTTACGTAAACTCAATTTACTCAAAAAACCAGAAAATAAAAAGCCACCCAATGAGGGCATGTAAGTAAGATTTTTCATTTTATCAGCAAACATAGGCTCTCATCTGTCCTGGTAGTATTGCCCTGAAGGCATTTTAAAAACTCTCGTCTTCTGAAAGGCGACGAAATTTTTGTATTCTTCATCATGTGTTTTTGTCCAGTTGTCATAGGCCGCTAAATTTTCAACGGTCCCAAACAGCCATTCATTGTAAGCGTTAAAAATACCCTCCTGTATCAGTTGACGCTGGTAATCGAACAGTTTATAGGGAAATCTTCCGGCATATTTATCAAACCATTCCAAAATAAAGCGGGCCTGGATCATTGTCAGCGTTTCGGTAGTTAATCCTCGATTGGCCAGGGAAGATTGCTTGTTCATGCAATCAAGAAAAGCTCGCGCAAATTCATTTTTATTTTTTTCCTGCCCTGCCATAATATTGGCGTCAGCAAACAATTTTTCTTTATACGCTTCCAGCAGCAATTGTTTCATAGCGGTGCCGCGGTCGCTAAGGCTTTCCATATTTACGAATATTTCGCCGTAGACCAGGCTCCATATTTTATCCTTTGCAAAAAAATAATAACGGGCCGCATTATAATAATTACCGGAATAGGACGGGTCCATTTTAATTCCTGTTTCCCATTGCTCAATCGCTGAAAAATCCTTTTTTGCCCAAAGCAACTCTCCATACTCGCTGTAAAGCGCCCCGCTATTTGGAAACTTTTTCAGTCCTCTTTTGTAAATCTTCTCACATTCTTTCACTTCCTCCAAAGCCTTGTAAACATTTCCGGCGATTTGAAAAGCGACCACATCCGCATCATCACGATCCATCAATATTTTCACTTCATCCAGTGCCTTTTCATAATCCCGCTTGTAGTAATAAGACATAGCGAGATCCTTTTGCATTTCAAGATTATTCTTGTCCATCTGCAAGGCGCGGGTAAGTATAATAATGGCGTTATTAAAATCCCCTTGCCGCATGAACGTTCTTGCATTTTCGTGCAGTGTCTTAGGATCTTCTGTCTGGGCAATTATTGACAAACTAATAAGAAGAGAGTTACAAAAAATAAGGAAGTATTTTTTCATGGCTGCAAATTAAAATAAAACATCATAGCTACTTTGAAACTTGAAGAGATTAACAATTTCATTTAAAGAATTCTTTGCTTAAGAATTTAGAGTATGCGTTAGCAGTCCATCTCTCAGCTTTGGTTCGAACCATGTGCTCTTTGGAGGCATTGTTTGTCCGCTGTCAGCAATGTCAAATAATTGTTGAATGCTCACGGGATGCAAACTAAATGCCACCTTCATTTCTCGACTATCTACCCTTCTTTCCAATTCAGCCAAACCACGGATGCCTCCGACAAAATCTATTCTTTTATCGGTACGCTGATCCTTTATGCCAAGTATCGGATCGAGGATATTATTCGATAAAATAGTGACGTCCAGGATCCCGATTGGATCATTTTCAAATGTTCCGTTCCCGGATTCCAGGATATACCATTGTTGATCGAGATACATTCCAAACTGATGCGGTTGTTTCGGCGAAAATGGAGCGGCCGCTTTTTCAATGGCAAAATCAGTTGCCAGTTTGCTGAGAAACTCTTGCGCCGATAGGCCATTTAAATCTCTGATCACGCGGTTGTAGTCAAAAATTTTCAACTCACTCGCAGGAAAGATCGTTGTCAAAAAATATTTTGCATTGTCATTTCCAGGCAATTGCTGGCTCACCTTTGCGGCCGATGCAGCCCGATGATGACCATCGGCTATGTACGTACAAGGAACTTGAGTTTGAAACAGCCTCGTGATAGAATGAATAGTGGCGCCCTCATCAATGATCCAGAGCCTGTGCTCAATGTTATCCTCAGCGATGAAATCGTAAACGCATTCCTGGGTTTTCTTCCATTGATTAATTAACTGATTTATTTCAGCAACATCACGGCAGGCAAGAAATACATTCCCGGTTTGGGCTTCTGTGGCCAGCATATGGTCGATCCTGTCTTTCTCCTTTTCAGGCCTCGTGAATTCATGTTTCTTTATTACATCATTAAAATAATCCTCGACAGAAGAGATGCAAACCAGGCCTGTCTGGTCTTTTCCATTCATGGTCAGTTGATAGATATAATAACAAGGTTTTTGTTCATGGAACAGAATGCTGTCATGGATAAACCCATGAAGGTTTGCTTTTGCTTTGTCATAAACCAGTGCACTATGAATATCGGTTTCAGTTGGAAGATCGATCTCAGATTTGGTAATGTGCAGAAATGAATAAGGATTACCCTTGGCCTCTGCCCTGGCTTCTTCACTGTTTAAGACATCATAAGGTCTTGCCGCAACTTGTTTTACTAACTCGGGTTTTGGACGAAGAGCTCCGAACGGTTTTATAATTGCCATTGATATCGGGCATTGAATTGAATATGAAATTATCCCAGTTTATTCGCAAAATATTTCATCAGGTCAGTCAGCGCGTTTACACTCTCCAGTGGCAGGGCGTTGTACATTGACACTCTGAATCCACCCGACAACCGGTGTCCCTTTACCCCGATCATACCCTCATTTTTGCAGAGGTCTAAGAACTCTTTTTCAAGCCCTGCATCCTCGATCATAAATACTGCATTCATCCTGCTG
>Ga0066709_100002602_pt1 | contig 13279 bp, 11 predicted proteins | sample GraSoiAngelo_158_FD_79665 | JGI IMG/M metagenome (GOLD analysis project Ga0066709, IMG submission 79665) | Grasslands soil microbial communities from the Angelo Coastal Reserve, California, USA - 14_1009_16_30cm | ecosystem: Environmental > Terrestrial > Soil > Grasslands | place: USA... | reverse complement strand
TTGAAGGTGAAGGCGCGGAGCCCTCCCTCGGGCTCGCTCCGGAATCCTTCCATGCGCGCGGCGGGCGAGAGCCCCTCTTCCCAGCGATCCCAGTCCTTCATTCCGAACGGCGTGATCGGGACCGAGGCGAGCCCGGCGATCCACGTCCCTTCCAGAAACTCGATCGAGCGGCCGTGGATGTAGCGGAGCCGGTCGATCCCCGCCTCCTCGACGACCGTGAGGGAGGCCTTCCAGTCGTCGTTCCCGGCGATGTAGTAGAGATCGGCGGAGCCGGGCTTGCCCAGGTATTCCCGAACGAGCGGCAGGAAGAATTCGGAGTAGAACTTCCGCTGGGCCGTCACGTCCGTGTGGGGCGCGAGATCGCCCCCCAGAATCGCGGCGCGCGCGCGCGTGCGCCACGCCATCTCGAAGAAATCGAGATAGAGGCTTCGCTGGCCGTGGAGATCCGACGCGTACAGGACGTCGGCGGTGACGTGAACGGATCGGGGATCAGACACGATGGACGCTCGAAGGCAGGAGACGGGTGTCAGTCGTTTGCTCGAACCTCGGTCAGAAGCCAGCGGTTCCCGGACTTTTCGGCGGCGAGAACGACTTTGACCTGCCGGACGCCCTGGCGCCCGCCCCAATCGCCCAGCCACTCGGCTTCCGCGCTCGCCTTTCCCTTCTTCGTCGCATCGACCCGGACGATCCGGAACGACCGGGTGGAGACAAGCCGAAGCTGGTCCTGAAAGAGAAACGCGGCCGCGGTGCGCGTGACCGCGGAGGTCGGGGGTGATCCCGGCTTCAGGGCGATCCGCACGACCGTCGTGTCCACGAGTCCAGCGAGCCGGTCCGCGTCGGACGCCGCCCACGCCTCCTCGACGCCGGCGTAGAGATGGATCGCGGAGGTCTCGCCGAGGTCGGACGCAGGTGTCGGCGGCTGGAGCGCGGTGGCCGCCTGGGCCACGGTCTCGGCCCGGGCGAGCTGCGTCCAAAGAGATCCCGTCCCGAGGAGCACGAGGATCGCGATCGCGATGATCGAGATGCGAACGGTACGCACGATATTACCTCCCGCTCCGCGCGCCGGCGCGCCGGAAGCTCCGCGCCGCCCGAGCCGAGGGCGCCGCGGCGTTACTGCTTGCGGCGCGACGCCAGGCGTTCGAGGTAGAGCTGCGTATCGAGCGCGAGCCCGCTCGCCACGTACACGGAGGAGTAGGTCCCGAAGACGACGCCTACAAGCATCGCGAAGGAGAAGTCGTGGATCACTTCCCCGCCGAGCAGGAAGAGGGAAAGCACGGTGAGGAAGACGGTGAAGGAGGTGATGATCGTCCGGCTGAGCGTCTCGTTGACCGCGATGTTCATCACCTTCTCCGCCGGCTCCCGCCTCAACGTTTGCTTCCGCTCCCGGATCCGGTCGAATACTACGATGGTGTCGTTGATCGAAAAACCCGCGATGGTGAGCAGCGCGGCCACGACGGTGAGCGTGACCTCGCGATTGGTGATCGAAAGAGCCCCGAGCGCGATGAAGACATCGTGGAACAGCGCGACCACGGCGCCCATGGAATAGCGCCAATCATACCGGATCGCGACGTAGACGAGGATCAGCCCCAGGGCCAGGAAGATGGACTTGAGCGCGGCGCCGCGAAGCTCTCCCCCGACCCGCGGCCCCACCGACTCGACGCGGAGCAGCTCGAACGTCGAGGCGGGGTGCGCGGCCTGAATCGCGGTCCGGATCCCGGACGCCGAGTTCTTCGCGTCCTGATGCGCCCCGAGCCGGATCAGAAATTGCCCCGGCTTGTCCAGCCGCTGGATCTCGCTCCCCAGGAAGCCGGCCTTGTCGACCGCCTCGCGGATCGTCTCGACCGGCGGAGGGGGAGTGACCCGGATCTCGAGCAGCGTCCCTCCCGTGAAGTCGACGCCGTACCGGGGTCCTCCGTGGAGGATCAGTGAAACGAGCGACGCGAGCACGCAGAGTCCGGAGAGCCAGTAGGCGATGTGCCTCCGGCGCATCCAGTCGACGTTGGTTCCATGTAGGAGCTGAAACACCGGTTCCCTCTAGATGCTGATGGAGCTGACCTTCCGCCGCAGCGACCAAGCGTCGAAGATCATCTTGGAAACGCCCACGGCGGTGATCATGTTGATGATGAGGCCGATCGAAAGCGTGACGGCAAAGCCCCGCACGGGCCCCGTCCCGAACCACATGAGCGCGACCGCCGAGAGGAGCGTCGTCACGTGGGCGTCGACGATCGTCCGGAACGCCCTCGAATAGCCGGTGTCGATCGCGGCCAGTACGGTCCTCTTGTTGCGAAGCTCCTCGCGGATGCGCTCGAAAATGAGCACGTTGGCGTCGACCGCCATGCCTACCGTGAGGACGATCCCCGCGATGCCCGGGAGCGTCAGCGTCGCGTGGAACCCTGCCATGGCCGCGAGCAGGGCGATGATGTTGAGGAGGAGTGTGACGACCGCGACGACGCCGGACAGGCGGTAGTAGACGATCATGAAGAGCACCACCAGAAGGGTGCCGATCGCCCCGGCGTGCAGGCCCTTCTGGATCGAATCCTGGCCCAGCGAGGGGCCCACGGTCCGCTCTTCCACGATGTTGACCGGAGCCGGAAGCGCGCCCGACCGGAGCACGATCGCCAGATTCTGCCCCTCCTCCTCGGTGAAGGAGCCCGTGATCGAGCCCTGGCCGCGCGGGATGCGCTCCTGGATGTTCGGGGCGGATTGGATTCTGCCGTCGAGCACGATCGCGAGCCGGCGGCCGACGTTGGCGCCGGTGATGTCGGCAAAGATGGCTCCGCCGCGGCTGGTCAGCGTGAAGGAGACGCCCGGAGCCCCGGGCCGCTCCTGATCGAGATCGAGGCGCATCTGGGCGCTGGCCACCTCGGAGCCCCGCATGAGCGGCTCCTTTGTCAACACGTAGAGGACGCGGCCCGTCCGGCCCTGGATGTCGGTCTCATGCGCGTCCCACGCGAGCGTGGCGTCGAGCGCGAACGTCGAGTCCGCGCGCAGCGCCGAGAGCATCGAGTCGATCGCGGCGACCTCCGAGCTCAAGGCGAAGCTCTCGGAGCGCTGGCCGACGAACAGGAAATGCGACGTGAGCGGGTGGCGGAGGGAGTCGGGCGCGGTCGTGTCGGGTACGACGCCCAGTTTCTTTCTCGCGAAGTAGGAGTCGATCCTGTCGAGGATGGCGCGCGTCTCCTCGTCCGTCTTGACGAGCTTGAACTCGAGGAGGGCCGTCTGACCGATCAGCTCCTTCGCGCGCTCCCGGTCCAGAAGCCCGGGGAGCTGGATCAGAATCCGGTTGTCGCCCTGCTTCTGAATCGAAGGCTCGGCGACACCGAACTGGTCGATTCGATTCCGGATGATCTGCATCGCCTGGTCGACGGCGTTCTTCGCTTCCGCCGGGCCCAGCTTGGACTTGTCGACCTCGAGCAGGAGATACATCCCGCCCTGGAGATCGAGGCCAAGCTTGATCGCCTTCTCGCGCAGCTTGGCCAGCTTCTCGAGGCGCGTCCGCTCGCCCTCGTCCCTCGCGTCCGCGGGCCGGGCGCGGAGCACTTCCTGGCGCTTCTCGGGGCTCAAGGTATAGAACTGGAACGTCGGCCACAGCGTGTAAAGGCAGACGGCCACCCCGATTATCGTGCCGAAGAATTTTCTCTGATCGGTCTGGGTCACCGCGATCCCCGAAGCCTGCGCGCATGTTGCCACGTGGACAGAGACCCGGGAGGCTACCGAACGGTACCCAGGAAGTCAATGCCGCAAGCGAGAATGCCGGGAACCGGGGGCCCCGCCGTAACAAGGTTGAAACCCCGCCGACGCGATCCGGTAACCTCCCGCCCCCACGCTTCGGCCGTGGCACCCACGGACCTCGCCAAAGAAGACCGCCCCGTCGTATCGTTCCGGGCCAAGGTGACCAAGACCGCGCGCTCCACCATCCTGGTCGTGGACGACGAGCCCGAGATCTGCGAGCTCGTGACCTACAACCTTGCCCGGGAGGGCTACCGCGTCCTCTCCGAGCGCGAGGGGGAATCGGGCCTGGACCGGGTCTTCAAGTCCCCGCCCGACCTCCTGATCCTGGACCTCCTCCTGCCCAAGCTGAGCGGCCTCGAGGTGCTCCAGGCGATCCGGTCCGAACCCCGCACGCGCTCGCTCCCCGTGCTCATCCTCACGGCACGGGGCACCGAGATGGACAAGCTCGTGGGATTCGAGCGCGGCGCCGACGATTACCTGACAAAACCGTTCTCACCCAAAGAGTTGGTCGCCCGCGTCGGGGCGATCCTTCGCCGCACGCGCGGAGACGAGGCCGCGGCGCCCACCAAGATCGGGCCGTTCCAGCTCGACCGGGAGCGGCACCAGGTCCTGCTCCACTCGCGTGAGATTCACCTCACGCCGACTGAGTTCCGGCTGCTCGAGTACCTGCTTCAGCGCCCCGGGCGCGTCTTCTCGAGGGAGCAGCTTCTCGACAAAGTCTGGGGGCTAGGCTATTTCGGCGAGACGCGGACCGTCGACGTCCACGTCCGCCGCCTCCGCTCCAAGCTGGGGAAGGACTCCAAGCTGATCCGCACCGTGACCGGCGTCGGCTACTCCGCGGAGATTCCCAAGGCCTGATCGGCCCTCCGAGCCCGAGCAGGGACCGGAGCGCGCCGTTGGTGGTAGTGTGTGGCCGTGACCTCGTTTTCCGGCCGGCTCTTCGGCTCCTTCTTGGTCCTCGTCGCCAGCTCCCTCCTCATCGCCGGCTTCGTTCTGGAGAACCGCTCGGCGGAATTCAACATCTACATGTGGGTCGTCCTCGCAGTGCTTCTAGTCCCGGTCGCCTTTGGCTCCTACCTCCTCCTCAGACAAGTGGATCATCGGCTCGAGTCGCTCCGCGCCTCCGCGGATGCCCTGGGACTAGGCGAACCCGGCGTGCGCGTCCCCGTCGATTCGCACGACGAGCTGGCCGCCTTGGGCCGAAGCCTGAACGCGGTCGCGGCGCGCTTCGAGGAGAAGCTCGAAGAGCTCAGGCGCGAGCGCGACGCGGGTGAAGCGGTGCTGGGCAATTTGAGGCAGGGGATCGCGCTCCTTTCGAGCGATCTGACGATCCATCACGCGAACCCTCGATTCTGGTCGATCGTCGGAATCGAGCGTCCCACGGGGGGGCCCCGCCTCGCCGCCGCGCGGCAGCCCGTGCTGGAGGAGGTGGCCGAGGAAGCGATCCGGTCGGGCTCAGGGGTCATCCGGGAGATCTCGATTTACGTCGAAGAACGGAGCGAGTACGAGGTCTCCGTCGTGCCGGTCCGGGGAGAGGGAGGTCCGCGGGCGTGGCTTCTCTCGATCGAGGACTTGAGACCGGAACGGCTGATGGCGAATCTAAGAAGGGAGTTCGTGGCCAACGTCTCCCACGAGCTGAAAACGCCGCTGACCTCGATTCGCGGTTACGCCGAGACGCTGCTCTCGGGCGGGCTCGAGGACGAGCCGAATCGGGCGCGGTTCGTCGAGACGATCCGCACCCAAGCCGAGCGGCTCGAGGCCTTGGTGGAGGATCTCCTCCAGCTGGCCGACCTCGAGCGCCCCGACGCGCCGCTCGACCTCAAGGACTGGGATGCCTCGGCGATCGTCCGGGACATCGCGTCGACGTTCGAGGATTTGGCGGCACGGCGTGGGCTCAGGCTGGAGGTGGAGGCCCGCCCCGGGATCCGCGCCCGGGTCGATCGCAAGCGGATCGAGGTCGCGCTTCGGAACCTCCTCGACAATGCGGTCAAGTACACCGACACGGGCGTGGTCACGCTCCGCGTGGAACGGACCTCGTCGGCGATTCGGGTGAGCGTCTCCGACACCGGCAGGGGCATCGAGCCCGAGCATCTGCCGCGGCTTTTCGAACGCTTTTACCGGGTCGACCAAGGGCGGTCGCGGGCCCTGGGGGGGACGGGCCTGGGGCTCGCGATCGTGAAACACGCGATTCAGCTGCACGGGGGGCGCGTGGGCGTCGACAGCAAGGTGGGAGAGGGCAGCTCGTTCTGGTTTGAGATTTCGCCCGATGGCCCCCATCTCCGCTCGTAACCGGATTGTAATATCGGCGTTATTGCCCGCCCGGCGCGGACGGTCTAGGCTCAGGTTGGAAATTAGCGATGCGGAAGCCCTTGAATGGAGCACACGATGTCCGATCGGCACGATCCTCGCCATGACACCGCCACCCTCCCGCCGGAGGAGTCGGTGAACGACGAGCTAGAAGGGTCCGACCTGCCGGCCTCATCGCACGCCGTGCGGCCCGGCCTCTCGGGCCGGCCTGGCGTCGCCGTGGAGGCGAGGCGTGGCGAGCCGGATTCTCCCGGCACCGAGGACGGGTGCGCGGTCCTCGAGGCGCGAGGGCTTTCGCTCTGGTACGGCGCCAACCAGACGCTCAACGCGATCGATCTGGACATTCGCCAGCACGAGATCACCGCGATCATCGGACCGTCCGGCTGCGGCAAGTCGACGCTCTTGCGCTGCTTCAACCGGATGAACGATCTCTTCCCGCCGGTGCGGTACGCCGGCACCGCCCGTTTTCACGGACACGACGTGCTTCAGACCGGAACCGATCTCGTGCAGCTGCGTCGCCGCGTGGGGATGGTGTTCCAGCGGGCGAATCCGTTCCCGATGACGATCTTCCAGAACGTCTCGTACGGTCCCAAGCTCCTGGGCGTGGGCTCGAAGGCGCGGCTGGAGGAGCTGGTGGAGTCCGCGCTCACGAGGGCCGCCCTCTGGTCCGAGGTGAAGGATCGGCTCAATCGATCCGCCTTGAGCCTTTCGGGCGGACAGCAGCAGCGGCTCTGCATCGCGCGAGCCTTGGCGGTCGAGCCCGAGGTGCTGCTCCTGGACGAGCCCGCTTCGGCGCTCGATCCGACGGCCACCGCGAAGATCGAGGAGCTTCTGGTCGCGATCAAATCGAGTGTGACGATCGCGGTCGTGACTCATAATATGCAGCAGGCGGCGCGAGTCTCCGATCGCACGGCGTTCTTGATGTCGGGGCGCCTCGTCGAAACGGGGTCGACGCAGCTTCTGTTCACGCAGCCGCGCGAGCGCCTCACAGAGGATTACATCACCGGAAGGTTTGGATAAATGGAACGGCACTTTCACCACGATCTCGAAATACTGCACGACCGCCTGAGCGAGATGGCGGGCCGGGCGGAGACCGCCCTCACGAAGTCGATGGAGGCGCTCAAGACCCGGAATCCGAATCTCGCCAAGGAAGTGGTCGCCGAGGACGCGGCAATCGACCGGCTCGAGGTCGAGGTCGAGAGCCAATGCCTGAGATTCCTGGGTCTCCAGCAGCCGGTCGCGCGCGATTTACGGTTTCTCGTGGCGGCGATCCGGGTCTCGAGCTGCCTCGAGCGGATCGGCGACCACGCCGTGAACATCGCGCAGAGCGCCACCAAGCTGAGCGGCCTTCCGCAAGGGAAGCCGATCGAAGAGCTTTCGCGCATGGCGGACCGCACGATCGCGATGCTCCGCGACTCGGTTTCCGCGTGGCTCTCCGGGAACCCGACGCTGGCGCGCCAGATCTGCCAGCGCGACGCGGAGATCGATACGTTGAAGGCGCAGATCCACGCGAAGCTCGTGAGCGCCATGCTGCACGATCCGGAAACCGTGCCGCGGTCTCTCGAGCTGGTCTTGGTGAGCCGTAATCTGGAGCGGGTCGCCGATCTGGCGACGAACATCGCGGAGGAGGCTATCTTCGTGACGGAGGCGCGGGTCATCAAGCACCACGCCGAGGATCACCCGATCGACGCCGCTACCGGCTCCGGACCCGCCTCGCCGTAACCCGCAGCACCCCCGAGATCAGCGTCACCACCAGAACGAGGACCAGCGCGCCGGTCCACGCCTGCCTGTTCCAATCGTCGTAGGGAGCCCGAGCGTAGTCGTAGATGAACACGGGCAGCGTGGCGATCGGCTGGTCGAGCTTCGTCGACCAGAATCGATTGCCCAGCGCGGTGAAGAGGAGCGGAGCGGTCTCGCCCGCGGCCCGAGCGACCGCGAGCATGCTGGCCGTGACGATCCCCGCGCGGGCGGCCGGCAACACCACCTGCTGCGTGACTTTCCAGCGGGGCGCCCCCAGCGCGAGCGCGGCGTGGCGGTACGACTGCGGCACGAGGCGCACCATCTCCTCGGTCGAGCGGATGACCGTCGGCAGCATGAGAATCCCGAGGGCCACGCCGCCCGCGATGGCGGAGAAACGCCCCATCGACAAGACCACCAGGCCGTACGCGGCGACCCCGACGACGATCGACGGAACGCCGCTCAGGAGATCGGTCGTATACCGGACCATCCCGGCGAAGGGGTTGCGGCCGAACTCGGCCAAGTAGACGCCCGCCGCGATGCCGAGCGGAACCGCGATGACCGCGCCCGCCGTTACCACGATGAGCGTCCCCACGATCGCGTTCGCCATGCCCCCACCCGCCTCGCCGACCGGCGCGGGCATGTGGGTGAAGAACTTGATCGACAGCCCCGAGATTCCATGCGCCAGCAGGTGCCAGATGATGAGGGCGAGCGGAAGAAGAACGAGGGCGACCGACATGTAGCAGGCCACCACGACGAGCCGGTCCCAGAGGTTCCGCCGGACGCGCAGGAAGCCGCCACCGGCGGAGCGAACGACGGCGGCGGCGGCCGCGGTGGAGCGGGCCCGCGTCACGCGACGGCCTCACGCTTTCCGCCCGTCGCCCAGTAGACGAGTACGCGGGCGATCGCGTTCACGACGATGGTCACCGCGAAGAGCACCAGGGCGATCTCGATCAGCGCGGAGAGGTAGAGCGTCCCGGTCGCCTCGGTGAACTCGTTCGCGATCACGCTGGCCATCGTGGCGCCGGGATCGAGGATCGAGCCGGTGATCCGGTTGGTGTTGCCGATCACCATGGTCACCGCCATCGTCTCGCCAAGGGCGCGCCCGAGGGCGAGGATGACGGACCCGAGGATGCCCGGCCGCGCCGCGCCCAAAGTCACGCCGATGGCCTCGGCGCGCGTGGCGCCGAGCGCCAAGGACGCCTCGCGGAGGGATTGCGGCGTCGCGAGCAGGACCTCCCGCGAGATCGAGATGATGGTCGGGACGATCATGATCGCCAGGATGATTCCCGCGTTCAGGATTCCGATGCCGAAGGGAGCCCCTCGAAAGAGCGGGAGAAATCCGAAGTGCTGGATCAGCCACGGCTCGATCGCACCGCGAAGGAAAGGCGCCAGCACGAAGAAGCCCCAGATGCCGTACACGATGCTGGGGATCGCCGCGAGAAGCTCCATGACGAAGGAGACGGCGGAGCCGACGCGCCGGTGGGCGAGCTCCGCCAGGAAGACGGCACTGCCGATTCCGACCGGGACCGCCAGGATCAAGGCGATCGCCGACGTCACGACGGTGCCGTAGATGTACGGCAGGGCACCGTAGTGGTCCGCGACCGGATCCCAGTCGGTGCCGGTCAAGAACCCAAAGCCGAACGTACGGATCGAGAGCCCCGCCCCTCGCGCCGCCTCGAAGACGATCAAGGCGACGACGAGGAAGACGCTGGTCGCGGCGGCGAGGAGAAGCCCCCGATAAATTTCGTCCGCGGGGAGCCGTCTACTTTGAAGCGACAATCGGCTTGCCCCTTACCGTGAGCTTCATGAGATTGGCTTCGTTCACCTGGACCACGGGCTCCGGCAATCTTGCGTAATCGAGGGTCTCCGCGACTTCCTGTCCCTCGGTGTTCGCCCAGGCGATGAAGTCACGCAGCGCCCTGGCCTTCGCATCGTCCTTCTGCTCCTGGTAAACGAGGAGGTACGTGAGCCCCGCGATCGGATAGGCGTCGGGCGCCGGGGAGTTGACGATCGGGGTGCGGACATCCTTCGCGAGCGCCGCGGCCGCGCCCGCCGCCGCCGCCGTGGTCGAGGCCAGCGACGGCTCGATGAACTTGCCGGAGCTGTTCTGGACGCGTGCGACGGTGAAGTTATTCTGCTTCGCGTACGCCAGCTCGACATAGCCGATCGAGTTCGGGGTTTGCCGGATTAGCCCGGCGACGCCCTCATTCCCCTTCCCGCCGATTCCCACGGGCCAGCTCACGGAAGTGTTCGCGCCGACCAGATCCTTCCATTCCCGGCTCACGGCGGAGAGATAGGAAACAAAGATGTACGTCGTGCCGCTCCCGTCCGAGCGATGGACGGGCAGGATCGGCGCGCCGGGGAGCGCCACACCCGGGTTCGCGGCCACGATCCTCTTGTCGTTCCACATGGTGATCTTGCCTAGGTAGATCCCGGTGACCGCATCCGGCGTAAGCTGGATCGGCTCCTTCACCGACGGAAGGTTGTACGCCAGAACCACGGCCCCCGCCACGGTCGGGAAGTGGATCACGTTCCGCGGCATTTCCTTGAGCCGCGCGTTCGTCAGCGGTGCGTCGCTCGCGCCGAAGTCGACCGTTCCGGCCTTGACCTGCTGGATTCCGCCGCCGCTCCCGATCGACTGATAGTTGATCTCGACTCCGGTCTTCTTGTTGTACATGTCGAACCACTTCGAGTAGAGCGGGTAGGGGAACGTCGCCCCGGCACCCGTCAACTTGACGTCGGCCCAGGCGCAGCCGAACGAAGCGCTGAGCATCGCCATCGACGCCACAAGCACGACCGGCGTCGCGGCGCGGCCCATCAGATTTAGGATCGTTTTCATCTTCATGATGTTCCTCCAGTTATTTCCGAGCTTCAAGGCTTGCTCCAACGATAGTAGACGGTGAGGCGCGCTTGGAGGTCGTGATGTGACGGCGCCAAGGCCGTGCCCCGCGCGCGATACTGGGCGGATTCCACGTTCGGAATGAAGTGGACGTCCTTGAAGGGCTCCCAGTCAAGGCCCGCTATGTACATGTCTGTGTCGATCCGGTTCGCCGCGCGGGTATTCGGCTGCCACCGGTCGTAGCGGGCCACCCATCCCAGCTTGGGATGGACGTGCCCCCGCGCGTACGCCGAGATCCCGAACGGCTCGGTGGTCACTCCGCCCACATGGTTGATCCGGTCCACGACCTCCACGCCCAAGGTCCCGCGCCGGTGATCGACTCCCACGAGGCCCTTGTAGGTAGTGTGCTCCTCGTTGTTCGGACCGGCCTCGTAGTCGACGTACGGCTCCAGAAGGAACATATCGTTCGGCCGCGTGGGCAGCGCCAGGTAGACACGCTTGTACCGGTTGGTCTCCGGCTTCTGGCCGGTCCCGTCTCCGATCATCGCGGCGTACTGGATCTTCTTCCCCGGGTCGATGCTGCCCTTGAACTCCGCTCCCAGGTCGGCCGAGCTGGCGAGGCCGCGAAAATCGGCGATCGTCTTCTCGAGCGACCGGTAGCCCCAGAGGTCTTCCGCCGTCTCGAAGATCGGGGTCGGGATCATCCCGACGAAGAAGGTCCCGCCGGGGTAGACGTTCTTGGCCTGGAGATACGCCGCCTTCACGTAGACACCGATCTTCCCGTCGGAGGTGAGCGCCTTGCTGTCCGCCTCGAGCCGGAAGCGTGTCGAGAACTTGATGGAGAGGTCATTGTCCGCCTGGAAGTAAATCCGGCGTATTTGCATTCCATTCAGATCCTTTCCGATCAGGCCCGGCGCGCCGTCGATGTTCGCCTTGCCCAAGTCGGCTCCCGACCCGCTGTACGTGTGCACGGGATCACCGGTCACGTTGTAATAAAGATCCCCGAACAGGTAACCGCTGATTCGCCCGCGCGGGAAATCCGGCTCCGTAGCCGGCACCTGCTGTGCAAAGGCCAGCCCGTTACTGCCCAGGACCACCACGACGGCTCCGGCGAGCCACCACTTCCGTAACTTCATCACACCTCCCTGGCTTCGAGGCGGGGTTTCGTTCGCGCGCCGGGGCGTTCCCCCGGCCGCTCTCTTTCCCGCGTTCTTATCGTAAAGATAGGGGTGGCGTGTGAACGAAATGTTACGGACCCATGCCTTCATTGTTACGTTCGTAACATGGCTGGGCGTCAGGGGCTGGCGGGCCCGTTCGGGAGGTCGGAGGCGGCTGGTGCGCCTCGCTCCAAATGGCGCGGCCGCCCGGGGGGGCCAAGCCCCCGGGCGTTCCGATTTCGGGTTCATGGGTTACGACGGTCGTCGGCGCCGCGCGAGAAGCTTCCGTCGTAGTCTTGAGCTCCACGTGTACCCCGGGCTCGAGCCGCCACCCGTTGCGCCGTCCGGCGCCGTGCCGCCGGGGACGCGGAACAACACTTTTCCCTGCCACGCCGAATCGCCCGTCCGGTCGATTTCACTCGATCCCCCGGGCACGTCCAAAGAACGGGTGGGAGTTTCGGGCGACGGCGAGGACGTGGACGCAGCGACCAGCGCGGCAAGGTAGAGATCCGTCTCGATCCAAGTGGAAAAGGAGGCGCCGAGGTCCGCAAGAGGGGCGGGATGAAGTTCGGAGTGGGCTGCAACCCCGGCGCGCTCCTTGAGGGCAAACATCGTTTTCGCTCTCATTGCCGGGAAGACTACGCGACGGTGATTTCGATGCGATTTCGGGCTCTTCACTTCGAGGTTACGGTTCCTGGGGGTGAGCAGGCCGTCGGCGTCGGGCTCAATCCTCGCGAACCCTCATCCTCGCGGGGGCCCTCAATCCTTGAACGTGAGCACCTTGAATCGGCCGTGGCGCTCGACGAACGAAGGCGCGAAGTTGAGGCGCACCTCCTGGGACGTGGAGGGGTCCTTCGTGGCGATCTCCACCTGGCGGTGGAGCGTGAAATTGCGGTACGGGATGGGCGGCCCGCAGTCGATTCGTATGAATTCGAGATTGCGACCGCCGAAACTTCCCGCCGTGCGGCTGACACCGGCGTGGCTCTGAATGCTCGCCATTTCCCATGCGTCGTCCGCCGTGATGTGGGTTATCGGCCTGCTCTCCGGGAATTCCCTCCATAGAATGATTTCGAATTCCTTTCGAGTCACACCCAGCGCGTGGAGCGCCGCCTCGTCCCGGGCGTTGATCCCCGCGACGAGCATCCTGCCGAGCTGATCGATGGAGGCGCCTCCACCCGTCAGCTCCAGATCGACGAGCGGCGCGTCCCGGTGCCCCGTGATAACCGACATCGACTCGGGATCGTCCGGCGGGTAGTAGCCAGGCGACCGCTCGAGCGGCGAGTGGAGTCGAGGCAACGCGATCCCGGAGGCGGATCCCGTGACCCTCCGCCCCATCGGGCCCTGACGCGCGGCAGCGGATGCCGCCCTGACGTTTCGATTGGGATTCGGCGGATTGTCGATTCCGGATTGCCCGTTGGCGGCCGGTGCCCGCGTCGCGGCCGGCCGCCGCGACGGCGCAAGCAGGGCCGAGGCGGTCGCTACCGCCGCGATCCCGACCGCCAAG
>Ga0066709_100002600_pt1 | contig 13284 bp, 10 predicted proteins | sample GraSoiAngelo_158_FD_79665 | JGI IMG/M metagenome (GOLD analysis project Ga0066709, IMG submission 79665) | Grasslands soil microbial communities from the Angelo Coastal Reserve, California, USA - 14_1009_16_30cm | ecosystem: Environmental > Terrestrial > Soil > Grasslands | place: USA... | reverse complement strand
GTCAGATTGCGTGGGCGCGTGCCCGCCGCCAAGGTCTCGGTCGGCTCGAATCATGGGTGAAGCTGTGAAACGTTCTCCGTATTTTGTACGCGGAACGCCGGAATCCTCGATCATCTCGGAGAATGCGCGGTTTGGAGTGAAGAGCAAAACCCAAAGCAATTGGCCGAGTGCATCCTGGAACTCCTAAACAATAATTCATGGAGACGCGAAATCGGCGCAAAGCTGCGAAAAAGAGCCAAGCTTTACCTCAATTGGGAGGCCATTGCCGATCGAACGCTCGCGGTGTACGCACATGCCTTAAAGCATAAGCCAAATGAAAATGAAATGGTGGCGCTTCCTCAGGTCCGGTAGGAGGCATTAATGCGCACATACTCCGCCGTGAAATCGCAGGTCCAGTAGCGCGCCCGCGCGTCGCCCGCGTGCAAATCCACAATCAGCGGAACGTGCTCGGCTAGAAGTTTGTTGCTGGCGGTGCGCTCGTTGAAATCCAGCGGTTGGCCTCGACGCAGCACGGGAATGCCGGCCATTTGGATGTCCACCAAAGCCGTGTCGAACTTCACTCCAGAACGGCCTGCAGCGGCGAAAATACGCCCCCAGTTGGGGTCTCCACCGGCAAACGCGGTCTTCACCAAGGGCGAAGTCGCAATTGTTTCAGCGATGCGGCGCGCCGCCGCTTCATTCTTAGCGTGCCGCACTTCGATTTCGATCACTCGCTGGGCGCCTTCACCGTCAGCCACGATTTGCAGCGCGAGCGACCGGCAAACTTCTTCGAGCGCCCCTGTGAACGCGCGATGCGCCTTGCTGCCCTTCTTAATCAAGGGCCCGCCAGCTTCGCCGTTCGCCAATACCAGCAAGGTGTCATTTGTCGAAGTATCCCCATCCACGCTGATGGCGTTGAATGTTCTGCGCGTGACGTCATTGAGGGTCTTTTGCAACAGCACCGGCGAGATAGCCGCGTCGCTTGCCACAAACGCCAGCATCGTGGCCATATTCGGATGAATCATTCCCGCGCCTTTGGCGCAGCCCACCAGATGGATGCGCTTTCCCGCCATTTTGAACGAAGCCGCCGCGGTTTTCGGGCGTGTGTCCGTGGTACAAATCGCCAGTGACAATTCGGCAAACGAGCGCGCGGACGAGCGGCGGTTGCGCGAAAGCGAGGGCAAAGCGCGAAGGATTTTCTCCACCGGCAATTGCACGCCAATCACTCCAGTGGAACACACAAAAACTTCCTGGGGCTGCACGCGCAGATGCCGTGCGGTTTCTTCCACGGTGCGCCGCGATGCCGCCTCACCCTGTTCACCAGTAGCGCAATTAGCGTTCCCAGCGTTCACCACGACGGCGCGCATAGTTCCGCTGGAAAGTTGCAGATGCTTTTTCGAAAGAGTGACCGGGGCGGCTACCACAAGGTTTTGTGTGAATACCGCCGCTGCAGAGGCGGGAACGTCGCTCGAGAAAATCGCCAGATCGAGCGCGCCGGTTTTCTTTAAGCCGCAGGCGGTGGCGGCGAAGCGGAATCCGTGCGGCAGAGCGGCCTCGGAGGGGGCTTGGTTCATTCTTGGGGTTTCCGGGAAGCTAGCGCGCCGCCCCCGGAAGGGACCTCCGATCCTCCGCAGCGAGTGCGAGAGTTTCTAGTTGACCTGCGGTCTGCAGACTCATGGTTTTGCTCCTGTCGTGGCTTTCTTGTTGAGACGAGCTTCCAAATCAGCGATCGCGGCGCGAACGGCATCCGGCGCAGTGCCGCCTCGGACTTTTTTCGCGGCCAGGGCCGCATCCACGCTAAAACTCTTGGCAAAATCGGCTTCAAATGCGGGCGAAATTGTTTTCAATATGTCGAGAGGCAGCGCGGTCCACGCAACGTTTTGTTTCTCGGCCTCGCGTAGAACTTTTCCGACGATGTCATGTGCCTGGCGAAACGGAATGCCTTTGCGCACAAGGTAATCCGCTGCTTCCGTGGCCAGCAGGGCGGGATTGGACGCGGCAGCGCACAGGCGATCGGCGTTGAACTTTGTTGCGGCAATGGCACCGGCGGCAACCGAGAGCATGTCCGCAATCTGATCGTGCGCGGTGAAGAGCGCTTCTTTGTCCTCTTGCAGGTCGCGCTGATAGCTAGTCGGCAAACCCTTAAGAGTGGTCAGCAGGCCCACGAGCGCGCCGGTGATGCGGCCGGTCTTCCCGCGAATCAGCTCCCAGGCATCCGGATTTTTCTTTTGCGGCATCAGGCTGCTGCCGGTGGAAAATGCGTCGGGAAGAGTCACGTAAGAAAACTCCTGCGACGCGAAAATCACGAAATCTTCGGCGAGTCGCGAGAGATGCGTGGCAATTCCCGCCAGGGCAAAAAGATAATCGAGCGCGAAATCGCGATCGCTCACGGCGTCCAGGCTGTTCGTGGTGACGCCGGAGAAGCCTAGTTCACGCGCAATTGCATCCCGGTCGATGGCGAAGGAATTCCCCGCGAGCGCGCCCGAACCCATGGGGCATGCGTCGGCGCTCAGCGCGGCACGCTCCAATCGAGCGATGTCGCGAATGAAGGCTTCCGCGTGCGCAAGCAGAAAATGCGAAAGCAGAATTGGCTGTGCGTGCTGCATGTGGGTCATGCCAGCCATGGGCACGCCAAGATTTGTCTTTGCCTGCAACAAGAGGGCGCGCAGCAGCCCGCCGAGGAGGTATTGCATTGACGAAACGGCGTCGATGACGAACAGGCGGAAATCGGTGGCGACGAGCTCGTTGCGGCTGCGGCCGGTGTGCAATTTCCAGCCGAGCGGGCCTAGCTCTTCAGTCAGAGCTTTTTCCACAAAGTGGTGCACGTCTTCAGCTCCGGCGGCCAGCTTTTCGAACCAAGCCGTATCTGTTTGTGCTCGCTTTAAAATCTTCTTGAGTGCCGTGAGCGTTTGCTGCACTTCTTCTGTTGAGAGAATTCCGATGGGTTCCAGAGCTTTCGCCCACGCCTGGTCCACCTTGATTTCATAGCTCAGCAAGAGGCGGTCGAACGCAAACGAGCGCTGGAACGCGTCGAACTGAGCATTGGGCTCACCTTCGAAGCGCCCTCCCCATAATCGGTCATCTTTGCGTTCTGTCATTTGCTGCTCGTGAGACAGGCATTCTTGCCTGTCCTGCCTTTTTCGCCGTGTTCAAACAACGGACCGACAAGAATCTCTGTGCTACTTGTTTCCTTCGGCCTTCGCTTTCGGCCGCACCGTCACTGGCAATGCGAACAAATTGATGAAGCCCTCCGCATCCTTCGGGTTGTAGCGGCCCATGGTGAAGCTGGCGAGGTCCGCGCGGTAAAGCGAGAAAGGCGAAACGCGCTTGGTGACGTTGAGTGTGCCCTTCCACAGCTTCAGGCCGACGGCGCCAGTGACGCGCTGCTGCGCCAAGGTGAAAAACCCGTCGAGCGCTTCACGCAATGGCGAAAACCACAGCCCGTAGTAAACCAGTTCAGCGTAGCGATTGGAAAGCGCCTGCTGAAAATGAGCGGTCTCGCGATCGATGGTGAGCCGCTCCAACTCCTGGTGCGCTTTGACCAGCAACGTCCCGCCGGGAGTCTCGTAGGCGCCGCGGGACTTCATGCCGACTAGGCGGTTCTCGACGAGGTCGGTGCGGCCGATGCCATGCTTCGCGGCGATTTCGTTGAGGTTGTTGAGAAGATCGACCGGATCGAGTTTCGAACCGTTGATGGAAACGGGAGTTCCCGATTCAAAACCGATCTCCACTTCTTCGGCCTTGTCCGGAGCTTTCTCTGGCGAAACAACCCATTGCCACATGGCTTCGTTTGGTGCGTTGGCGGGATCCTCGAGCTCGCCACCTTCGTGGCTGAGGTGCCAGATGTTGCGGTCGCGGCTATAAATGTTTTTCTTGCTCTGCTCGACTGGGACGTTGTGTTTCTGCGCGTAAGCGATGGCGTCTTCGCGTGAATCGATGTCCCACTCGCGCCATGGCGCAATGATCTGGACATTCGGCGCGATGGCCTTGTAAGCCAATTCGAATCGCACTTGATCATTGCCCTTCCCGGTGCAACCGTGCGACAGGCCGTCGGCCCCGACCTTCAAGGCGACTTCCGCCTGGCGCTTGGCAATGACTGGACGCGCCATAGACGTGCCGAGCAAATACGTGTGCTCGTAAATAGCTCCAGCACGGAGCGTGGGCCAGATGTAATCACGAACAAATTCTTCCCGCAGATCCTCCACATGCGCGGACGATGCGCCCGTGGCGAGCGCTTTCTTGCGCGCAGCTTCCAGGTCTTCCTGCTGGCCGACGTCCCCGATGACGGCGATGACTTGGCAGCCGTAGTTCTCCTTGAGCCAGGGAATGATGATGGAGGTGTCGAGACCTCCGGAATACGCGAGTACCACTTTCTTTGGTTTGTTCTGTTGAGTTTTCACGATTCCTCTTTTGACGAAAAGTTCAAAAGTTTGAGGTTCAAGAGCCCAAAGTCGCAGGACTAGGTTTCAGCAAGCCCTGGCTTTGCTTTGTTGCCGGATGCAAATGAAAGCAATGCGATGGCATGTATGCGTGAATCAAAACAAAGTGTGCAGAATAGCTTTCTGCACATACATGCGATTCTCGGATTGGTCCAGGACCACCGATTGCGGGCCATCCAGCACTTCCGGAGTAACTTCGAGGCCGCGATGCGCCGGAAGGCAGTGCATGAACACGGCGTCCGGGGCGGCAAGCGACATCAATTCGGTGTTGACCTGGTAAGGTTGAAAAACCTTTGCACGTACGTCCTCTTCGGCCTCAAAGCCCATGCTGGTCCACGAATCGGTGTACACGCCCATCGCGCCGGTGACCGCCTCGCGCGGATCGTCGAGGAGCTCGATTTTCGCTTTTGTCTCGCGAGCCACGCGCTTGCTGTCTGCAACCACTTCCGGCTCAGGCGAATAGTTTGGCGGCGTGGCTACGCGCAAATGAACGCCAAGCCGCGCTGCAAGATACATTAGCGAATGGCACACGTTGTTGCCGTCGCCGACATAGGCAAGCTTGAAGCCACGCAAAGCGCCGAACCGTTCTTCGAGCGTGAAGAAATCCGCCAAAGCCTGGCACGGATGAAATTTGTCGGAAAGCGCGTTGATCACCGGAATGCTGGCGTTCGCGGCCATTTCCTCAAGCACCCGCTGGGAGTAAACGCGCGCGACGATGCCGTGCACCCAGCGCTCCAGATTGCGCGCGACATCGGCAATCGATTCGCGCTTGCCCAGGGAGGCGGACGCTTGCGTGTGATCGAGGAACACCACGGCCCCGCCCATGCTTTGGATGCCGACGTCGAATGTAACCCGCGTGCGCAGGGAGGGCTTCTCAAAAATCAGGGCGATGAATTTGCCGTGCAGTGTTGACGCGTAGCGAATGGGGCGCGCCTTGATGTCCGCGGCGAGGTGAAGGAGTTCACGCGTGTGCGCGGGACTCCACTCCGCCCCCGTGAGGAGGTCATTTGACAACGAAATAGGAGCCACGAGAGTCGTTGCAGTCATTCGGCTTATCCCCTTCCTACGGCTTGGGCGACGCGCTCCGGACCGGCGGAGGTGCCGGAAGCCGAAGCGGACGCCTGCTTGGAAGTTTTCGTGAGAACCGTTTCGAAAAGCTTGATGAATTCGCGGACCTGCGCGCGCGTGATGATAAACGGCGGCAGGAGGCGAAGAGTAAAGTCGTGCGTGCAGTTGATCAGCAGGCCGCGCTCCATGGCTTCGGCGACAAAGGGCGCGCCTTCGATAGAAAGTTCAATGCCGATCATCAGCCCTTCGGCGCGGATTTCCCGGATGAAATCGAATTGCAAAGCAAGCTTCTTAAGGCCTTCGCATAGCTCCGCCCCACGAGCGCGGATATTCTCGAGAAGCTTTTCTTCCTCGACAATGCTGAGAAACTCGAGCGCGGCCGCGCAAGCCAGCGGCCCGCCGCCAAAGGTCGTGCCATGCATCCCGGGAGACACTCGGGAGGCAACGCCCTCAGTCGTAAGAATGGCGCCTAGAGGGAGACCGGCCGCGAGCGGCTTGGCAACTAACGCGATGTCCGGCTTGGAAGAGAATTTCTGATAGGCAAAGTAGCGCCCCGTGCGGCCGAGCCCGCATTGAATCTCGTCGGCAATCAGCAGCGCGCTGTGTTGCGTGGCAAGAGAACGGGCGCGGTTCCAGAAAGCTTCGCTGACGGGATAGATACCGCCCTCTCCCTGAACAGTTTCGAGAAGGATGGCGCAAACCGTATCGTCGAACTTTGCTTCAAGATCGGCGATATCGTTGAAACGGACGAATTCGGCGCCGGAAACCACTGGCGCGAAGGGCAGGCGATATTTCTCCGTGGCCGTGACGCTGATGGCGCCGAACGTGCGTCCATGAAACGAATTCTCCAGGGCAAGGAAACGGTGTTTCTTCGCAGGCGCGCCGACCGGCTCCTCGGGTGTGCGGCCATAGAGCCGCCCCAGCTTCATCGCGCCGTCAATCGCTTCGGTGCCACTGTTAGCCAAGAACACGCGGTCGAGGCCGGACCATTCCACAAGCTTGCGGGCAAGCGGGCCCTGAAATGCGTTGTGATAGAGGTTGGAAAGATGAATGGCGCGCACGGCCTCGCGGCGAATCACTTTGACAATGCGAGGATGCGCGTGGCCGAGGGCATTGACGGCGATGCCGCCAAGAAAATCGAGATATTTTTTGCCCGCAGAGTCAAAAACATAGGCCCCGCGGCCATGGGTCATGATCACGGGCTGCCGCTTGTAGGTGGGCAAGAGAAACTTTTCGGCATCCGCCAGACGCACGTCCGGTCTGGAAGCAGGCGCCGGCAATTTCTTGGTTTTCTGTGCCGGCGGAACTTTCGAGCTTTTCTTGGATGATTTGCGCATCATGCCGCCGTGAAAGCCGTCTCGACGGCTGACTCCGAGTGCCGCAAGACGCGTGTGCCGGGAACGCAGGCAACTTCACCAGGATGCGAGGCGAGCAATAACGCTTCCGGGGTAGTGCCCCCCACGATGCGGACCTGCCGGACGCCGCCTTCGATGGCTCTCTTGGCGGCTTCGAGCTTCAAGACCATGCCCCCGGAAACGACGCGAGATTGCACCAGCCGCTCGATTTCCTGGCAAGCAACGGCGGAGAGAACTCTCTCGCCATCCAGCACGCCCGCGACATCGGTGAGATAAATCAGCTGGTCCGCGCTGAGGAATTCCGCGCAAGCCGCCGCCATGTGATCCGCATTGATGTTATAGAGTTCGTTGTCCGAGCCGATGCCCAGGCAAGGCGCCACGGGCAACAGCCCTTCGCGCCAGAGCGACTCGATGAATGGCAGATTCAGGCCTGTGAGATAACCGACAAAGCCCAGGCCGCCTTCCACCTCGTTGTGAACCATGGGTTCCGCGAGGAAGCAACGCGAATCCGCCGCGGAGATTCCGATGGCGGGCTGGCCTTCTGCCGAAATCGCGGCTGCCAGTTTCTTGTTGAGCAGGCCCGCGAAGACCATAATGGCGGCGTCTCGTGTCTCGCGGTCGGTGACGCGCAGGCCGCCAATAAACTTGCTCTCGATGGCCATGCGCTTGAGTGTGGCGGTAAACAGCTTGCCGCCACCGTGTACCACGAGGATCTCGTGCCCCTCCTGCGCCAGCGCTGCGACCTGGCGCGCCAGATCGCGCACCGTGGCGTCGTCTTCCAGCAATGCTCCCGCGAATTTGATTACGGTTCTCATTGAAGTGAGGTCTGCTCCTCGATACCCAGCATATGGTTCAAATTCTGGACCGCCTGGCCGGCAGCGCCTTTCCCCAGATTGTCGAGACAGGAGATGAGGACAAGGCGGCGGCCAGAGGAATCCAGGGCAAAGCCGATGTCGCAAAAATTCGTATGCGTGACGTGTTGCAGCTCCGGCAGCGTGCCGGCGGGCCACATGCGTACCATGGGCCGCCCGGCGTAAAACTGTCGAAAGAGAGTCTCGACTTCGGAGGCAGTTCGCGGCTGATCGAGCGTCACGTAGATGGTGAAGAGAATCCCCCGCGCAAGCGGCAAAAGGTGCGTGGAGAAGACGACCTGAGATTCGCTCAAGCCGGTATGCTCGAGAATCTCGGGCGTATGCCGATGGGTGAACAGGCCGTAGGCTTTGAAGTTCTCATCCACCTCGACGAAGTGCAAATCGCGCCGGGGATCCTTGCCCGCGCCGCTGGCTCCGGACTTGCAATCGCAGACAACTGCAGTATGAGGCGCGATCCAGCCGGACTCGGTGAGAGGCCGGAGCGCCAGGATCACACTCGTCGCATAGCAGCCTGGATTGGCAACCAGCCGAGCCTTGGCAATTTTCTTGGAATAGAGCTCCGGGATGCCATAAGCGGCTTCGCTCAGCCATTCCGCGTGTGGTGCAGGCAGTTTATACCAGGATGTGAACGTCTCCGCGCTGCGAAAACGGAACGCGCCGCTCAAATCCACCACGCGCAACCCCGCCGGCAGGAAAGCCGGCCCCAATTCCGCCGAAACCTCATGCGGAGTAGCAAGAAACACGGTGCCGGCATTACTCGAGATGATGGCTTCGGTTGAAAGCGACCGTAGGGGCGCTTCGCCCCAGCCGCGAAACTGCGGGAAGCGCTCGGACAGACATTTCGTTCCATTGGCATCCCGAACGTAGAAAACAGGCGTCTGGAGCGCAGGATGGCGCAGCAGGATGCGCGCCAATTCCAGGCCGCTATAGCCCGTGACCCCTACAACCGCGATTTGTCGGGGGTCCCTCATTTCACCAGGGTTTCCATCTTCTTTTGGAGGGACTCGCGGGTTTTCTTGCTGGGAGTGATGATCAAGACGGTGTCATCACCGGCGATGGTTCCGGCAATTTCCGTGAATTTCGCGGCATCGACGGCCGCGGCCAGGGGTTGCGCGCCGCTGGGCGGAGTTTTCAGGACCAGAAGATTCTCCGCGGGGCGAATGTCGAGCAGAAATTCGGCCAGTGCGCGTGCCAGCGGGGGCAATGGCGTGGACTCTTCGGGGAGAGCCGCGGCCTGCTTGTATCCCTCTTGCGTCTTTACGAGCCGAAGCTCCTGCAGGTCGCGGGAAAGCGTGGCCTGCGTGACCCGCATTTTCTGTGCGGCCAGGCGGCGGCGCAGTTCTTCCTGATTGGCGATGCGCTGATCGGTCACCAACCGGAGGATTTGTCCATGCCGAAATGTTTTTCCTGCGCCCATAATCGAGCTTTGTTCAGCCTCTGAATATTTATACAGAGCGATGCATACTCTTGTCAACAGAAGTTTGAAGGCGGGACTGAAAAAAGTGCCAGAAGCGTCGCTGGCCCAGCCATGTAAGATTCAGCGCATCTGGCCCGATGGCCACTGGATTTTCGGCGCGGGGAATGTTACTTATCGTGCTGCGCCTCGGGCCCATGGGAACTAGTTGCCAAATCGCGGGATGCAAGAACGACTCGCCCCCGGCACTTGCCGAACAGCGGTTGTGCGTTCTGCATTTCACCCTGGCCCTGGAAACGAACTGCGGGGAGATGCGCCGGGAGACCGCCCTGGGCAATACCACCCAAGAGCGCCAGCGCGAAATCATGCGCTTCATCACCGAGCACGGCGAGCGCCTGGCCCGCGTGGCGACCAGCGGACTGCACCTGACCGATGACCTGAAGGCGCGAATCCTAAGCACTTTTCTGACCTTGATGAACCTGCGCGAAAACCTGGATCGCTCGAGCATGCGAAGCTCGTTCGGGCGCTCCGGGCATCCTCGCTGAATCCGCAACGCAAACGAAGACGAGAGAAGGATCAAGCTCCTAGATAGCGTGCATAGAGCGAGCGCGCCACCGCAGGGTCTTTGGTGCCCTTCAGGATGGCCCGCCCGTCGGCGAAAACGGTCATTTCGTAAGGCGCGACGCGAAAACGAATGAGGAAGTCGTTCTGCCGAACGTCCTCAACGACCGGCTGCAGGCGGCGGGCGAGCGCCGCGAGGTCGAGCGCCCGGCTGCGTTCGTGGATTTGCACCGAATCACGGCCGCAGAGCGTGATGTGCGGCTGAGCCTCCCCATCGAGATATGAGTAGTCGTGCTTTGCGCAGGCCCGGCATTCCGGATTGCGAGCCTGGCGAATGGACTGCATGCGGCCGCTCCAAACATCGCAGGAAAGCAACCGCTCATGGAGAGCCTCCAGGTGGCCAGCCAGTATCTTTAGTGCCTCCGCGGCTTGCCAGGAGGCAATGAGATTCACGATCGGGCCCAGCACGCCGATGGTGTCGCAGGTTTCCTCGAGCGCATGAGACGAGTCTCCGGACTCCAGAAGGCAGGCGAGGCACGGCGTGAGTCCCGGACGGATCGTCATCGTCAGTCCATAGCTGGCCACCCCGGCTGCGTAAATCCAGGGCCGCCCGGACTTCACGGCAAAATCATTGATCAGGAAGCGCGTTTCAAAATTGTCGGTGCCATCGAGGATAAGGTCGCAACCGGAAAGAAGTTCCGCGGCATTTTGGGGCCCCAGATCGGCCACAACACCCTTCACCTCGACGCCGGAATTGATCGAGCGCAGCTTCTGTTCGGCGGCAACGGCTTTGGGCAGGGCATTGCGGGCGTCGGTCTCGTCGAACAGCATCTGGCGCTGGAGATTGGAGGGTTCGACGAAGTCCCGGTCAATGATCTTGACGGAGCCCACTCCCGCGCGAACCAGCAGATTGCCGGTGGCTGCCCCAATGGCTCCGCAGCCGACAATCGCCGCCCGTGATTCGAGCAGACGCCGCTGCCCCGCGGTGCCAATCCCCGCGAAGAGCATCTGGCGCGAGTATTTTTCCAGGAAAGAATCGCTCACGGAAGGTGCGGTCCCGGCTGGCCAAGCAGACAGGCCTGCCAAGTAACATCATACCGCCAAAGTGCAGAGGGGAGGCAACGCCCCTGTGCTACGCTTCGTCTGAGCGAAGGAAAGCATGAGCTTGGGCTGGGCTATGAGGATGCCAGGGATTATCGCGCTCGCGCTCCTGTCAGGAGCGGCACCAACGCATTCGCAAGCACCTGCGCCTCAGGCGCCTCTTTCCGACAAAGCGGGCGCCCAACCGGTGGTAACCGCTGTCCGCATCGTTCGCGAGGATGGCCGCGTCTTGGCGGAATCACCCTCGGGCATAACCGTGGAAACCGGGAAGCCGATCGATCGAGAAAAAGTCGCCGAAAGCCTGCGTGCGCTTTATCGAACCGGAGATTACGCGGACCTGAGGGCCGTTGTGACGCCCGCGACCGATGGCGTGCGGCTGGATTTCGTGGCGCGGGAGAATTTGTTCTTCAACCAGGTGCGCCTGGAAGGACTGCAGGCGCCACCCAGCGAGGCTTCCGCTGCAGCCGCAATGCAGATTGGGTTGGGGCAAGCCTACCGAAAACAGGTTGTCGACGACGCGCTCGAGCGGCTGCGCGAAACCCTTCGGGAGGAGGGCTTGTACCAGGCGGAGGTTTCCGCGGAAACGGTGCCTCACCCCGACACGCACCAGATGGACATTGTCGTTCACGTGAAGCCGGGCCCGCGGGCGCACGTTGCCGGCATCCAATTAAAGAATGACACCGCGTACAAGGATGCCGGCCTTCTGTCGCGGTTCAAAATGAAGGTAGGCCAGGCCATCACCTCGGCGCGATTGCGGCGCGGGACGGAACGTGTCAGGAAGTTTCTTGCGAAGAAGGGTCACCTCAGTGCGCGTGTGACCGTACGGAGGGGAGATTTCAATGCCGCAAAAAACTCCGCCCCGGTTTTCCTTGAAGTAACGCAAGGGCCGCGCGTGGAAGTATCCGTGACTGGCGCGAAGTTCTCCGACGGAGAGCTCAAAAGACTGATACCCATTTACCAGGAGGGGGCCGTCGATCCTGACCTCCTCGAAGAAGGGAAACGGAACATTCGTGAGCGTCTGGAGCGCGAAGGATACTTCGACGCCGACGTGAGCTACAAAATCGAAATGCACGATATCAAAACCAGCGCCTGGCAGGGGACCCAGGAAGTGATCACTTACACAGTCGAACGAGGCGACAAGCACAAGCTTGTGGGAATCGCGATTTCCGGGAACAAGTACTTCGACACCGAATTGCTGGAGGGCCGGCTGCAGGTTTTCCGGGGCGCCTTTGGTTCGCCGGGGAGATTCAGCCGGCGGCTGGTGGATACAGATGCGCAATCAATGCAAACTCTGTATCAGGCAAACGGCTTTCTGGATGGCAAAGTCACGCCGCACGTGGAAGATAATTACAAAGGCAAAGAAGGAGATTTGTTCATCAGCTTCGCAGTGGAGGAAGGCAAGCAAACACGAGTCGCTTCTTTGGCGATTGAGGGAATTCATGCTTTTAAGGAGGACGAGTTGTTGGGAGTCGTGGGATCCACTCCCGGCCAGCCCTACTCCGACTTTGGTGTGACCGCCGACCGCGACAATATTCTTGCTCTCTATTTCAACGAGGGGTTTCCCGAGGCTACTTTTTCGTCGACTGCAGAGCGCGTTCCACCGAACACTGCGGAGCAAGGAACCTCCTCCCTTTCTCATAACGGTTCGGCCTTGGCAAACGGAAGAAAGGAAGGACCAGAGAAAGAATCAAAGCCTGCGGTTGAGCAAGCCGACGCCGTGCGGCTGGTCTACCGGATTCAGGAAGGTCCGCAGACGCGCGTTCGCACCGTTTTCGTCAGTGGGTATGAGCACACCCGGCCCGGGGTGATCCGCCGGGAAGTGCATATCAAAGTGCAGGAGCCATTGCGTGAGGGCGACGTCGTCGAATCCCAGCGCCGCCTTTACAACCTCGGGATTTTCAATCGCGGTACGATTGGGCCACAGAACCCCACCGGTACCGATGTGGACAAGGACATCGCGGTTCTCGTCGAAGAGGCCAAGCGCTATACGCTGGCCTATGGGGGCGGATTCGAAGTGCAGCGGTTGGCCAGCACGACCAATCCAACGAGCGGGCAGATCCAGGCGGCGCCCCGGGGCATTCTGGAAATCAGCAAACTTAATTTGACCGGGCGGGCCGACACCCTCTCCTTCAAGCTGCGGGGAAGCACGTTGCAGGGGCGCGCGTTGCTGGGATACTCCGCACCCAATACTTTTGGCGATCCACGGCTCAGTTTTCAAGCTACGGCTTTCGCGGAAAAGACTCGCGACATCAATACATTCACGGAACAACACTATGAGGGCTCGGTGCAGTTGACTAATCAGGTCACTGCGCTGACCACTTTTCTTTTTCGCTACTCTTTCCGTCAGGTGCGAGTCTCCGACCTGAAAATTCCCAGCGAGGAAATTCCACTCTTTAACCAGCCCACGCTGGTCTCTCAGCTCAGTGTCACTTGGTTTCGCGATTCTCGCAACAACCCTGCGGACGCCACCAAGGGAAGTTCCAACAGCGCCGACT
>Ga0066709_100002599_pt1 | contig 13286 bp, 12 predicted proteins | sample GraSoiAngelo_158_FD_79665 | JGI IMG/M metagenome (GOLD analysis project Ga0066709, IMG submission 79665) | Grasslands soil microbial communities from the Angelo Coastal Reserve, California, USA - 14_1009_16_30cm | ecosystem: Environmental > Terrestrial > Soil > Grasslands | place: USA... | reverse complement strand
GCGCTTTGGAAGGTCGCTCCCATCTTCCTGAGTTACGGGCTCAGCTTCCTGGTGGTTGCCATTATGTGGATCAACCACCACCACCTGGTGCACGCGGTGCGCGAAGTCAACGCGCGGCTTTTGTGGGCGAATCTCAACTTGCTGTTCTGGATGTCGCTAATTCCCTTCGTAACAGACTTTCTGGGCAAGAACCCAAAGGCTCCCATGGCAGTAGCGCTCTACGGGATTGATTTAAGTTTGTGTGGAGTTGCGTTTTGTCTTCTGCGTCTGGAGTTGGCCAGGCAGCACCGGCATGATTCTGAGGCGGCGGAGTACCACCGCTCGGTGCTGCGAAAGAATGCGTTCTCGGCGACACTGTATTTTCTCTCGGCGCCATTGGCGTATATCTCGATCTACGCTTCGTTTTTCATTTTTGTACTGATTCCTGCCAAGTATTTCCTCCCGGAGAAACGGCTCGCTGCAACATCTCGCGAACAAGGTCTTTAGAAAATGCCCAGACACAGAACAGGCCCGGCTGAACCGGGCCTGTTCAGAACGGTGATGTCTCAGCGACTTATTGCGCTGGTGGCGGCGTGGTGCTGCCGGTGGGCAAAGCCGATGGCGGACACGGCGTCCCATTCGGACTGGTTCCCGCTGTGCTCGGGGTCGTTCCAGGATTACTTCCCGGGTTTGACGTCGAAGGCGATGAGCCCGGATTAGGTGTAGTCGGACTCGTCGACCCTTGAGTCGGTGAATTTGGGTTTGACGAACCCGGACTTGACGTCCCGGCATTCGGAGTCGATCCGTTCGGCATTCCTGGCGTCACGCAAGGAGTTCCGCTCGGAGTTGTTCCCGGATTGTTAGGCGTGGCAGTTGACGGTTGTGTGGTGCCCGGAGTCTGCGTTGGTGGCAAGTTGGAGCCTGGCATCGCGCCCGGAGTCGTTGCGCTCGGTGGCGGACCGGTCGGTACGCCCGATCCCGGCTGAGGGTTGGTTTGTGGTGTTGCCGTGCCCGCGGGTGGCGTAGCTGTTTGTGCGGGCGGCGTGGCTGTAGTGGCTGGCGGAGTCGCGGTTCCCGGCGCGCCAGTGGTCGATCCGGGCGAGGAGCTTTGCCCGGCGGAACCCGCCTGGGGCCGAGCTCCCCCTGCCGGTGCGCTTTGCGCTGCCACCCAACTCGACCAGAATACAAGAGTCAAGAACAACACGAGTTTTCCTGCGGACATAAGAAGGCCTCCATCTTCAATTTTGACGATCTCGATCCCAAATATCGCAGGCAGCGCTTCTGCGAGAGGGGACTTATTCCAGTCTCAGCGCGGAGTCGAAACGTGGGTATACGGGCTATGCCGTAGAGCGCTTAGAAGTTCAGCTACTTGCGGTACTGCGTAGGTTGGGGGCCTTTTTCGAGTGTCTCGCGGTCCCAGATCCAGCCCTCGCGGGAATAACTCGCGAGTTCAAAATCCTGGGTGAGCTCGAGGGCATCGACGGGACAGGCATCTTCGCACAGGCCGCAGAACATGCAGCGGCTCAGGTCGTAGGTAAAGTTGGTTAGCTCTTTGCGGCGGGTCTGCTCGTTGCGCGCGCTTGAGACCACGATCAAGTTCTCGGGACAGGCCAGGGCACACAAGTCGCAGGCAATGCACATGGTCTCGTTGGTATCCGGGTTGACGTTCAACCGCGGCGCGCCGCGATAGCGCTCGGCCACTTGCGGCCGCTCCAGCGGATACTGCTCGGTGTAGATTTCCCTTGGATCCTGATAGCCGAAGGTCACCTTCAATCCCTGCAGAAGGTCGACCAGGAAAACCTTGCGGAGCAAACTCGGCATGCCCATGACCCGGCTAGCATACCATCTCTTGCGCGCAGGCCGGAAGCGGCTCGGCGTGGTACGGGCTTGCCCTGTGTCTGGGCGTCACCACGGAAACTTGGGAACTTCCGGGGTGCTACTGCCGTATCAAAAACCAAGAGAATACTATGAAAGCCTATTTCACCAATTTGACGCCCAAGGCCTGGGTCCTCTTAGCCGTGCCCCTCGTGGCAATCGGCTATCCGGTGGTGACCGTTGTGGTGCCCGCCATGATCAAGGCAGTGGTGCCCGAGGTAGTTCGGCAAGTACTGAGCCTGATCTGATTCGCCTCGTGGAGGAAATCCGATTCTGGGTTATGCGGTTGCCTGGCTCTGCCATGAGTCCTGCTGGTGCTGCAAATTCACCCTCTACCGCTAGAATATCTCCGAGACTTCGTTTGCTTCCCGAGAACCCCAAGGACGAATTGCCGACGGCCGACGCCCAACCACCCACCACTGCCTCAGACGAAGTCTGGATGCAGGAGGCCTTGCGCTCGGCACAGCGCGCTCTAGAAGCCGGGGAGGTTCCGGTCGGGGCGGTGGTCGTGTGCAACGGAAACATTGTTGGGCGTGGATGGAACCGGAACATCACCGACTCTGACCCGACGGCTCACGCCGAGATCCTTGCACTACGCGAAGCGGGTGCTACGGTGGGTAACCACCGTCTGGGAGCCTGTGAGCTGTTTGTTACAATTGAGCCGTGCGCAATGTGCGCTGGTGCGTTGGTGCATGCGCGGATCAAACGTCTGGTCTATGGGGCGGACGATCCCAAAGCAGGCGCCGTACACTCGGTGATGCTGGTGGTGAATCATCCGCAACTGAACCATCAAATGGAGGTTCGCGGAGGGATTCTGGCGGGCCATTGCGCGGAAATGCTGCAAACGTTCTTTAAGAGCCGTCGGTAGCCGCTAGTCATGAGTTGTCATTCCGCGCGAAGCGAGGAATCTGTTTTGCTGACGGCTGATGGCTGACAGCTTTTTTGACGCGGAGAGGTGCGTGAGTGGTTGAAACGATCCGCCTCGAAAGCGGACATACCTTAACGGGTTTCGTGGGTTCAAATCCCACCCTCTCCGCCAGTTCCTTGTGATATCAATCACGACAACTACTTTCCCAATATCCCCTCGATCTGCTGCAGGTGATTGATGTCATGCCCCGCGAACATGCGGACAATGTGCTCGATTGACTCTTGTCCGCGTTCGGAGTGCATGCCGTAGTGTTTCCACTGGTCGTGCGTCAACGATTTCAGCAAAATCAAGTTGGCCTCGCGCACGGCGCGAAATTGTTCGAGCGACTTGCGGGGATCGCGTTTGGAATAGTGTCCGCTGGTTACCCAGGAATCCTGGTCGAAGGCGACGATCGGAGTTCCGGGCGCACCGAGAATGAGGCGCATGCGGAAGCCGCCGACGATTTCCGCGTCGGCGAGGTGGGTGAGGATTTCGGCGACAGACCACTTGTCTGGAGCTGGCCGCTTGCGCAATTTGGTTGTGGGCACGCCCTTGATCAAGCGGGCTAGTTTCTTCGGGGTGGCGGCCTGTACTCCCATCGGCTGCTTCCCTACCATGTAGCCCAAGACTCGCTGAGTGTATTGCTGCGGCGTTTCGTTCATCACTTTTATCTCCAGTTCTGGGTTGAAACAGCATCTGCCGGGATACCGCCTGGCTTCGCCTCAGCGAGACCGCCGAGACGGCTGTCGCCACGTGAGCCTTATTGGCTGGCCTTCTGACCGGCGTGGAACTTGGTCCACGGGCCGGCTTTCATGTCGCGCAGGAGCGGCTTTTGCCAGGAATACTCTGGATGCTGTTCGAGGAAATCCTGCGCCAGGAAGTCTGCGCCGCATGGATGGCCGGCTCTGGCTACGAAACTCATGCTGGCCGCCATCTTGCTGTCGGTGGCTTTTCCCTGCACTGCGCCGCCAGGGTTGTGAGCGTCCCAGGCCCACTCTTTTACGCCTCGGGCCGAGGCATCAACGTGGCCACAGAGGGAACGCTCGTCCGGCTGCTCTTTCTTGTCGAAGCTGTCGAAGTGGTCGGACAAGAACTTCTGGGCCAATTCCACGTCGATCTTCCCTTTCTCCTGTTGCACTAGTTCATCGGCACGAATGTGCCGCGCGTTCGGCGAGGAGGAGGCATCGTTAGGATCGAATGTCGTCTCTTCGCGAAGCACCTTGGGATCGCGGGCAAAATTTGCGCTCACGAAATAGCCATCCTTCGTACGCCACAGCGGAGTGTTCTTCAACCCCAGCTCCAGGTATGCAACCTCCCCCGTTTTGCGGTCGCCGATCAGCCAGTCGTTCGCGTATCCGCCGTTGTTGCCGTTTTTGATGATGCGCACGTAATCGTCGATGCTTTTTGCGTACTGCAACGCTTTGCGCGAGCGCATGAACTCGGGCTTGCCGTTGGGATCCCATCCCTCGAATTGGGTGATGGTGGTTTCGGTGATCATGATTCCGGCGGAGTTGACGCCGAAGTCGTCGTCGCTGGTAATCACGCCCGGGAATCCGTCCATTAAAATACGATTGCCATGTTGGGGCACGATGTCGAAGATCACGACCCACCGCTCGCCGGCGAGATAGCTGGTCCAGTTGTTGTGCGCGATGACGATCTGATGGTCTTTGGTGTAGCTGCCGGTCGCGATAAACGCGCTGCAATTTCCAGGAGCGGTCAGCCTGGGCGACTTCGCTGATTTTTGTTGTTTGTTCAACCACGGAATGTAGTAATCCGGAAGCTCTTCAAACGCGTTCAGAGCAACGATGTCATCAACGTCGAGATCCACACCGTGAGCCTTTACGCCGTCGGCAATTCCCTGCAGTTCCTGCTGATACTCGGCGTCGATATGCAGCCACAGCATCTCGCGGGCAGCCTTGCGAAAGAACTCCCAATCGCGCTGTGATTGATGCGTGTCGTAGAGTTTGATGGCAGCGAAAGCGTCGGCGATTTCTGGGGCGAGCAAATACCCATGCTGGAAACCGATGTCGGAGGGTGAGCCTGCGAGGTGAAGGTAGGTCCAGCCACCCTGCTGGAAACGATACGCTTTCTGCAGGCGCGCATCGGACGCTGGCGTAGTGACTTTCTGCTCCTGAGCAAAAGACGCCTCAGAAATCAATACAGCGGCAGCTATCAAACCAGCCAAGGCAAATAACTTTGTCCACCAACGACGCGGGAGCTTGTCAAGCATGAGATCCCCTCACAATCAGAGCAGACCATTCTAGCTGACTTGGGCTGATGAGCCCTGGATTTCCACGCGAGCTATACTCCAACACGTCGGGGCAACTCGCCAATTCGGAGGTTTCGATGCCTTTTCCGACTTTTGATCTCAGCGGCCAAGTGGCCCTCGTAACCGGCGCAGGACGCGGCTTAGGCCGTGCAATTTCATTGGCATTGGCGAACGCCGGCGCCGACGTTGCCCTCGGACTTCGCGATGTAACCGTGTACGGAGACCTTGCCTCTGAGATCGTCGCTTTGGGGCGGCGGGCGTTGCCGCTGCAAATGGATATGCGCCGGACGGATCAGATATTCAAGGCGGTTGATGACGCGAGGGCACAGTTCGGACGGCTCGACATCCTGGTCAACAATACCGGCGTAGCTCCCGAGAATCTAGCCGAGAATGTGCGGGAGGAGGACTTTGATCTAACACTAGCCGTGAATCTGAAGGGGACGTTTTTCGCCAGCCAGGCTGCCGGGCGGGTCATGATCCGGCAAAAGAGCGGGCGGATTATCAACATGAGTTCGCAAGCCGGATTCGTCGCGCTGCCCACCGAATCGGTATATTGCATGACCAAGGCAGCCATTGCACACCTCACCAAATGCCTTGCCGTTGAATGGGGAAAGTACAACATTACGGTGAATGCCGTCGCGCCAACGTTTATACGCACTCCCGGAACAGAAGAGTGTCTTGCCAATCCGGCGTTTCGCGCTGACGTGATCGAGCGCATTGCCGCGCTGCACCGCATCGGCGATCCCATGGATGTGACGGGGGCCGTTATATTTCTGGCTTCCAGTGCGGCTTCGCTCATCACCGGCGAGACCATTCTAATCGATGGCGGATGGACCGCCCGCTAGCTGTCCGCATCGCAGGAGCGCCCGTTTCTGCGTGTTACCATCAAAGTTCGAACGACGGCACGATGACTGTCGCGAGCACCGGCAGGATGTGCCTGCGGAAGGATTTGCTTTGCGGATACTCTTCATCGGGGACATTTTCGGACGGCCTGGACGAGCGATCGTCAAAGATCGTCTGCCCGGCATCGTCCGAGATCGGTCGATCGACCTCATCATCGCCAATGGCGAAAATGCCGCGGCTGGATTTGGCATCACGGGAGCCTTAGCGGAAGAGTTATTTGAGCTCAATGTCGACGTGATTACCACCGGCAACCACGTCTGGGATCAGCGCGAAATCATTGATTACTTCCGAATGGTCGAGGGCAACGGCCGGGGTCCGGCACGACGCATTCTGCGTCCGGCGAATTTCCCTCCTGGCATGCCGGGCTGGGGTTTGTATCAGGGCCAAAAGGGACAAGTTCCTTACGCGGTGATCAATCTTCAGGGACGCGTATTCATGGCTTCGAATGACGATCCCTTTCGCACCGCCGATCAGCTTCTTGAGAAGGTGGACGCGAAAGTCATTCTCGTAGATATGCATGCTGAGGCGACCTCCGAAAAGATGTCCCTGGGCTGGTATCTCGATGGCCGCGTCACCGCCGTGATTGGTACGCACACGCATGTGCCCACTGCGGACGAGCGCGTTCTGCCCCAGGGCACGGCTTACATTACCGACGTGGGCATGACCGGCCCTTACGACGGAGTGATCGGCGTCAAGAAAGAACTGGTCGTGAACAAGTTCCTCAACGGCATGCCGGTTCGCTTTGAGCCTGCTACGGGAGACCCGCGCTTGTGCGCGGTCGTTATCGACTGTGCTGAGAAAACCGCCAAAGCACGACAGATGGAAAGGCATATGCTGAGCTGAGGGTCCGACGACTACCGAGCCAACTCTGCGCGGAGAATGCCAATGATCACTCCCCCAATGGCGCCCGTGGCCAGGACTGGCGCGTAAGCCTTTGTGACGACAGCGCTCGGCAGGCTGACGAGCAAGGCGACGATGAGGCCGGCAGCCCAACCGGGTAATGGGAGATCGACAATGCAGATCAGAAAGCCGATGGCGAACCTGTCCAGAAATGCAGCGGTGAGCGCAACTCGCTTGTCGGGAAATGACATCGGAAGCATTAACGCCGCATCGAGCAGCCCAAAGCCAATCCCACAGAGAATGCCGAGGGCAATTCGGTTCATTGGCCCGACACTCTACCACTAGGCCCGTCCTCACGCCAAGCTTTTCCGATGCAAGAAAGGGGCGGGATTTCGTTCTGCAGAGTACTCCCAACCTCACGGTGGCCCTCCCACTGACTTGGGTTGCCGGAGAACGTTGCAGCCGAAGGTACGACGGCCCAATGGCGTCTCGGAAAAGTTAGGCTGGCACGGTAGAATCAAGCGAATGCGACGGGCTTTATTCATATTAGCGCTAGCAGTGCTGGCTTCGGCAATCGCCGCGGCGTCCACGGGAGATCAGCCGCAGTCGACCGTCGCTCCCGTTACTTGCGGAAACGGCGTGCCTGGCGGCATCAATTGCATAGCGACGAAGAAAGACCTCAAAGAAGCCCGCGATGCATATGCACGCGGCCTGAAATTGCAGGAGCGCAAGCGCTTCGAAGAAGCCTTCGCGCAATTCGACAAGGCCGCACGACTGGCTCCGCAGGATCCGCAATTCCTGACGGCACGCGAGATGGTCAAGTCACAACTCGTCTTCGATCACATCCAACGCGGAAATGCGTCGCTTTTGTCAGCCAGCAATCTTGAGCAGGCCGCACCTCAATTCCGAGCTGCTCTGGAGCTTGATCCAGAAAACGAGTTTGCCCGCCAGCGGCTTCAGGATGCTTCGCGCGAATCCGCCCCAGCCGAGATTGCAAACCTGCCGGCATGGTTCTCGGATGCAGGCGAGATCCACCTGCAGCCGAACGACCAGCGGGCAACGTTTCACTATCGTGGGGAGGTGCGAGGATTGTTTGCCGAATTGGCTTCGGCCTATGGCATAACGGCGCAGTTTGACGATTCGGTCGTTTCCCGGCAAGTTCGCTTTACTGTGGACGATGTCGATTTTTCCGCTGCTTTAGGACTCGCGTGCCGGGTCAGCAAAACGATGTGGGTCGCCCTGGATGCCCACCAGCTTCTGCTGGCTGCCGACACGCCGGAAAATCACAGGCAGTTCGATCGCATGTCGCTGCGGACCTTCATTCTTCCAGCACACTCGACACCGCAGGAGGCGACGGACGTGATTACGACGATGCGCAACATGTTTGACCTGCGTTTTGTCAGTCCGGGACAAACTGCCGGCACAGTCGAAGTGCGCGGTCCTCAGCCCATTATCGAAGCCTGCACGAAGCTGATGGACCAGCTCAAGCGCGAACGTCCCCAGGTGATGCTCGGCGTGCGCGTTTATCAGATCGACCATCAGCTCGCGCGGAACATCGGAGTTCACATCCCGTACACCTTCAACATGTTCAACATTCCCGCGGCCGCGCTGGCCGGACTGGGCGGGCAGAATATTCAGGACCTCATCAACCAGCTGATCGCGTCAGGCGGCATCAACCAAGCCGGCAGCTCGGCGCTGTCAGGGCTGCTGGCACAACTGGGAGGGCAGCAGAACTCCATCTTCAGCCAGCCGCTGGCGACTTTCGGCGGCGGTCTCACATTCATGGGCCTGAGCCTCGATCACCTGTCGGCGGCCCTTTCAGTCAACGAATCCTGGGTGCGCAATCTCGATGACGTAACCATGCGTGCCAGCCAGGGCAACGATGCGACCTTCCACCTGGGGTCGCGGTACCCCATTCTCAACGCGAGCTATGCCCCGATCTACAATTCGCCGCAAATCTCTCAGGTGTTGGGAAATCAGAGCTATATTGCGCCGTTCCCATCGGTAAGCTACGAAGATTTGGGGCTCAGTATCAAGGTGAAGCCGACGATTCACGGCAATGGCGACGTCAGCATGCAACTGGAGCTACAGGTACGTTCCCTCACGGGGCAAAGCAACGATGGCGTACCCGTCATTTCGAATCGTGAATACAAGGGAAGCATCAATCTGCGGGACGGGGAGCCTGCGGTCGTCGCGGGGCAAGTATCGCGCACCGAACAGCGCTCGTTGAGCGGCCTTCCGGGGTTGGGATTTCTCCCTGGCCTCAATCAGGTCATGACCAACAACACGCTCCAGGAAAATGACGACGAACTCATGATCATCATTACACCGCACGTGGTCGCGAACACGATAAGGGATACGCTAGAGATTTGGATCAGCACCAATTAGAAAGCGGGCTGCGGGACTTCAGCTATCGGGCTTCGACTGGTGCGGGAAAGTCTAATTCTTAGAAATTAGCTGAAGACCGAAAGCCGAAGCCCGCAGCCCGTTAGTTGCCGTTTTTGGCGGCAAACTCCGCCAGTCCCTTCAGCACGTCGGCTGGAACCTGGCTGACGTTGTCGATCTTGCGGCCATTGATGAAGATTGACGGCGTCCCGGTTACGTCCACTGATTTCCCCAGCGCAATGGAAGCGTCGACGCGCGCCTTGGTCTCAGGTTTGGTGGCACAGACGGCGATGTCGGTACCCTTCACGCCCGCTCCGTCGGCAATCGCGCTGAGCTTCTCGTCGGCGTTATCGGCGGTGATGTCCGCTTGTGTCTCGTAAGTCTTAGACACGAATTTCCAGAAAGCGTCGTTCGAAGCACGACCGACGCAATCGGCATAGGCCGCGCCCTTCGCTGCCCAGTTGTGCATCTCCAGCGGAAAATTCTGGAACACGAAGCGCGCATTCGGCTCGGCGGCAACCAGGCCTTCGATGGCAGGTTGCGCAGCCTTACATGCTGGACACTGCAAGTCTCCGAATTCGACGATTGTGACTTGCGCTTCTTTGGGACCACGCTCAGGCCCACTGACGCCCTTCTCCAGAGTCTTCTTTGCCGGGTCGTAAGGTTTGGCGCCGAACGGGATAATGTCACCGACAACCGCGTGGTTCCCGTCCGGAGTGACGTAGAAGCGGCTGGATTGCTGACCTTGTGGGCTGGCCAGCACGACGTTGACCTCCGCAAGCCCTGGCACCGGAGCGGGCTTGATGCTGGCGATCTTCCAGGTCAAGTCTTTTTGGTAGCCAAAGCTCTGTTGCAGGAAGGAATCGACAGTCGCTTCTGAGGGAAGATTTGGAGTCGAAACCGTGGTCGCAGGCTTGGCCAGCGGCTTCGCGACTGCCTGCTCCTCTGGCTTTGTGACAGCCTTCGCAGCCGAGGGCTGGGTTGCAGTCTGGGCTACGGACAGCGCGGTCAAAAGGATGATTAAGACGTAATTGAGAGGACTGCGCATGTTTTCCTTTCAGAATCAGAAATCTCTTGGTGGAACCAGGTCGGGCTGTCAGCGTACTTCAAACCTCGGATTTAGCCGCGATCGGAAAGCGTCGCCCGTATCCGAATGCCTTCGGCGAGATCTTGATACCGGGAGCCGCCTGCTGGCGCTTGTACTCCGCGCGGTCGACCATGCGGATCACTCTCCGCACCAGTTCGGGATCGAAACCGCGGTCGGCGGCGATGCGCTCCGCCGAGTGCAAGTCCTCAACGTAATCCTCGAGTACGGCATCGAGAATTTCGTAAGGTGGCAGACTGTCGCTGTCTTTCTGGTTAGGGCGCAATTCAGCAGACGGCGGCTTCTCCAGGCTCGCTTGCGGAATCACGGCGCGGCGCGTGTTTGCGTACTCACTCAGACGGTAAACCAGTGTTTTTGGAACGTCGGAGATGACGGCCAGTCCGCCCACCATGTCTCCATAAAGTGTACAGTAGCCCACGCCCAGTTCGCTCTTGTTGCCGGTGGAGAGCACGATGGCTCCGAATTTGTTGGAAAGCGCCATCAGCAACGTACCGCGAGCGCGCGACTGAATATTTTCCTCGGTGACATCTTCGTTGCAGCCGCTGAACACACTCTCCAGCGTTTGACGATACGCCTCATAGACGTGGTTGATGGAAAGCAACTCAAAACGGATCCCAAGATTCCTGGCCAACGCCCGGGCATCGTCGATCGAGCCTTGCGTCGAGTACGGACCCGGCATACCAACGCCGATGACATTCTCTGGACCAACCGCATCCGCCGCGATGACGGCAGTGAGGGCCGAGTCGATCCCGCCGCTCAGGCCGATGATGGCTTTCTGGAATCCGCACTTGTGCATGTAGTCGCGCGTCCCCAATACCAACGCGCCATACACACTGACATCATCGCCTGCTATTTGCTCGTGCAAGTCGCCAGTGAGAGTTTTGGAATCGAAATAGATGAGATCCTCTTCGAAGGATCGCCCCTGGGCGATGACTTGACCTTCCGGGTTCAGCACCAGGCTGGAGCCATCAAAGAGCAGGCTGTCGTTTCCCCCGACCTGATTTACCATCGCGACCGGCACCTTGTACTGGCGGGCGATGCTGGCCAGCATGTCGCGGCGAAGTTCACGTTTTCCAATCCAGAAGGGCGAAGCGGAGATATTCAGCACAAAGTTGCCGCCTGTGCGGATCAAGCGTTCGACCGGATCGAGCGGGTATAGACGCTTGGGCCAGAATAGCTTGTCGTTCCAGGCGTCCTCGCAGATTGTCAGCGCCATGCGGTTGCCGCAAAGATTGAACAGTTCCTGGCTCTTGGCAGGCGCGAAGTTGCGCATCTCGTCGAACACGTCGTAGGTAGGCAAGAGCATCTTGGACTGCAGAAAAACCAGACGGCCATCCATCAGTAACGCGGCCGAGTTCATGACGGACTTGCCGGTATCGGATTCCGCTGGCGTGACCAGGCCGCAGATCACAGCGACGCCGCTCGTCTCTGCTGCAATTCGCTCGACGCTTTCGCGATTCCGCGCAACGAAGGACGGGCGCTCCACCAGATCGCGTGGCGGATAACCGCCGACGGAAAGTTCGGGGAACAACACCAGTCCCGCACCGGCAGCTTTCGCGCGCCGCGAAAACTCGATGATCTTGGCTGCGTTTCCTGCAAAATCCCCGACGGTGGGGTTGATCTGCCCCAGGGCAATCTTCACATGTTTAGTGTAAAGCGCGAGCCGGACCCTGGCCAAGTCGACGCACAGGGTTCCCTTCTAAGCCGTCATGTTCCATGAATGATTTTGCCTTGGCAGGCCCGCAGACCCGCCCGGATGGAAACTGACACTACTGATAGTATGCAGAGTTCCACATTGTCGAGCGACAACAGATGCAAAAAAGCGTTAACATTAACGATTTGGTAGTGACTCCCCATTCGAGAAAATACAATGCCCCTGCTTCCACGAACGCGCCTGTTTATTCTGACTCTCGCAATCATTGCCGTCCCCGTGCTGCCTCTCACTCAGCTCATAGCACAAGACAGACCAGCCACTCATCTCTGGTCGAACTCGAGCCTTTCGCCCGACGAGCGTGCCTCCATGGTTGTGAAGGAGATGACGCTGGACGAGAAAATCTCTCTGCTCCATGGCACCGGAATGCGCGGCCTTGGTCCCCTGAGCCCGCTGGCTGTGGACTCCGATGGCGGTGCGGGCTACGTGGTTGCGATTCCACGCCTCGGCATTCCTGGCATTCAAATGTCGGATGCCGCGTATGGTGTCAGAAGCAGCGGAGAGAATGGGCGCTATTCGACGGCCCTGCCTTCTGATCTGGGCGCCGCCGCGAGCTGGGACACGGACGCCGCCTACGAATACGGAGCTCTCATCGCTCGTGAACTTCGCGCCCAAGGATACAACATGTCGCTGGGTGGCGGCGTGAATCTGACTCGCGAGCCGCGCAATGGGCGCACCTTCGAATACATGGGCGAAGATCCGGTCCTCGCCGGCACGATGGTGGGATGGGTGATGAAGGGCGAGCAGGCCCAGCACGTCATCGGCGACATCAAGCACTACGCGCTGAATGATCAGGAGAGCGGACGCAACGCCGTTAACGTCAACATCGACAAGCGGTCGATGCGCGAGAGCGATCTGCTCGCGTTCGAAATCGGTTTGCAGGTGTCGAATGCGGCAGCCGTAATGTGCTCCTACAACCGCGTGAACGGAGACTACGCCTGCGAGAACAAATTTCTGCTGATGGACGTCCTGAAGAAAGACTGGAACTTCAAGGGCTTTGTCGTATCCGATTGGGGCGCAACCCACAGCGCTGCCAAGGCATCGGCAGCGGGCCTCGATCACGAGGAGCCAGGTGAATTCTTCTACGGTGACACCCTGAAGAAAGCTGTGAAGGCCGGGCAAGTCCCCATGGCGGAAATTGATGACCACGTTCACCGCATCCTGCGTTCTATGTTCGCCACCGGTGTGATCGATGATCCTCCGCAGAAAAGTGTGGTTGACGCAGCGCGAGGGCTCGAGGTCGTCCAGAAGATTGAGGAACAAAGCATCGTTCTGCTCAAGAACGAGCATGGGCAGCTTCCTCTTGATGCTT
>Ga0066709_100002597_pt1 | contig 13289 bp, 6 predicted proteins | sample GraSoiAngelo_158_FD_79665 | JGI IMG/M metagenome (GOLD analysis project Ga0066709, IMG submission 79665) | Grasslands soil microbial communities from the Angelo Coastal Reserve, California, USA - 14_1009_16_30cm | ecosystem: Environmental > Terrestrial > Soil > Grasslands | place: USA... | reverse complement strand
GGCTTCGGAATCAAGCTCGCTGGGACCCACTCCCCCTGTCACGATCACCTGACCGGTTGGCAGCAGAGTTGAATTGGCGAAGTTTCGTACCGGAGCGGGAGTGCCGAGTTCAGCTGGCCGAGTACCCATGACCTGCCATGTGGGATTGGACTGACCTAAATCTTTAATGTAAGCTTGGACGCCATTCAGCAACGCAAAGCGTGATTGGGGGTCGGCGCCTCTGTTCGGTACGAAGGGTAACAGCACACCCGTCCCCTTCCAACTTTCACAGCAATGCACCTCTCCATTTCCGGCGTCGCTCTCAGGCACTACATCATCGCCGGCACGCGCCAACGTGTTAGTCGCTGGGTCAAAGAAATAGTTCTTGCGATCCTGGTCTGCAGGCGATGCCACGAAGAGCTTGCCGTTAGGAAGCAGGCTCACTCGGGGATATGTTGCCTTAGTCAGCAGAGACACACCGGTTGTAATCCAGGATGTCGTTCCGTAAGCTATCTTCTCGATGGAGCTGCCTTCTGGCGTTATGTTATCGGGTTGAGTGTTTCGGCCAGGAAAGGTGTATATCTCTTTGACACCGGCGACCAAGGTTGGATACCAATGTGCCGCCGCCCCGCTGATTTGAGTCCAACCGTCGGTGAGAGGATCGTAACGGGCGGAATCGACGATGCCATGCCCGTTATTGGCATAGCTGACAAGGCCTCCTTGGAAAATTACGCCACCCGTATTGTCGTGCGCATGGCCGGAGCAAAATGCATCTTTATCGCTACCGTAAGGCGCAGGAGAGCTCAATGGTGCGCTCCAAGTGCCGCTCGCAATGTCGTAGAACCGGGTTTGCTCTTTTCCCCAGGCGAAACAGCAGTTATAGCTGCTTCCAGAAACTACAAGGATCTTATTGTTCCGCAGAAGGGTTGAGTGGGTCGCTAGCATGTGGTCCGGCGCCGGGTTTCCCATCGTCCAGGACCCGAAGGTGGGATCCTCTTGGGCGTGTAAGAGGCTACAAAGGCAACAGAAGGCCATGAGTGTAGCAGCCGCTGAGTTCAATTGCAGGCTTCGTCTTCTTTGTCCCATTTCCCAATCTCCTGGCTGACCAAATAGCGGCTTTCCTGCGTTTCTTCACATCATCGAAATCATCGGCGCCCAACGATATAGTCCTGATCAGGCCCACAAGAGTAGTGTGCCGAGACCGTTATGGTCGTAGTGATAACTGCTACCAAGGCTTCTAGTCATATTAGCGGTGCAGACGAGCTAAGACCGCCACCGGTCACCCTAACAATCGCGTACCACGAATCAGAGAAACATCAAGAGCAATTAAGAGTATCGAAATCGGTGCTGAACACGCCACGGGTTTCGGGTGTCCAGCCCTTCACTAGTTCGTGAACTCCACCGAAGTAATGCTCATGCCAGCTGAATACAGCTGGCATTTTCTTATTCTTCCGCGTCCCGAGCGGCCTTGCGCCGCGAGGACCTCCCGAACTCGCGCAGCTAACCCTATTTTGTCCCAGGTTTTCCGTAATCGTGTATTGTGATTTCAGTCGCAACTTGTCGGCTCAATCCTTTTGCGTTGGTCACAGTCAAGGTCAAGTGGTGACGACCCGGCCGTAAGGCGCTTGTTACTACCATTCGTCCGACACCCACCGGCCCGGACAAGTTTGATGTCCAGATAAATGCGGTCTCTGGTAGTTCCTGGTCCAAATCGCTGCCTGCACCGATCAGCTCCAGAGGAACATTCCGAACGACAACTACACCACTGTTGGGTTGGAGAATTAGGGCTTGCGGCGGGCTAGCCCCCACAACGAAGGGATCACTTACAACCACAGCTGTGTTAATACCGTCGCTCACGCGAACTCGTATGCGCGCATTACTCCCGGATGCAAGCTCGTTCACCTTGACATCAAAGAAATTCGACTTAACATAGCGTGCAAGTGGAACGAAGGTACTCCCGTCAGCAGCGTATTCGACAATTGCAGAAAGTGGCTCGGGTGATTCGGCTTGCCAGCGTACGCGTCGTACATCATTAGATTTCCATGCCTCCAGTTTTGTTGGCGCAACAATCTTCGGCGTTCGCAGCGGGGCTGGTTTTCGGGCGATTGAAGCGATTACTCTCCCTTGGCGTAGCAGATTGACCCGCGAAATGGGCTTCCCCTCCGGTAGCGGTACAAGCTCATTGAACAAGTAAGTGGGAGAATGGTGGCCCGCCTCCCGGGGCACAAAATCTCGAAGTGTTATCGTGTTTCCTTTTGCGTCGAGAAATTCAAGTGTGTAGGGCTCCCCTGGATCAGATTTCGAGGACGGGCTTACAGGAAAATCCTCAACAACAAATATTGGTCGTAATTGAGCATAGCCGCGGAAATCGATATGACCCGAAACCATGGCGGCCCGACCAACTCCCGCGCCAGTGGCAACCGTGTTTGGATTCAGCGCAATTGCCCGCCCGGAAGCGGGAATCACACCGCAGCGGCCGAATGGGCCACCGATGCCGGGAGTACATGGGAAGTAATGCATGGTGTCGACGCGTGAATGGGTGAGGGTGACATCCCAGGTATAGGTCGAGACCCACTGGGGATCGTCCCCGTATGACATGAAATCGTGCGAGTGAGAGTTGGCATTGCCAGGCAGCACTATTGCCCACGCATCGAAGTCGAAACCGACCCCCCCGATGCCGCCATGCGCAATCGGGAAGAATGCATCACAGGCCCCGCCGCTTGCCTCATCGTGGTCGCAACTCGCGTGCATGAAGCCGATTGCGTGCCCCATTTCGTGCGCGCTGGAGTCTACGGGAGCAGTAACCCTGGTCCAGAACGTTCCATTACCGCGATTGCTGTAGCCCCCGGAGTCTCTAAGAGCCGCAAACGTTTGGCCGGGGGGCTGCTGGTCATCCGGTATCAGTCCGTCGATGAAATGCGTGGGGTCATAGCCGCAAGCGGCCCACCAGTCGCCGCAACCAAACGTGTCCTGGAGGTCATCAAGAAGACCGCCTTTGTCATTATTGGGATCGTCGGTATACGTCCGTACAACTCCTAGACCCACCTGCATTGGGTAAACCTCATTGAGCTTGTTCAACGTGGCAGCGGCTTGGGCGACGTCGGGTATGACATCGACAAATGATCCGCCAAGGTTTCCCCTAAGCTCCACCAGAACCGGGTCATACGTGACGCTCTGGGACGGGGCGAAAGCGAGATGAATCTCTATCTCGTTATTGTCCCCGCACTGGCCGACAAAGGGGCTGACGCATTCGGGAACGCTGGGAGTGTTTGGAAGAGGGTTGAAATTGCCGTCATTCATGTCCACATAGATTACGAGGTTCTCGCTCGTCCACTGTCCCGGGAGCATGAAATTCCATGATGCGGCCAGATCTCTCCTCTCGTTCTGCGGGTCCGCGCCAGGGGTGCCGGCCGGAGCGAGCGAGATCCCCGAGAGGTTCGGGACATGGCGCGAATTCATTGGGGGCAAAGGGTTGTAGTCGTTTAAACCGCAGTCCACCCGACAATTGTCTCGGAGGACGCGTGCCGTCGCGGGCACATTGGTGACTCGTCCGGTGGCACCCAACGCGGCTGCGTACACGCGAATCAGCGTTTCTTTTCCTTGAATCAGACGTGGAGCGGCGGAGTCGATTGGAAACACCGTAAATCTAGCCCCCTCCCCAGGAGGTGCGAGGTACGCCAAGCTTGTCGAGATGCTTTGAGTGGCTTCAACTGCGATCCCAATGATATCCACAGCGGATGGTGTGGGCACGGACCTAGGAGTAAATTGAAACTGAGTGGTAACGCTGGCAGCATTGCCAGCAAAATCGGAGGCTGTTAAGGTCAACAAGTTGGCCCCTGTAACCAACCCATCGGAGTCGAGCAAGTCTTCCCCTACTGAATATTCGCCCGGGGAGACCTGGGCATATTGAATAAGCCTTGCTGGTCGCGAATTCAGGGATATGCTCACAGACCTTAAGGCCAGTTCATCGATCGCCGCCTCCAATCTTGTCGACAGCAGACCTGGCGTCACGCCTTGAATCGATTGCCCGTTTAAGGGACGGATCATGCGAATCACGGGTGAGGTAGTGTCGAGAGGCGGCGCTGCAACTGGCGCGTCGTACTCGAGGTTATCTACTACGACCGGCACGCCATCGGGGCTCACGTCTTGATTCCCGAAAAGTACAACGGTTAGCGTCATCAGCCGTATGGCACCGGTGGAGGAATCGATCTCGAGCGGATTATCAATGGTGGTAGGCGTAGATCCCAGGAGCAGGGGTGGAGATTGAGCAACAAGCACGGTACGGCTCTGGTCACTGTACCCGCGCATGATGGCTGCCAAATTCCCACTGGAAAAGTTGCGTACTAGTCCCGTCGACAGCTTTACTCGGTGCTGCCCGACGCTAAACTGCGCCTGCAATTGGGAGCCGCACACATCGCAATCAACGCGTAGAAACTGGAGGGCAGCAATCCCGGAAATCGTCCCGAGCGGTGGTTGAACGAGCGTCACACGAGAGACGTCCCCACCAGGGAATGTGACTCCGCTGTACTGATTAAAAACAGGAGTTCCTACGGGCCTGTCCTCAAACGTGAGCAAGGCAGGAATGGTTTGCGCCGAGATCGGAGAGAGCAGCACGAACAAAACAGCACACGTCCGCAGCATGATGCACGCTCCTGAAAGAAATCAACCCGAATACCCATGGTGTGCTCGGTAATGGTGTCGCGCGTTTAACAAAGGTCCTCGTCTCACCTTCCGATCGGACGTGCTTACTTGCGGCGAGAACCTCGCTTTTTCGACACTTGGAAGATGTCGACTTTAAGGCGCGAACGCAACCAATGCGCTCTTGGGAAAGGCAAGGCCAATACCAGTACGAGCACAACAATCTGTGAGTGGTTGCCATACACCTTCTTAGTTTGAAGTGGATGCTTCGCACGATCCACTCTCCTGATTGTGTTTACTCGACCAGGAACAAACGAAAACTATGGCGTGAGGAAGGTGGAGACATACTGCCACAGCACCAAATGAAGAGGCAAGGAAATTCTCTTTTGTTCTGATTTCGTAACAAGAATCAATAATGAGGGTTTGTAGAACAGCTTCTCAAATGCGATGCCCGGATTGCGGCAGCAACGGACTTGAAAGGTAGTGGCCATCGGCGGCACTTGCACGCATTCCCCAAAAGCAGGAACGGGAATGTCATCCGGAATGCACAAGGAAATCCTGTCATTTGTGGCGGCAGTTCACAAAGTTGGGACAAAGGCCACAGAGATTAAGAGAACCGGAATCGGATTCACTTCCGCCAGGTCACGATCAGCGTCCGCCACTGGCCCGTGTCTAATACGTGAATCCTGAAGCCTTCCGCGAATCCCACGAGCGCCACAGCCTACGGCTCAGCGCACAGAGAAAGCAGCCCAAGATGACGCCTAAGAGGGAGACGCACCGGGTCTCCAAATTCTTGGGACTAAGAATTGGGACTAACCAAGTTGGGTTTTTAAGTGGATTTTTGAAGCTAAGCGACGCCGAATCAGTGAATTTCCACTGTGTCCCGAACTTAGGGAGGCCGAGCCGATTTTGTTGTTATTCAATCATTTGAGTGGTGCTTCAACCGTGTCATTCTTGCTCAATCACGCCATTCTGGCATGAATGTAAGTCCTCGAATGGCAGTCCCACACGCTCCGCTGTTACTAGTCAGGAAGGCTTATCGAACCCTTCGCGAACCCCTGAGGTGACATCGACGCCCAGATTTTTCTTGTCGAGCATGAGGTTTCGCGCGAGCAGCACTTTTCGAAATCGCGAATGCGTGGTTTACCAAGCTCTCGTTTGAGCACAGTCCTGCCCAATGGAGTGATTCTCTCCGTGCGTAACTATACGACGTGAACATGAGTGGAATGTTTCGGGAATGCCGCGCCTCGGACTCAACTGATCGATTGGTAAGTGCCGATGTCCTTCGACAAGAGCGACGAGGAAGACGATGAAGAGGAAGACGACCGCAGAGCAGTTCGCGTCCTGGTGGAAGGAAATATCCAGAACTCCGGCCACCACACCTGTGGAGAGGTTGTAGTCCACATTGCCGTGCTTCAGCTGGAACGTGAGTTTCACGCTGGGTGACCTGCTACACACCATGCGCGGATCGACACGGCCTCAGGTCAGAGCGGCAATCACACGCGCGATCGCAAGATGCACCGGCTCGAATCCGTTCGGCTCAGGCACTCACTAGACCTCACACACGACTGAAAGGTACGGACGGCGCTGCCGAACTTCAAGTGTGGCAAAGGCTGTTTGATGAATTCAAGAGCCCTTCGCAAGCAATCTTAGAAGATGAACTTCAAAGCAAACTGCATGATGCGCGGATCGTGAGCGCTGGTCGCGGTCAAGAACGTTGACGATCCAAAGTCACTGTCTACACCAGAAAACTGAGTGTGGTTAAAAGTATTGAAGGTTTCCCAGCGGAATTCGACAGCTCTTGATTCCTTAATTGTGAACTGTTTGTAAATACCCATATCGAAGTTCGTCCGGTACGGCAGGTTTAGGAAGTTGCGTGGCGTAGTTCCAAACGTAAGACCTTGGGGTTGGGCAAACGCACACGGATTAAAAAGAAGAGGTCCAGGCCCTGGTGTTGGTGTGCATGACGCCGAATGCGGATCTCCAACGAGATCTGGGCGCGAAATGGAGCTTCGCCCTTCAACGCCGTTTCCTGTTCCCGCATTATCGCCGAAGACTGTATTGTCCACATTAATGGGAATGCCGCTCTGGGATTTTATGATCCCAGACCATTGCCACCCACCCAAAATAGTTTTCGCCAGCCCTGAGGATTTTCTGAAAAATGGCAGGTCATACACCCAACTAATGTTGAGGATGTGCCGTTGGTCAAAGTTGGAACTGGCCCGATTGGCTGACAAATTGTACGAATCGACGAATGTAGTGTCTCCACGGTCCGACGAATTGTCGATTGAGTGACTATAGGTGTAGGCTCCGCTTAATTGGAGCGTGCCCACGCTGCGCCGAACACTTATCTGCAGAGCATGATAGTTTGAGTTGGCCTGAGTTTCCAGGAACTCCAGCGCTGAGATGCCCGCAAACGGGCGGAATGGATCCGGATTACCACCGCAAGCCACGTTGAAGTTTGTACCTAACTGGCTTCCGGGAGTGGGTACAACGCCATTCGCAGTGCCGTTATCGCAGTCAGACTGCGTTAGCGGCTGTCCGGGACCGTAAGGATTTTGCGCTGCCGGTAAAGCATGAATCTGGTTCTGGTCTCGCACATCCGTCAGGTGTGTTCCCTTGCTGCCAACGTAGGAAATCGTCGCCACTGTGTGACCCGGCAACTCGCGTTGTACATCGAGATGCCACTGTTGGACGTATGGCCAGAAGATCTCGCCTTCGATTGTTGCAGGTGGAAAGTTGTTCACCAGCGGAGGTGGAAGTGCGCCACCGCCGCCAATGCATGTGTATCCAGTCGCCGCGCCGCAGCCACCTACACCGGGAGCAATGTTGGGCTGGAGCGCCGTCAGAACTCGCGGCGGAGTGCCTTCGAGCGATTCCGCATTAGCTTCGTTTCCATTGGTATATTCCTGAAAAACTCCATACCCTGCGCGAATCGCCATCTTCCCGTCGCCCTTCGGATCGAATGCGAATCCAATTCGCGGGCCCCAGTTGACATAATGTCCTTTTTGACATCCGGGCAGTGACGTACCGGCGACACTCGCGGCGGGGAACAAGGTCAGGATGGGTGCTGGGACTTGGCTATTGCCTCCCGTACCGCCGCATTGGACGAATCCGTTAAACGGATTTCCGTTCGGGTTTCCGGCTGCATTGGTATTAGGGATCAGAGACCCAGCCACGCCTGTGATACTGCCGTCCACGTCGATTGGCACCGCGGCCGCCGCCGAGTACGCCGAAGGGTTGAAGTTGAACGAAGTCTTGCTGATGTCTCGGTTGGTTGGGAACAGGCTAACCCGAAGTCCCAGGTTCAGAGTCAGCCTTTTGGAAACGTGCCAGTCGTCTTGTAAATACGGCTCGAATATCTTGTATCGATAGTAGTACCTCACGATCGCGCTGGTCTGCGAGTAAGACGAGATCCGTCCCGTTAGAAAATCGGCGAAAGAATTCCCTGTCGTGATATTCGAATTGGTTTCGTCAAAGGTGAGGGCGCCACCCAGACCGACACCGCCGGGTGCATTCGGCTCGTTCTTTTGTATAGCGATGAAGTCGCCGCCAAATTGGAGATTGTGCGAGCCGACGTTCATGGTTACCGTGTCATGGTATCCATAAGTTGGATTGGAATTTTCCCACGGCATAAAGCCGGGGTTGATCGTAAATCCTCCACCGTAAGCCGCACCGCTCGCGAGCGATACAGCCGGCAATTGCTCAAGGCCTACTCCGCCGGGACCGGTGCCAAAAAGACTGGTCATGGTAAAGCCCGACGGAACCTGAAAGTTGCCTGTGTTGTTAAGAAGCAGATGGTCCGCGGAGTAACTGAAAATAAATTCGTTGAGTAGCGTGGGGGAGGCGGCCGTTGTGAGGTGCAGAACGAAGCTGGTTCCGGGTGTTCCTATTTTGGTTTGAATGGTGGGAAATGGATTGCCCACAAATGCCACCGTCGGATCAACATTCGAATATGAGTCGTGAATGTAACGGCCCATAAGACGGAACTTCTCGTTGAAGTTGTGGTCCACGCGGATCAAGTCTTGTCGCCAAGTAAGCGGCTCAGTCACCGATGCTACAAACAACGAATTTGCCCCGGTACCTACGGTAGGAGCTGGAATTAAAGCGTTGAGCATGGCCTGCGCGTTCGGATCAATTGGCACGGTATTTCCGGGGAACGGATTTCCCGTGGCCGGGTCAGTCGGACATTCTGCACCTGGGCATAAATCACTGAAATCGCCGCCGCGTTCAGCAAGCGATGGCACCTGCTGATTGAAGCTAGTGGGGTTGCGCTCGCGGCGCCAATTCTCGGACCAGAAGAAAAATGTCTTGTCCCGATTTTTGTTGTATCCAGCAAAGATTACGGGCCCGCCGATCGTGAAGCCGAAGTCATGCCTTTTGTAAGAGGGTCGGGGATTGCCAGCCGCGTTATCGAACCAGTCATTGGCGTTAAAAAAATCGTTGCGGAGGTACTCCCATACATCTCCATGAAATTGGTTTTTGCCTGCTTTCGTAATGACTTCGACATTGCCGGAACCGTTTCTGCCATAAGCAGCACTGTAATTTGAAGTGAAAACGCGAAATTCCTCGATCGAGTCCTCGTTGGGGAATACATCCAAAGTAGCGTTGGAGCCTGTATCCATGTTGTTGGCGCCATCGACTTGCCAGTTGTTGTACTCAGTTCTACCGCCGTTGATGCTGAATGAAACATTCGCGTCGAGGCCCACCCCACCCGCATCCGATCCGGTCTGATCGCTGACTCCCGGCACAAGAGCAACCAGCTTCGTGAAACTGCGCCCGTTCAGTTCCAGCTGGCTAATCTGTTTGCCAGTTACTACTCCGGAGAGGTCGGAGCTTTGCGTCTCCACCTGCGCGACATTTTCTCCGCTTACCGTGACCGTCTCGCTCACCTGACCGACCTGTAGCGTCACATCAACGCGCGCCTTTTCGGCAACTTGGATCGGAATACCGGTAGCTTGATAAGCCTTAAACCCCTTTGCCCTAACCGAGAGATCGTACTTGCCCGCTGGCAAGCCGGGCGCCAGGTACTCTCCATCCGAATTGGTCGTCGCGGCACGTGTCACGCCAATCGCATTGCTGACGATGCTTACCTCCGCCCCAGGCACAATTGCGCCGGAGGCATCGCGAACAGTTCCGGTGATCAAGGCCGTGTCCTGCGCCATGGCAGAACACAGAACGAGGAACGTAAATGCAACGAGACCCACAACAGCTCGAGAGACTTTCATGTAACGCCACCTCCGTTAACGAGCGGTCGAGACTTCCAATCCACGAATTAATCCACGAAAGTATTAAAACGATTTAATAGTCCGGTACTTAAATGGTCGGTGTCAAGAAAAAACTTATGCCGCATCATTTTTATAAAAAGCTGAACTTGGCCGACGTGCACCAACATCGGCCTATGTTTCCGTGTTAATTTTCCGGAGTACCGATTTTTTCGCGATCCAAAAGCATGCGGATTCGAAGTGCAAACACCAAATGCAACTCCGCGCGGGTAAGTGTGCTCGCTCTTGTTAAGTGTCTCGTGTTTGTCACCTGCGCTTTCTCAGCCTGTACCCTGTCAGCCGCACAAGGAGCATCCGACCCCGAAAGGTTTTTTCAGGAGGGTGAGGCAGCGTTGCGCGACGGCAAGCTCACTCAAGCCGAAGTTGCATTCCGACGCGTCGTCGCGGTCGATCCACAATCTGCCGGCGCGTTTTCCAATCTTGGTGTCATTGCCATGCGTCAGCGCTCGTGGGCAAGAGCCATCGAAAATCTCGAGAAGGCCGAAAGGCTCGCCCCCACTGTGGCTGGCATACGGCTCAATATTGGTCTTGCTTACTTCAAACAGGGCGACTACGGACGAGCAGTCGCACCTCTCAAATCCGTCGTGCGCGATCAACCCGCCTCACTGCAGGCCCAATATCTTCTCGGCCTCTGTTATTTTTTCACCCAGCGCTTCCCTGAGGCGGTGCAAACGCTGATGCCTCTCTGGTCCAGCGAATCCGAAAATATGAATTTCTTATACGTGCTCGCAGCTGGAGCACACCTCGCGGGACAAAACGATTTGGAAGACCGGGCGCTGGCCAGGCTGGTTGAGATCGGGCACGACACTCCGGAATTCCACTTGTTGTTGGGGAAGGCTCGCTTAAACAAGAATGATTTCGATGCAGCCCTTCAAGAATTTCGGCATGCCGCTGATGCCAACCCCAACCTCCCGTTTGTGCATTTCAATTTAGGTCTGGCATTGATGAATAAGAGAGACTTTCAAGCTGCCAGGGACGAGTTTCTCAAAGACATTGCGATTGAGCCTGATGTTGCATCGAACTACGACCAGCTTGGCACGGTCTATTCGTATCTTGAAAATAGTGCGAAATCGGAGAAATCTTTTCGCGAAGCGATTAGACGGGATGCTCACGTCGCGAGCCCACATTTCGGACTAGCCAAAGTTCTGCAGGACCAGGGAAAGTATTCGCAGGCGCTCTCCGAGCTTGATATTGCGGAAGGACTGCTTCCTGGCGATTACCACATTCATTTTGTGCGTGGCCGCGTGCTCCTGAAGTTGGGGCGCAAGCAGGAAGCTAAGAAAGAGTCCGCATTTGCGACAAAAATTCTTTCCGAAAGAAATACGAAGATCAGCGATCAGAGCCAACCTGTCCCCAGTCCGGAAATAATCTCAGAACCCCAATAATGTGTCATCGGCTGGGATGCAGAGTGCTACTTTCTTCTCGGCATTAGAAGATATGAAAGAAGCCACCGGAGTACGTGGTGGGGGGCCGAAGTTCTGGTAATTGGCATAACCTCAGGTCAAAGCAGTAAAGAAAAACTGCGGGAGGAGTGATACTCCCCAGCCTTGCTTGTTAGAAATAAAGTTTGAGGCCAAGTTGCATTTGTCTAGGCGGGGCAGTGAGGCCACTGATGACTCCAAAGTCCATGATTTCAGCAGCACTCATCGTTTCAAGCACCCGGCGGCGACCCGCTCGGAGCTGCTCTACTACAGATTCCGACCAATAAACTTCAGCTTGTTGCCTTTCTCTCCCGTATGCCCGATCAGCTTATACCTTGAATGCTCGTGCGTCGCCCTTTGCCAGTCTTCGCGCCATCCCCCGATAGATTGCTTCGGTATTAATATACTTGGCAAAACAGGAGATTAGGCTAGGCTGGGATCCTGCCGTGACGAGTACGGCGAGGTTTCCGCAATTGCTGACCTCGCGAAGCTCGCGGAAAAAGACCTGCTAGGCCACCTCAGGGAATGCCCTTGTGGGAGGTGGATATGGACACGATTTTCTCGCCAGCGGTTTTGCAGCGCTAAGTGTCGGGAGCACGAGTTCCGATCTTCGGAGAAGTGGAAAGAGCACCGTCGTCAAAAGGCACGCGAATACTATCGACTTCACAAGTCAGGAAAGGTGAAGTGATCGGGGGCAAATCATGAGCATCTTCAAGCGTGGTCGAATCTACTGGTACAAGTTCAATTTCAACGGGGAAGCGATACGGGAATCCACCCGGCAGACAAACCAGCACGTAGCTAGACAAATGGAAGCGGCTCACCGATCTTCACTAGCCAAGGGAGAAGTAGGTATTCGAGAGAAGAAAATCGTGCCGACCCTAGCGGAATTTATCTCCGACCGATTTGAACCCTGGGCAGAACCATCCACAGCACCCAGGACCTGGCTCGACTACTATCGCCCTGGTATCCGGACTATCCTGCGGTATCCACCTCTCGCGAGCCTTCGACTGGACGAGGTCACGAGCGAAAAAGCATCAGATTTCGCAGCATGGAGACAATCGGCCGGCTTGCAGGTGTCGTCTATCAATAGTGTCCTTCAAGTTCTTCGCCGAATCACAAAACTCGCTGTTCAGTGGGGGCGATTGAAGTTGCTCCGTCAATTAAGATGCTCCCCGGAGAGTGCCATCGCGAACACGTGGTCAAGTTTGATGAAGAGGCGCGCTACCTTGCGGTAGCGGCTGAACATCTTGCCTCCGTTGCGGCTGTTCTCATTGATACCGGTATGCGACCAGACGAGTGCTACCGCTTGCGATGGGAATCGGTGACTTGGACTAACGGACGGAATGGGACGATTCTCGTTACCCACGGCAAGACATCCGCTGCTCGCCGGGTGCTTCCATTGAGCATTCGGGCAAGGAACATCTTGCATGACCGCTGGGAGGCTTCAGGAAACCCAGTCGAGGGCTGGGTGTGGGCTGCCCCAACGCGTAGCGGTCATTTTGAAAAGTCCACGCTAAAAAAACAGCTCAAAAGGGCACTGAAATTAAGCCGAGTGCGTCCCTTCGTCATATACAGTTTGCGTCACACCTTCTTCACAAGGCTCGGTGAATCTGGATGTGATGCTTGGACCCTCGCACGGATCGCTGGACACAGTTCCGTAGCAATGTCGGCTCGTTACGTTCATCCCAGCGAAGATGCAGTTCTCGCAGCACTAGATCGGCTGAGTGGGCACAATTTTGGGCACAGTGGAATCACCGAAAAAGTTTTGGCAGGACGACCGCTGCTATCTCCCTCAAACGGTTGAACTAAAATTGGTCGGGGAGAGAGGATTTGAACCTCCGACCCCCTGGTCCCGAACTATGAAACTACAAATTCCAAGTGCTTTATCTGGTGTCGCTTAGGGAGCAGTGCGCCGTCTTTCTCTCGCTCAGTTGTACCGAAGTTGTACCGAACATCCGCGATTGTC
>Ga0066709_100002595_pt1 | contig 13292 bp, 14 predicted proteins | sample GraSoiAngelo_158_FD_79665 | JGI IMG/M metagenome (GOLD analysis project Ga0066709, IMG submission 79665) | Grasslands soil microbial communities from the Angelo Coastal Reserve, California, USA - 14_1009_16_30cm | ecosystem: Environmental > Terrestrial > Soil > Grasslands | place: USA... | reverse complement strand
GGCTCCGGCACTGCGCCGAGCGGGCGGTCGAGGCACTCGCCCGGAGCGACTGGGTCGAGCTCGGGCACGTGATGGTCGACAGCACCGACGCTCAGGCCGCCCTCCATCCGTCCGTGGTCTCCGACGATGCCCGCCGGGTCATCGCCGTCGCGCGGGCCCACGGCGCGCTCGGGTGGAAGGTCAACGGCGCAGGCGGCGACGGCGGCTCGCTCACGGTGCTGTGCGGTCCTGGTGCTGACGCGCGGCACATGTTGGCCCGCGCCATCGGGGAGATCGAGGGCGCGTCGGTGATCCCGATTCGACTCAGCGCCCAGGGTCTCCGACGTCGAGAGGGTCGTCGTCGACCGTAATCCCGAGCGCGGCGAACACGCGCAACGCGAGCGGCAGCACCTGCTCCGTCTCCACGACCACGCCGGCAAAGCTGTCGGCGCCGAGGACGTCGGCGAGGGTCGAGCCGTGCAGGCGCGCGCCCCGCAGGTCGGCCTTCGAGAACTGGGCGAAGCCGAGGTCGCAGCTCGAGAACCGCACCGACGGGAGCTTGGCGGCGTAGAAGTCGGCCGTGCGCAGGATCGTGCGGTCGAACTCGACCCGCTCCGACGTCGTCATCCGGAAGTTGGCGTCGTCGAGCTTGCACTCCACGAAGCGGACGTCGCGCAAACGCGCCCCCGCGGCCACGAGCCCCGACATGCGACAGTTCCGGAACTCGACGCGCGTCAGCACCGCGTCCATGACCACCGCGCCCGACAGGTCACAGTCGTCGACGACGGTGTCCGTCATCCGGAGGCGCCCGACCTCGACGCCGACGAATCGGGCCCCCATGACAAGCGACTCCGAAACCTCGACGGTGCCCGCGACCTGGCCGCTGAAATCTCCCCGCACGCAGACCTGGTACCACTCGAGGCCATCGGCCAGCGGGTCGCCGGGCGCGTCCGCGAGGTCGGGGGGAACCTGGGGACGGGTCGGCGCCTCACCGACCGGCTTCGCCATCGGGTCGAAGCTATCGGGCGCCGGTACGCTGCGCCTTTCCCTTCGATACAGGCGTTCGGGAGGCACCCGTGTTGCGAGCCCTGCTCCTCGCCCCACCGGGGGCGGGCAAGGGGACCCAGGGCGACCGTCTGGCCGAGGCATACGGCGTCCCGCACCTCGCGACCGGCGACCTGCTCCGGCAGCACGTCGAGGAGGGCACGCCCGTCGGTCTCGAGGCGAAGCGCTTCATGGACCGCGGTGAGCTGGTGCCTGATCGCGTCGTCGTGGATCTCGTCTCCCGTCACCTCGCCGGGCCCGAGCCCCTGCCGGGTTTCGTTCTCGACGGCTTTCCCCGGACGTTGCCCCAGGCCAAGACCGCGTACGACTGGGGGAAGACACACGACCGGACCTTCCATGCCGTCGTTTCGCTCGACGTGCCAGAGGACGAGCTGGTGCGCCGGCTGCTGGAACGGGGGCGCCGCTCCGGGCGCACCGACGACACAGAGGACACCATCCGCCGTCGCCTAGCGGTGTACAAGGAGAACACCCGGCCGCTGCTCGACTTCTACCGCGATCGAGGCGTGCTGCACGAGATCGACGGCACGGGAGAGGTCGAAGAGGTCACCAGGCGTATCCGCGACGCGCTCGACCCGCTCGTCGCATCCGGCTGAGCGCCAACCGGCGGGGCATGATCACGCGGTGCTGCTGGCCGAGCTCGCCGACACGTCACGCGCGGTCGCCGCGACCGCGGCGCGCTCGACGAAGATCGCTCTGCTAGCCGACCTGCTCACCCGGCTCGAGCCCGACGAGGTGGTCCCGGCGGTCGCGCTGCTCGCAGGCGCGGCGCGCCAGGGCCGCATCGGTGTGGGCTGGGCGACCGTCCGCGACGTCGACGTGGTGCCCGCGACGGCTCCGGTCCTCACCGTCGGAGACCTCGACGCCGCGCTCGAGGAGCTCACCGTGCTCACCGGCCAGGGATCGGCGGGCGCCCGCCGCGCCCGCTTGAGCGCGCTGCTGGCCGCGGCCACCGAGACCGAAGCCGAGCTGATCCGGCGGCTGCTCCTCGGCGAGCTCCGGCAGGGCGCGCTCGCGGGCGTCATGGCCGATGCGATCGCGCGGGCCGCGTCCCTCCCGGCGGCGGCGGTGCGGCGAGCCGCCATGCTCACCGGCGACCTCGCCGCCGTCGCCGCGGTCGCCTTCGCCGAGGGAGAGGCGGGGCTGGGGGCGATCGGCCTCCGCGTGCTCCGGCCCGTGCTGCCGATGCTGGCATCGACCGCAGCCGACGTCGGCGAGGCCATCGAGGGGTGCGGGATGTCGTCGGTCGAGTGGAAGCTCGACGGTGCCCGTGTGCAGGTCCACCGCGCCGACGCCGAGGTGCGCATCTTCACGCGCAACCTCAACGACATCACCGACCGGCTCCCGGGGGTGGCGGCGATCGTCCGGTCGATGCCGGCCAACTCGCTCATCCTCGACGCCGAGGTGATCGGCGTGCGACTCGACGAACGGCCGGAGCTGTTCCAGTCGACGATGAGCCGGTTCAGTCGCCAGGCCGCCGAGTCGCCGGTCGACGGACAGCCGGACGTCGAACAGCCCGTCGTCGAAGAGCCCGTCGTCGAGCCCGTGGTGGACACCGAGCTGCGGGCGTGGTTCTTCGACTGCCTCCATCTCGATGGTCGGGACCTGATCGACGAGACTCTCGTCGAACGCCTCGCCGCGCTCGAGCGAGTGGTGGGTCGGTCGCGCATCCCCGGCACGGTCACCGACGATCCGGTGGTGGGCGCGGCGGTGCTCGACGAGGCGCTGGCCGCCGGGCACGAAGGCGTGATGGTGAAGGCGGTCGGCTCCCGCTACGAGGCGGGACGCCGCGGCAAGTCGTGGCGCAAGGTCAAGCCCGTCCGCACCTTCGACCTCGTGGTGCTCGCGGCCGAGTGGGGGCACGGGCGGCGGCGGGGTTGGCTGTCGAACCTGCACCTCGGCGCCCGGGACCCTCGCGGCGAGGGCTTCGTCATGGTGGGCAAGACGTTCAAGGGCTTGACCGACGCGCTCCTCACGTGGCAGACGGAGCGACTGCGCGAGCTCGCGGTGGAGGAGCGTGGGATCACGGTGTTCGTGCGTCCGGAGCTCGTCGTCGAGATCGCGCTCGACGGCGTGCAGGTGTCGCCCCGGTACGCAGGCGGCGTGGCGCTCCGGTTCGCACGGGTGCGGCGCTACCGCCCGGACAAGGAACCGAGCGAGGCGGACACGATCGACGACGTTCGCGCGCTCCTCCCGGCCCCGGGCGAGGCGGCGGGAACCTCGGGCCCGGATCCGGTGTAGGCGGGACGACGGGGCCTGCGCGGGAGCGGGCTCCCGGGAGGAGGACCACGGAGGACTCGGAGCTGATCGATCGGGCGAAGCGGGGAGACGTCGACGCCTACGCCGAGCTCGTACGGCGCTACCAACGCGATGCCCGGCGCGTCGCCGCCGCGATCGGTGGCGCCGGCCTCGCCGACGACGCGGCCCAGGAGGCGTTCGTGCGCGCGTACGGCTTCCTGCATCGCTTTCGGGCGGGCGCACCCTTCCGCCCCTGGCTCCTCACCATCGTGGCCAATGTCGCGCGCAACCAGCGCAGGTCGGCCGGTCGCTGGTCGCGAGCGAGCCGGGCGACGTGCGAGCTCGGCGTCGCTCCAGGGCTCGCACCTTCGGCGGAGGACGTCGCGCTGACCGGCGAGGGCAACGGCGCGTTGCGCGCGGCGGTCGACGCGCTCCCCGTTCGCTACCGCGACGTGGTGGCGTGCCGTTACCTCCTCGATCTCACCGAGGACGAGACGGCCCGCGTCCTCGGCATCGCGCGTGGCACCGTGAAATCGCGCCTCTCCCGGGCCCTCGACCGGCTGGAGCGACACGTCGAGAGGGAGGTGCCTCGTGCCTGACGGTGATGCCCGCACGCTCCTCGAGAGCCGGCTCCGTGAGCTCGGTCGCGAGATCGACGCGCACATCGAGGATCGCGACCTCGCCGCGGCGGTGACGCAACGGCTGACGCCGAGCGCCTCGCAGCCTTCCCGGCGCCCCACCTGGCAGCGATCGCTCGGGCGCCGGGCCCGACCGCGCCTGGTCGTCGCGGCCGTCACCGTCGTCGCCATGCTCGCCCTGATCGCGCCGGTCCGCGCTGCGGTCCGGAGCTTCTTCGACATCGGAGCGGTCCGCGTCCACGCACCGGGCACCCGCCGCCTTCCCGCGGTCACGGCGGCAGCACTCGAGCTCGGCTCGCGCACCACGCTGGCCGACGCGCGGGCGCGGATGACCGTCGTCGTGCCGACCGTGCCCGGCTTCGAGCAACCGGACGAGGTCTGGTTCGCAGGCGTCGGCGGTGGCCAGGTCTCGCTCGTCTATCGGGCGCGACCCGGGTTGCCGGGCGCGGCGCCGAGGAACACCGGGCCCACGAACACCGGGACTACAAACAGCGCGCCCACCAAGGTCGGCGCGACCAACGTCGGGCTGTTGATCCAGGAGTTCATCGGCGACGGTCAGCAGGTCGTGCACAAGCACCTCACCACCAACACGCGTGCGCGGCTGGTGATGATCGGCTCGGACCAGGGGGTGTTCTTGTCGGGCGGCGAGCACTTCCTGTACTACGACGACCCCACCGGAGCCCAACAGCTCCTGAACGGGCGGCTGGTGGGGAGGGCCCTCATCTTCCCGCGCGGGACCCAGACGATCCGCATCGAAGGATCGTTGCCGCTCGCCCGCATGCTGGCGATCGCGCGGTCGCTGCGATGACACCGGTGCCGCGAGGCCCGATCCTGAACGGGAAATGAGTCATCCGACCCATTGTCCCGGTGCGTGCTTGCCGGTAGCACCAGTGGTGCAGTCCTCACGCCGGGAACCGGGGGGAGGTGGGGACCTGTGGAATGGCTGGCGGCCCGGGCCGGTGGGTTGAGGAGGGGGGGTTCCCTCCCCGACCCGGACCGCCTTGCTCATTCTCGCCATCCCGTCAACCGGCTCCCGAACCGCCGCTGCCGTACGGTCGGGTGATCACTTCGAGGAGATGACCGTCGGGGTCGCCGAAGTAGAGCCCGCGACCCCCGTCGTTGCGGTTGATCTCGCCGTGCCGCGTCCGGCCGGGGTCGGCCCAGTAGTCCAGCCGCCGCTCACAGATGCGGCCGAAGACCGCATCGAAGTCGTCGTCGCCGATGAGGAACGCGTAGTGCTGAGAAGCGATCTCCGCGTCGGTCTCGTGGTAATCGAGCGAGACGCCGTTGCTGGCCTCGACCACGAGGAAGGGCCCGAACCGGGTGGGTCTCGGCAGACCGAGGATCTCCGCGAGGAACGTCGCCGAGGTCTCCTGGTCGCGGCACCACACGATGGTGTGGTTGAGCTGCACGCTCATGCGGTTGTCCAATCCTTCCCGTCGACGGTGAGCTCGACGCGCTCGTTGTAGAAGCACATGAGGCCCGTGATCCCCTCCGCCTCCGGGATCGGGCTCTCGTAGCTCCATACGAGATCGTCGTGAACCGCGCCACCGACCTCGACCGACCAGTACGACGCCTGGCCCTTGAACGGGCAGGTCGACTCGTGGCTCGTGGCGCGGAGCAGCTCGGTCCGCACGTCTTCACGCGGCAGGTAGTAGCGGGTGGGCAACCCCGTCTCGTCGAGCAGGACGGGACGGTCGGACGCCGCCAACTTCTCTCCGTCGACGGTGACCTCGACGTGGAGCCGGGTCGGCGTGATCGTGATCTTGTGCCCCTGTGCCATGCATCTCCCAACCCCGTGGGAACCGCGACGATTCCGGCGCCACTCCAGCGTCGCGCAGTCGACCTCCCCTTCCCACTCGCCCCGGGATCTGCGAAGCTTCGGCTGCTCTGAGGCAGTGGTGGGGTCTCTCCCGCGGGAGGCCGGAGGGGAGCAGCGATGGGCTCGCTGGGCGCCACACGCGGTGCTCGTCCGCGGGCGCACGTCGGGGTCGCAGTCGCGGCTGCTCTCCCCGTCCTGCTCGTCGTCGGGCTCCTGACTGACGCGCAGACACTGCGGTGGCGATCGACGGCGCCGCAGCCGCGCGCCGCGATGCTCGAGTCGGGTCGTCGCGCCGACGCGCTCGTCACCCGATCCGCGCTTCGCGACGACCTCGACGCAACCGCGGACAGCGTCGACGACGCCTCGTCCGACGCGGTGCTCCCCGTCACGGTGGCATCGCCACGGGTGGAGTGGCGGAGGATCGCGACGCCACCGGTTGCACTCGAGCCGATCGCCTCTGCGTGGTGGGCGGCGACTGCGGCCCGCGCGCCACCCGACGCGAACGCCTCGATCTCCCGTTAGCTGCTCCGATCGGTCTCCTCGAAACGGAGCCCGATCGTCGAGCAGGAGCCGAAGTTCTCACACGCGCGCGACGCCGCGTCGCCGCCTCGAATCGCAAAAGGAGCAACAGCCCCATGACCGCAGCCACACGCACGCTGTTCCGGCCCACCAAGACCCGAATCCTCTACACGGCCCTGTTGATCGCCGTTCTCGTCGGCGTCGGGTATCGGGTCGTCCCTTCCGACGCCGCGAGCTCCAAGCGCGACCAGATCAAGTTCGACCTGTTCCCGAGCAAGCTGCTGCTGCCCTGCATCGCCAACGGGCACGACACTCCGACCGCGCACGTCAAGGTCGAGCGCGAGAACCTGAACGACGAGCTGACCCTCACGTTCGACGGCCTGAAGCCCGGCCTGAAGTTCGACCTGTTCACGGTGCAGCACAGCAATCAGCTCGCCAACGGCGACCCTGATCCCAACTTCAGAGGCTCGTTCGGTCTGGCCTGGTACCAGTCCGACGTCGAGGTGGGCAGGGGGAGCTCAGATCACGATGCGGGCAGGGTGACCATCCACACGATCCTGCTCGATCAGATCTTCGGCTTCGATCCCGACGTGAGCCTGGCGCCGACGAACACGTTCCACGTCGGCTTCTGGTTCAACGACCCGGCCGACGCGGTGCCGTGCGGATTCCCGCCCGGCATGTTCACCCCGTTCAACGGCGAGCACCACGCGGGGCCCGTCGCGTTCATCAGCCGTCCGGACGCCGGGACGGGCCTGGGCCCGCTGTGCTCGGATCCCGATTCCAGCCAGCCGAGCGGCTGCAATCCGTAGGCGCTGAGGAACGAGGGGCGCCGGTGCCGAGCCGGTGCCCCTCCTTCCACCTGTGTTCCATGCCTCTGGACGATGATGATCTCGGCCGTGAGCGAGTGGGATGACGCCGAGGTCGAGCGGGCACCGATCTGTGCGGTGTGCGGTGTCACCGCGCTCCCAGCCGAGACGGCCAACGTGATCGATTCGCGCTTCGTCTGCGAGAACCCCGACTGCGAGGCCTTCGGCGAACCTGTCTGACCGTCGCCGAGCTCGAGCTCACCCGGCGATCTTCTCGACCAGCCGCTGCGCGATCGCGACCGTCGTGAGGTGGGTGTTCGCCTTGGGCAGGTCGGGCATGACCGATGCGTCACAGACCAGGAGATGCTCGTAGCCGATGACCCGGCAGTGGGTGTCCACCACCGCAGCCGCGTCGCCCGGCGTGCCCATCCGACAGGTCCCGACCGCGTGGACGTAGTCGTTCGCGGTCGCGGCGAGCCAGTCGTCGATCGCATCATCGGAGTCGAGGTCGTCGACGGGTGTCGTGAGCGCGAGGACACCGTCGCTGATCGACGCGACGGCTGGATGGCGGACGATGTCCACCATGCGCCGGACGCAGTCACGGAGCCGCGTGCGGTCGCGGGCGTCCGACAGCATGTGGAACTCGACGATAGGATCCGTCCGCGGGTCTGCGGACCGCAGCCGCACGTCACCCCGCGAGAACACACGCATGACCGCGCCCGTCAGCCGACCACCGGCAAGCCCCTCCTCGGTCGGGCCGACGGCGTCGAACCAGATCATCTGCATGTCGTTGGGGCCGGCCTCGGCGAGGCCGGACGTGTACCGCAGCATCGAGCTGAACACCGGGGCGTTCGCCGACCGCATCCGTCCCGCGGGCGTCAGCGCGATCTCGAAGCCCGCGGTCGCGGCGTGGTCCTTCAGGTTTGCGCCAACGGGTAGGCCGTCGTCGAGCCCGACGCCCGATCGCAAGAGGATCGCGGGCGAGTGAATCGCACCCGCGCTGACGATCACGTCACGCCCGGCGATCTCCTCGCCCGTGGCTGTTCGAACTCCGGTCGCGTGCCGCCCGTCGAGCAGCACCCGGTCGACGAGCACGTCGCCGCGTACTTCGAGGTTCGCGCGCGCCCGTGCGGGCTCGAGGTAGGCGTCGTTCGTCGAGACGCGCCGGCCGTCGCGCAAGGTCAGCGCAGCGCGACTGACCCCGGTGGCGTCGACCGCGTGGTAGTCGTCGCACACCGGGTAGCCGCGATCGCCCAATGCCGTCCGCAGCGCCCGGTCGAGCGGCGGCAGCTCGTCGAACGGCAGCCGCGACAGGGGGATCGGGCCAACCTTGCCGTGCAACCCGTCGCCGCCGTAGTCGAGGTCGTCCTCGACGCGCAGGAAGGCCGCGAGCATCTCGGGCCATCCCCAACCCGGACAGCCGAGCTCGTGGGCCCAGCGCTCGTAGTCGTCGACCGTGCCGCGGATGGCGCCCATCGCGTTGATCGAGGACGACCCGCCCGCGCCCCGCCCCCGTACGTACACCGCCGCGGGCTGCCCCGCGACACGCGTCGCGACGAGGTTCGGCCAGATACGCCCCGGCTCCATCATCGCGTTGAAGAAGTTGCTCGCGCGCAGGCCGGTCGGAGCATCGGCGGTGCGGTGATCCGGCCCGGCTTCGAGCAACAGCACCGAGGTGTTCGGATCCTCCGACAATCCCGCTGCGACCACCGCGCCCGCCGAGCCGGCGCCAACGACGATGACGTCATACGCGGTCACGGCGCTCCCCAGTCGGCTCGTCGATGCGCAGAACGACCAGCGCGATGTCGTCTTGGCGACGCGTCTGGGGAAGCCGATCGATGACCGAGCTGTAGATGGCCTCGGCGATGTCGCTCGCCGTACCCGATGCTGCAGCATCGGTGATCAGGGCGATGACGTCCTCGAGGTCGAGTCCGTGCGGTGGCGGCAGGTCCGCGATGCCGTCGGTGTAGAACACGACGACGTCATTCGGGCCGATGACGGTCTCTGCGGTCGTGGTCGAATGGTCGTCGAACGCGCCCAGGAGGGTCCCTGGTTCGCCGAGCGTCGCGGCCTCGCCCCCTGCCCGGACGACGACGGGCAGCGGATGACCTCCCGAGCTGCTGATCAGTCGGTGTCGACCGTCCGCGACGGGCTCGAGGGTGGCGTAGCAGGTCGTGCAGAAAAGGTCACGGCCCGAGTGCAGGATCGCCTCGTTGATCCAATCGAGCACGGCCGCGTGACCCTGGCTGTGGCGTGCCGCGGCGCGAACGGTGTGACGCACGATGCCGGTCACGGCGGCGGCGTTGGCGCCGGTACCACAGACATCGCCGATCACGATCGCCCACCGATTGTCGGTCAGCGCGAACAGATCGTAGAAGTCACCCCCGACCAAGGCGGCTTCGCCCGCGGGCCAGTACCGCACGGCGACATCGACCCCCGGGACCGACGGCACGCTGGGTGGGAGGAGCGCAGCTTGCAGCGTGGCCGAGATGAAGCGGTGCTCATCAGTGATCCAGATGTTCTCGAGGGCTTCCGCGATGCGACCGGCCGCAGCCCGTGCCAGCGCGACGTCCTGCAAGTCGTAATGGCGACCCGACTCGGCACTCACGAACTGCATCGCGCCGATGACACCTCGCTTGGTCGTCAGCGGGACCGTGATCACGCTCGTCAGACGAAGCGCGTCGATGATCTTCTGCGCTTCGCCGCGGTCGATCGTCGACCGCTCGAGCGCCTGATCGATCACGCGTTGGTCGACGTCGGGAACGTACTCGACCCTTCCCGTTCGGATGACGGCGGGGACGCCCGCCTCCCCCGTCGGATCGAAGGGATATCGCTCGGAGAGCTCTTTGGCCCACTCGACCTTGGCGGGATCTGAATGCGCGACCTCGAGCTCGACTTCAGCACCGGCATCGGGCAGGAAGTGCAATGAGCACCAGTCGCCGAGCCGCGGGACGGCCGCCGCGGTCACCGACCGCATGAACTCGCGGTGATCCGTCGCGCCGGTCGACGCATCGGTGAGCCCGGCCAGGAACTCGAGACGTTCTCGCTGTCGAAGCTCACGCTCCGCCGATTCGCGGGCTTCGGTGGCCAGTCGCCGGGCCTCGGCCTCCGCCGCCTTCGTGGCGGTGATGTCGCCCGTGCATCCGATCGTGCCGGTCACCAGCCCGGCGCCGTCGAGCGTGACGCTGCCCCGACCCTGGAGCCAGTGCACGGACCCGTCCGGCCAGACGACGCGATGGTCGACCTGGTAGCTCGACTTGGACTCGACCGCCCTCCTGACCACTCGCAGCACGTCGTCGCGATCCTCCGGGTGCAACAGCGACAGATAGGTGTCGAAGCTGCCGTCGAACGTGCCCGGCTCCAGTCCGAACAGTCGCTCCAACCGCTCGTCCCACGTGACCGCGCCCGTTGCGATGTCCCATCGCCACGTCCCCAGATCACCGGCATCGAGCGCCAGCTGGAGGTGCTGGGACAGATCAGCCGCCTGCTGCTCGGCCAGCCGCTGGTCGGTCACGTCGTCCGCGGCCGAGACGGTCCCCACGATCGTCCCGTCCTCACTCCGCAGAGGGGTCACGACGGCGAACACCCGAAACGGCGTTCCATCACGGCGCAGCACGCTGAAGTCGCCCGTCCACGTCTGGCCACCGACGACCGCGCGGAGCACCTCGCTTCGGGGCTCAGGCTGGGTGGCGAGCTCGACGACGTCAGAGATCCGGGCGCCGATCACCTCGTCTGCCGCCCAGCCGTAGAGCGCCTCCGAGACGCGGTTCCAACCGACGATCACTCCGTCGACGTCGGTGACGACGATCGCGCGGGGAAGGGCGTCGAGCACCCACTCGGTTCGCCTGAAGGCCGCCAGCGCCAGCGGGTCGATTCCCGACGTCATCGGAGAGCCTCGTGGCGGGGTCAGGCCCGACTGCCCGGCGGCACCGCCGTTCGTAGCCAACGAACGGCGGCGATCGTCGTCGCTGCCTGGCCCGGCATCCCGACTAGTGGGACCGCGCAAGCTCTGCCCAGACAATCTTGCCGTCGGGTACGAGCTCGGTCCCCCAGCTCGTCGAGAGCCCGGCCACGAGCGCGACCCCTCGTCCGCCGAGCGCGTCCGGCGCGACGTCGCGTCGCGTCGGCAGCGCAGGACTGAGATCGTGGACCTCGATCTTGACGGCCGCGTCGGAACGGCGAACCGAGACCCGGAAGGGACAGCTCGCATGGAGGAGCGCGTTGCTCGCGAGCTCGGAGACGACCGCCGTGGCATCGTCGACCAACTCGTCCTGATCCCACGCGGTGAGCGTCTGACCGACGAGGCGCCGGACGGCTCGAGCTGCGAGCGGAACGGCCAGGAAGAGCTGGGAGCGCTCGGCGATCGCCTCCATCGCGAGACCGGTGGCCGCTCCAGACGCGTAGCTGCTGGGCGCGACGACACCCGAATGCTCGTCGCAGACCCTGCGGGCTGCGGTCAGGTCGTCGTTGCCCGCCACCGCCGACATGGGATAGGCGCAGTAGAGCGCGAACCGGTAGTCCCGCGCGAGCTCGTTCCAGAGCGCCTCCAGCTCGATTGCGCCCGTCACATTTCCTTGCTGCCAAAGCAACGCGACCATCTCTCCGAAGGCCCGCACGGGCCTACATCTGTCGACCGCTTCGGCGATGAGCCCTCCGACCACCGCCATGAACCGGCCGCGGTCGGGTGCGCCGTCGATCATGAAGCTCGACAGCACCTCGCCGGCATCGAGGCAGACGTAGCGCGCGGGGCCGCATGCGCCATCGGTGAGACGCCGGGCGAGCACCGCATCGATGGCGTCGCGATGGGCTTGCGTTGCCAGCACGACGAGGACCTCGTCGTCATCGAGCTCGTCGGTCAGGAACCCACCCACGTCGCGGACCAGATCGGCCTCGTCGTCGTAGAAGTTGACGATGTGACCGCAGCATTCTCGAAGGGGCTGCGATCGGGACATGACGATCAATTTACCCACCGCGGCTCGTTCCAAGCGAAGGCCCGTCAGGAGCCCGGTCGAGGCGCGTTGCCCGGGGGTTTGTCGTCCGGGGATTTGGGAACCGACGTCATGCCCGCAATGTCCCTGGAGCGATCCTTGGCAGTACGCGCATGCTTCCCCCCCACCGCCGCCAGCGTGCGTGCCGCTCGATCCTTCGTGGGCAGCGCCGTCGACGGACCCGCTGAGGTGCGTGACACGGCGGTTCTCCTGACGAGCGAGCTGGCGACCAATGTCGTCCGCCACGCAGCGACCGACTTCGAGGTCGCGCTCCGCCCGCTGAATGCGACGACCGTGCGGGTCTGCGTGATCGATCAGAGCGTCGGCGTGCCTGTGATCCGCGAGAAGCCGGACGATGCAGAGGCCGGACGGGGGATGACGCTGGTCGCGACGCTCGCAGCGGCGTGGGGCGTCGACCGGCAACCGCACGGCAAAGCCGTCTGGTTCGACCTCGCGCCGGTCAGTCTTCGGGCTGGATCAGGTGCGACAGGCCCGTGACCTCGAGGACGCTCCGCGTCTGCGCCTGAGGTCCGCGCACGACCAGGGCGCCACCCGTGCGCTCGAGCTGCTTGTGGGCCCGCACGATCACGCGGACACCCTGCGAGTCCATGAAGTCAACACCAGCCAGGTCGAGCACCACCTGTGGGTGACCGCGCCCGATGACGACACGGAGCGCTTCCGACAGCTGTGGCGCGGTGGCCACGTCGATGTCACCAGTGGCGACGACGACGTGGTCGTCGTTGGTAGAGAAGGCAGGTTCCGGCACTGGCTTGGGTGACGACAGGTCAAGCTTGGGTCCTCGAGGGGTGATCAAAGCGTAATCAAAACGTCAGCCAAGACGCGTCGCCGGGCTACGAGACTCGGCACGATCGCTGATTGTGGCCGGAGCCTGCTCGGCGATAGCTTCGGCCTCGGCCACCGGAGCACCGAATTGCAGCAGCCGCCCTCCGAACGCGATCGAGCAGAGCGCCAGCCATCCCCACCCCACCGCCATGCCGGCGAGCACATCGGTGAACCAGTGCACGCCGAGCATGACCCTGCTCGCGGCAACGAGCGTGGCAAGGCCCACCGCACCCCCGGCGAGCAGGTTGCGAACCGCACGCGGACGCCCGCGACCCAGGAGCAGCGCCACGACCGCGAGCGTGGCCGCGGCGGCGGCCGCGTGCCCGGAGGGGAACGACGAGCCTGAATAGCCCGTCAGCTGATGGACGGACGGCCGCTGCCGGTCGACAACCGCCTT
>Ga0066709_100002594_pt1 | contig 13293 bp, 13 predicted proteins | sample GraSoiAngelo_158_FD_79665 | JGI IMG/M metagenome (GOLD analysis project Ga0066709, IMG submission 79665) | Grasslands soil microbial communities from the Angelo Coastal Reserve, California, USA - 14_1009_16_30cm | ecosystem: Environmental > Terrestrial > Soil > Grasslands | place: USA... | reverse complement strand
TTCAGCTCGGTCAAAAACTTCGTTGGATTCACTCTGCGCGCCTGCACGAAGCGCTCGTCACGGCAGCACTCTACCTTGATGCGCGTGACTTGAAAAGCGCGTGGAGCGTCCAAAATGATCAGTGAAGGTGCGCTGCTGATCGGCGGAGGAGGAGGTCTCGTCGATTTGTAGCCGGCTACTGATCGCCCGTGAAACCGTTTACACGGACTATTTTTCAACCTGATTTCGAGTCTTCCGAAGCGTGAAGCGGATCGCGGATTTTCAGACCAAGAATCACGCTTCCAGCTGCAGCGAATGCCAGCGCGATGAATCCGAAGCTGGCTGTGAGCGAGTGGGTTCGATCATTGAGGAAACCAATCACGTAGGGTCCGGCAAATCCGCCGAGTTGCGCGACCGAATTAATGAGTCCAAACGTGGCCGCTGCCGCCGATTCACTCAGGATCATTGTCGGAATTGACCAGAAAACCGGATAGGACGCGTAGTAGAGTCCACTGCCCAACAGCAAGAATGACATCGCTAATGGAAAATCGTGGCGCGCCGGGATTAGCAGCCCGTACATCACTCCCGCAATCAGGAGCGGTATCGCGCTGTGCAAACGCCGCTCCGCCATCTTATCGGAGTGCCAGCCGTTGGCGAGCATCCCGGCAATGCCAATAAGAGCTGGAATTATTAGCAGCGAGGTCACTGCGCGGTCCGAGAATCCCGAAAGGCGCTTCACGAAGGTGGGTATCCAATAGACGTTTCCCAGAAATCCCAAGGCTGCCAGGAACCAGGCAGCGATTAGTAACACGACATAGCGGTCGCAGAACGCCTGAAGGATCGTGTGGTCTCGAATTTTCTTCTTTGCCTGTAGTTCACGACGTAGATCAAGAACACGAAAGGAAGCAGTCGAAACGCAACTCGTCGTCGCACTCGAACACCAACTTCTGCTAAGTGCGAGGTCAGGGGCATAGCACCGCAGGAATGACTGCGACCCTGTAACCGTTGCGCTGCTTCGGCTCTGCAAAAAGCTCCCCATAGCAGAAAGCCCCGAATAATACCGCGACTCCGCCGATGACCCAGGCCGCCAAGACTGCTGTTACCGAGCCCAATTCACGCGCCATATCGCTAGCAACTAGAAAGACGGACTGTCCGATCATGCCCCCGATCACTACCGCAATTGCTGACCACAGACCGAGAGCACGTATAAGGCCCGGTGCTGCTCTGTTGCCTGTGCTCATATCCTTGCTGCTGTCGACTACACCAGCGGTTTCCCTTGCGTCCGCGGCCCGAAACCGCCAACAATCATTGCGACCAGGACCCAGCAGGTCGCGATATAAATGAAAACGCTTGTGTAGCCACAACGAGTAAACAAGAGAGCGACGAACAGCGGTCCAAACACGTTAGCAAGCCGACCAACACCGTACACGAGGCCGGCGCCGGAGTTACGGATTTCGGTCGGATAGCACTCCGGAGTGTATGCAAAGAGAAGGGCCGAATGAATGTGATGCGACATCGCGACAAAAAACCCAAAAATGATGATGGTAATAGTTTGAAACGTGAGCCCGTACATAAGTGCACAGAAAGCACTCAGCAGCGCAACAATGGGAATCAACCACTTGCGCTCCCACCGATCCGAAATGACTGCAGCTATCACACCGCCAGGTATGGCTCCCAGCCAAATAGCGGAAGACCACGCAAGCGACTGAACAATCGAAAAGCCGTGTTCGGCTAGCAAAGTGGGGCCCCACGACGAGAAGCCATAAAAACCGAGCGTCTGACATATCCAAGTGAACACCAGCATTACAGTCCGGGGGAGGTATGCCGGTGCCACAAGCTCGGAATATCCAAGACCGCGCGATTCTCTTTGCGCCAACTTGCACGCGGACGGCAAAAAGCCGATTTCGTCCACGGCAGATTTCTCGATACGGTCGACGACGGCATCAGCTTCGTCTAGCCGTCCGTGATTCTCGTACCATCGAGGTGATTCCTCCAATCGGCTCGCAAATAAAGGAAACAGGATGCCGAGCGAACCCCATATGAAAACCAACCGCCAGCCCCAGGCAGCCACGGGAATGCAGAACCTGGCAACATATGCCGTCGCAGGTATGCCAAACAGCGCGATCATCAAGATCCAACCTTGGTATGCTCCGCGCTGTTTGGCGGAAAACATCTCGCTGACGTACGTAATACCAACTACCGTCATCGCGGAGAGCCCCAGGCCTGTGAGCAAACGAGCAAGAAATAATGTGATTGGTCCTCCTACGAAAGCATTAAGAAGTGAAAACGCAGCGTACCAGATCGTTGTGAAGATCAGCGCCCTCTTTCGTCCAACACGGTCGGAAAACCAACCAGCCGTTGTTGATCCAATGAACATTCCCACAAATGTGGCAGAAGTAATAAATCCGATGGTCGAAATCGAAAGATGCCATTCGCTTCGAATGGCTGGCGCCGCAAACGAGAAAGTGTTTAGGTCTGCGAGTTCGAAAAAGAACACGAAGCCCAGCAGCCACATCATTCTCCGGTGAAACGATGTAATCGGAAGCCGATCGAGGCGCGCCGCCGCCGAGACCCTTTCAATTGGCATAGATTCCACGTTCCACTTAGTGAGCCGTCATCGGCAATTGATCCGACCACCACCGGCAGCACGTACCAGCTGCAAGCTTTTGTTAGCTTCGGCTCCGTCCATTCTAATATTCTCAGAGCTGCTTTGAAGTCAGAGTTACTTCACCGAACCGGACAGGACTTTCGAAACAAGGGCTTCGAAGCGTGGATCACCCCGCAATGGATCAAGGTAGGGATCGACCTTGATGAAATTAATTTCAAAACCAGTTCCCTCGCGTGCGTCTTTTTCGAGCCAGTCCAGCGCCTGATCTTTTTCTCCAAGCGCGAGGTGGATCACAGCGAAGCTGTAACCTGATATGTACCGTGTTTTACTCGCATCAGTGAGTTGAGCCAATATCTCGCGGGCTTCGGTCTGACGCCCTATGCTTCCTTGGGCATGGCCAATAAACGCCAACACACGGGGATCGTCGTTTAACTTCGCTGCCCTTTGGTATTCAATGATGGCGTCCCCGGGAGCGCCCTTCAATTCCAGCGACAGCCCGAGTTGCCGATGAGCCCAATAAAAGTCCGGATCTGTCTCGAGAGTGTTGCGCAACTGCGCGATCGCTTCATCGTACCGCCTTGCGACCATGTAAACTGTGGCAACGTCGGTATGACCGATAGGCGAGATGGGATCAAGCTCGACGGCTCGTTTCGCTTCTGCCATTGCGCGGTCGAATTGACCGGTCGCTAAAAGTGTTAACCTGCCGTACCACTGATGAGCCGTCGGGTAGTTCGGGTTGAGCTCGATGCTTCGTTCAAATTCCTTGGCCGACTGGGCCAACTCCAGGTAACGAAAAACACGTTGGCAAGCGAGGTATGTGCTTCACCGAGCGTATCGTCCAGCTCTAGTGCTTTTTGTGCCGCCGCTTTTGCACGCGGGTAATAGTCCTGCGGCGTGCCGGCTCCATATACTGGAATCAATGCGCAGCTGTCCGCGATCCCTGTGTAAGCGAGGGCGTAGTTTGGATCCTTCTCGGCCGCCTGTTGAAAGTGGCCGAGAGCCTTCTTTAAGTTATTACCGGTGCGCCTGTTCCAAAGATAACGTCCCTTGAGATACAGCTGATGCGCCTCCAAGTCGGCTGTCGGTTTGGCCGAGATCGCGTGTTCTTCGGACCCGGTAAGCTTCGCTTCCAGCTTTTCAGCGATCGTTTTCGCAATATCGCTTTCGATTTGAAAAACGTCCGTCAGTTTACGATCGAACGTGTCAGCCCAAAGATGGGTGTCCGTCTCGGCTTTGACTAATTGGACATTGACGCGCACCTCATCAGCAGAGCGCTGCACGCTTTCTTGCAGAACATTGGCAACCCCAAGCTGCTTCGCAATGGCCGGCAAATCATCGGGTGAGCTCTTGAAACGTTGCGTCGTAAGACATGAGACCACTTTCAATTGCCCAATCTTCGCCAGTCGGGTAATGATCTCATCCTGAATTCCGGCTGCGAAATAGGCGTTCTCCGGATTGCCACTCAGGTTAGCAAACGGAAGCACGGCTAGCGACTTTTCGCGGATCGATTGTTGAATGGCCTGATTGCCTGCCATCCTCTCGCGTGCGCCGACTTCGCTTGAAGCTTCGCGTTGCGCGGTATAACGACCGAGGATAAAGAGGCTAACCGAAAGAGCTGCTCCAACCGCGATAATGTAAATCCACACAACGCCACGCGAGCGCTCGTGGGCTGCGTCGGCAGCTTCCGTCCGCTTGACGCCTTCAGGTGTAACTTCGAATGCCCACGCCAGAATTAACGCGATCGGAAACCCGATGATGATCGCCAGGACGACAAAGCGCACCGCCCAATTTGGAATTTCAAAGAAGGGAAAAACCTGGCTCGCAATTTGAATGAGCAGCCACGCCACAACGCCATATGCGATGGCAACCTTGTAAACGTTGCGCCGCTTTAGCTCGCCGAAGAAGGTCTTCGGATTCACCCTTCGATTTTGTGCCATACTATCAGCTCAACAGCAAGGCATCCGCAGTCCTCACTAATCGTTTGAAGCGTTCGAGACGTCATCTCGGCGGTTTCATAGAGCGCTTGCAAAGCGCGGCCAGGGCGGAACAGTTGCCAGCAATGCCCGCAAGTGTTGAAGAGCTAAATTCGCAAATCGAGCGTGCAGTCGGTGACGGGTATTTGATGGAATCGACGGCGAAGAACATTCGTAGCCTCTTAGGCGGAGCATCCACGGATGTATATTTCAACTCAATCAACGAGCTGGCCTGGAACTGGGATTGGCAGGAATTAAACGATCGTTTCTACCAGACGCTTGCATTTGGAACCGGTGGGCTGCGCGGGCGGACTATCGGGAAAATCGTGACGGCTGCGGAACGCGGCAACGCGCGCAACGACGAGCGACCACAATTCCCATGCGTCGGCACGAACGCGATGAATTTTTTCAATATCAACCGCGCAACGCGGGGACTGGTTGCGTATCTGCACGATTGGAACAGTCGGGAGCAGATTTCGGCCAAGGCAAAGATCGTGGTCGCGCATGATCCGCGGTTTTTCTCAAGCGAATTCGCACAGTCAGCTGCGAAGGTTGCAGCCGAAAACGGCTGCGACGCATTCGTGTTCGATAGCCCGCGGTCTGTCCCGGAGCTTTCGTTTGCTGTGCGCCATCTGCACGCGAGCGCGGGCGCGGTGATCACTGCGAGCCACAACCCGCCGTATGACAACGGTTTCAAAGTGTATTTTGGCGACGGCGCGCAGGTGATCGAACCGCACGCCAGCGGGATCATTGCCAAAGTAAACGCAATTACCAGCGAATCGTTCTCACCGCTTCCAAAAGGGCAACAAGGAAAAGTGACGACGATCGGAAAGGATATCGACCAGGCTTACATGCGCCGGCTCGAAACGTTGATCCTCGACCCACGAGTAACTCGCGATGCGAAATCGCTGCGGATCATCTATACGCCATTGCACGGAACCGGCAGCGTCATCATCAAACCGATGCTGACACGGCTCGGCTTCAATTTCCAAGTGGTGCCGGAACAGGATTGCCTCGACGGCCGATTTCCCACTGTGAAATCGCCAAACCCGGAATATGGCGAAGCGCTGACGATGGCGATCGATCTCGCGGAAAAGGAGAATGCCGATTTGGTCGTTGCGACTGATCCCGATTGCGATCGTACGGGAGTCGCAGTTCGAACCAAGGCCGGCAAAATGAAATTGCTCACCGGAAATCAAATCGGTTCGCTCCTTGCCTGGTATCGCATCAAGACACTGTTCGACAAAGGCGTGCTGAATAAACAAAACGCAGCGCACGCAGTGATCATCAAAACTTTTGTCACCACTCATCTGCAAAAGGCGATCGCGAATTATTACGGTGTCCGTTGCGTCGACACGTTGACCGGCTTCAAGTACATCGGCGCGAAGCTGGCGAAGTACGAGCGTGCGATTCCCGAACAATTGCGCCGGAGCTATGCCGATCTTGCCGAGAACGAAACGCGGCGGCTTCGGCTCGCATACTCCTCGTTCTACGTTTACGGCGGCGAAGAAAGTTATGGTTACAGCGGCGCGGATTTTGTTCGTGACAAGGACGGCAACGGAGCGGTGATCATGTTTTGCGAAGTCGCCGCGTACGCCAAATCGCGTGGACAAACGGTCGATCAGTTGCTCGACGAAACATATTCGCAGTTCGGTTACTTTGGGGAGAAAACCAATTGGCTCGTTTTTGAGGGCGCAGAAGGCGCAAACAAAATTGCCAGCTTGACGAAGTCATACGCGGCTAACCCGATTCGGGAAATACTCGGCACAAAACTAATGAACATCAGGAATTTCGAGACGGACGAGATCAGAGACGTCGAAGGCGATCTGATTCCGAAGACGAAAATGCTGATGTTCGAGTTGGAAGATGGAACGCGGATTGCGGTGCGGCCATCGGGAACTGAGCCAAAAATAAAGTATTACCTGTTTGCTCGACGCTTGCCGGGAAAGGAAAAATTCGGCGGTGCGGAGCTTGAACGAATCAAAACAGAAATCGGCGCCAAACTAAATCATCTGTGGGATTGGTTGCGAAAGGATGCCGAGTCGCGGCTGGGGGCGTACGTGTCATGTTGAGCCGAGCGAAACATCTCAGATTATTGCTTTGCGGGCCGCCGTGACAATGGTCAGGGATTCCTCGACTTCGCTCGGAATGACAGAAGGTACCCAAGGAGTGACGGCTTCCCAGCCGTCAATGTGAAATCGACGGTCGCCCAAGTTCGCCACGGCGAATCCGTCCTATGGCAGACCGTCGTTCCTTGAATTGGAGCTTGGGATTTGGAACTAGCAGAGCCAATGAAAAGAGTCACAAAGCTTTGGCCTTGGTTGGCTGCGATCTGTAGCGGGCTTCTTTACGCCGCTTGCTTTGCGCCGTTCAACCTGACGTGGTTCTGTTGGATCGCGCTGACTCCGCTTATCGCCGCAATTTGGTTTTCCGGTAGGGAGTCGCGTCATCCGCGGCTTCGAAACCTGCTTCTCGGTTACGTTGCCGGCCTGACGTTCTTCTGGATCGTATTTTCCTGGCTCACGACGGTCACCGTTCTTGGTTGGTTTGTGCTTGAATTTTACATGGCGATTTATTTCGCCATCTGGGCGTGGTTCTGCGATCTGGTGCGGCCACGAGCAGGCAAGAGGCGATCACCAGCCGCAAGCAAATGGGACCAGATGCTCGCCCAGGCCCGAAGCACCGCGGCCCCCGCGCAATCGCCGTGGACAAAATCGACGAGCAACCTGCGACTCGCTTTGATCTTGGCGGCGGCGTGGACCACGCTTGAATGGTTGCGCGGCTGGGTTTTCTCCGGCTTTGGCTGGAACGGCCTAGGTGTCGCGCTACACGACAACTGGCCGTTGATTCAACTCACAGAGCTCACCGGTGTTGCCGGGTTGTCGTTCATCGTTGCGTTCGCCAACGTTATCGTTCTTACGACCGCGTATCGCCTGGTTGTGGAGGCGCGTACACGCATGATGCGACCGCATTTCGATTTCACGATGACAATGGCGGGCATTGTGGGCATTTTGATTTTCGGACTCCGAGCCACCCAGATCTCGGTGCCAGGAAAACCGCTCCGCGTTGCTGCGGTCCAATCGAACGTTCCGCAAAATCAAAAGTTCGATCCACAGTTCACCAGGAAAATCTTCGATCAATTCCGGCGGTTAAGTGAAATCGCGCTGCGCTCAAATCCCCCACCTGATTTGTTGGTTTGGCCGGAAAGCTCGATGCCCGGGCCAGTTCTCGCGGACCAGGAGAGCCACAAATTTGTAATGGATCTGGCCGGGTCGGCAGAGACGGACCTTCTGTTGGGAACAATCGACGTAGATAAGCGAGACGTTTACAACGCGGCGCTGCTTGTTGCCGATGGCGGCGAACGCGTGCAGATGTATCGAAAGGTTCACCTCGTACCTTTTGGCGAATATGTTCCCGGTCGACATACACTGCCGCTGCTTGCGCAGATTGTAGGCGATCAGGTACCCGGCGATTTTAAAGAAGGACGAGAACACACCGTATTCACTCTGACCAACAACGATGTCCATGTGGCGCCGTTGATCTGTTTCGAAGACACGATTGGCGAACTCACCAGACAATTTGTCCTTCCAAACGAGACAAGTCCCGGCGCGAACCTGCTCGTAGATATCACGAACGACGGCTGGTTTCAGCGGTCCGCTGGATCGCATCAGCACCTGGCGAACGCAATCTTTCGCTGCGTAGAAACGCGTCGGCCAATGATCCGCGCGGCAAATACCGGCGTGACCTGTTTCATCAACCAATTTGGCCGCGTCACGCAGATGCTCCGGGATGAAACGGGCAGCACGTTTACTGAGGGCGTGCTTGCCGGCGAAATCAAAGTGCCGACCGAGCAAGAGTTGACGTTTTATGCCCGACATGGCGAGCTATTCGCGAAATCGTGCGCAGCAATCACGCTGGTTTCAATCTTCGTACTTTTCGGCGTACGTCGTTGGAAACGGATGTAGAGGTGTTTGTGTCAAACGCCTGATTTTGTTGTCGGGGCGCGTTTGTGCCGAGTGCTTGACACAAGCACCGCTACAACTCGCAGGAATTTCCGCAGTGTGATACAAGAGCACGAATGCGCGTCCAACTGCCGCTTGATCATTTGCCAGAACTTTGGCCTAACAAATTTCGCGGTGCGCGCGTCGGTGCGCTGGTTCATCCGGCTTCGGTTTCCTCGAAGCTTGAACACGCGTCACGAATGCTGGAGCGACACAGCGGCGATTTGTTTCGCCTCGCCGCCTTTTTTGGACCTCAACACGGATTTCTCGGCCAGACGCAGGACAACATGGTGGAATGGAAAAGTTACGAGCATCCGCGTTTGTACATCCCGGTTTACAGTCTTTACGGCGACCATCGCGAGCCGACGGCGGAAATGCTGGGAGGCCTCGATGTTTTGTTGGTCGATCTTCAAGACGTCGGATCGCGTTACTACACTTTTATTTGGACGCTCTACCTTTGCGTCCGCGCGTGCGAGAGATGCGGCGTCACCGTCATTGTGTTGGATCGGCCAAACCCGATCAACGGCGTGACGACTGAAGGGCTGCTGCTGGATCCCAACTACAAATCCTTTGTCGGCATGCATCCAATTCTAGTTCGGCATGGCCGCACAATTGGCGAACTGGCACAGCAATTCCGTGACGAAGCATTCCCCAAGTGTGAACTGTCCGTCCTGCCAATGAAAAACTGGGAGCGCGCAATGTGGTTTGATCAAACCGGTTTACCGTGGGTGATGCCGTCACCGAACATGCCGACGCTCGAGACCGCCACGGCTTACCCCGGCATGTGTCTGTTCGAAGGCACGAATATTTCCGAGGGGCGCGGGACGACGCGACCATTCGAAATCTTTGGTGCGCCATTCATCGATGCGGAAAAGCTTTGCAGCGAGCTGAACGCCTTAAAGCTGCCCGGCGTTTTCTTTCGCGAGAACTATTTCCAGCCAACGTTCCACAAATTTGTCGGTCAACTCTGCGGCGGCGCGCAATTGCACGTGATGGATCGCGAAAATTTCCAGCCTTTTCGTACTGGGGTGGAAATCATCAAATACATCCGCAAGATGTATTGTGAGCAATTTCAATGGAAACGACCTCCTTACGAATACGAATGGAAACATCTCCCCATCGAAATCTTAATCGGGGGGTCAGTCGAATCCGTTTTCGGCGACTGATCGCGAGCTTCGCCGTTTTAATAGCGAGCTATTCGCAGCTGCGCGCCGACATCCCGTGGTCAGAAGTCGTGCAGCGACTCGCGTATGAGAACGATAAACTGGCGCGGCGTCCGCAGGGACACAACGGCGAATACTTCGTCGTGTGCACGCTCTATTACACACCGAAGGAATCGGGTTTTACTTTCGAACAAGGCTTCGATGCAACGCCGGTTACGAAACCCGGATTGCGCGGCCGAAAATATCCGCGCGATTTTCTGCGCTCCGTAAAGAAGGAAGGCTTCGGCCGAATTACTACGCCCGTTAACGGGCGATACTACATTCGCTACAACGGAGGCGAGGCATACGCGTTTGCTTCACATGCCACAGGTGGAGGCGGTGTTTTGGTGCCGCGTTATTCGGCGGCGTTGAAAGGAGGGCACGGTAGATTGCGTCGCGGGGCGATTATAGAGACATCGTCCTCGGAGCTTCAGAAAATCTTCGGGAGCAACCGCTGGAAGATCATGGATACCGGCGGCGGTCTGCGGCAATGGCAGATCGATTGTTATTTCGGCGAAGATGAACCGCTCGGGCCGGGCAAGCTCCAAGGTCGCCCGCGTGCGACTCCATTTGAGTACGCTTATGCCAACGCGCGGGTTACTGATTAATGTGAAGCCGTTCATGGTTCGGCTTCGCTTTCGGGGCGACCTTGATTTTTTTCTCCGCTCGAAAGCCCGCACTGGAACCGTTGAACGTGATCTGAGAGAAAAGACCTCGGTCAAGGATGTCATCGAATCGTGCGGTGTCCCGCATCCGGAGGTGGATGCGATCCTGGTGAATGGGCAGGCCGTCGGTTTTGATCAAACGCTGGCGAACAATGCAGATGTAGAGGTTTTTCCGGTCGGAAATCGTCCCCCGATGCCAACGGAAAAACATTTACAAGCTTCTCAAGTCATTGAGTTTGTTGCAGACGGCCATTTGGGCAAACTCGTCCGTAATCTCCGCCTCCTCGGCTTTGATGTCGCTTACGACCAAAAGGCTGATGACCGCCGGTTGCTCGACCTGATGGTTCGCGAAAACCGAGCGCTATTGACCCGTGATCGCCGGCTGCTTATGCACGCGATTGTTCAACATGGATATTGCCCGCGGTCACAGAACGCCGAAGAACAAACCATCGAGGTCGTTCGGCGTTTTAATCTTTTGGACCTGATCGCTCCCTTTACGCGCTGTGTCTGCTGTAATGCTCTGCTGAAACACGCAGCCAAGGCCGATGTCATTGAAGAGCTCGAGCCGCTTACCAAAATGTATTACGCACAGTTCCGCCGTTGCGCAGGCTGCGGCCAGATTTACTGGGCTGGATCGCATTTCGAAAAATTGGAAAAACGGATCGAAAAGATCCAAGCGCATCTCGCGGCCAAAAGCGGCGAATAAATCACGGTCTTGTCAGAGCCATCGCACTTGGCACACTGGCGTCCAATGCAAAAAGCCATTCTTGAGTACTATTTGCTCGCGACGCTCAGCTTTACGCTAACAGGTGTCGTACACGCTCAGGGACCAGCGCCATCGCCGCTCATATCAGTGCCCTCGCCTCCGCCCGCGACGGCTCCTGCGATCGCGCCGCAGCCAAGCGCGGCGCCCGAATTAACGAAAGCCGATTTCGAAACTTTTCTCGACGCGCTGATTCCCTCACAATTACAAAATCGAAACATCGCCGGTGCAGTCGTCTCGGTGGTGAAAGACGGTCAGGTATTATTCCAAAAGGGCTACGGTTACGCTGATGTCGAAGCGAAGCAGACTGTGCTCCCCGACCAGGCTTTGTTTCGACCCGGATCGATTTCGAAATTATTTACCGCCACAGCCGTGATGCAGTTGGTCGAGCAAGGCAAACTCGATCTTGATCGCGACGTCAATGGTTACCTCGATTTCGCAATCCCGAAAACTTATTCCGATCCTGTCACGCTTCGGCAGTTGCTCACCCACACGGCCGGTTTCGAGGAAACATTGAAGAATTTATTCGTCGCGCACGAAAGCGACATAAAACCGTTGCGCACGTATCTCGTGAACCAAATGCCGGCTCGCATTTTCCCGCCGGGCAAAGTTCCGTCCTATTCAAATTATGGGTTCACGCTTGCTGGATACATCGTCGAGCGCGCGAGCGGCGAAAAATTCGAGCGTTACGTTGATAATCACATTTTGAAGCCGCTACGGATGACCAATTCTACATTTGATCAACCGCTGCCGCCGCAGCTCGCGCCTCAAATGTCGAAAGGTTATCTCAACGCCTCGAAGAAGCCGCACGATTTTGAATTTGTCCAAGCCGCGCCCGCAGGCGCGCTTTCAACCACAGCCGCCGATATGACACGCTTCATGCTTGCGTTTCTTCAGGATGGTAGTGTTGACGGAGTCGCTATTTTGAAACCGGAAACGGTTGGACAAATGCAAACGCGCCAGTTCGAGCTTCATCCGATGATTTGCGGTTTGGGCATTACTTTCATGGAATATTGGATGAACCCTGTGCGCGCCATTGGTCACGGCGGTGACACAATCTATTTTCACAGCGACATGGTCCTCGTACCCGATGCATACGTGGGCTATTTCATTTCCTACAATAGCCTCGGCAAAATGTCGGCGGCGACCGGGGCGAAATTTTGCGCGCTTTCATGAATCGGTACTTTCCGTATCCGACCGAGTCCAAGGTCGATGTCGATGCCAGCACTCAAGAATCCGACGGCCGCAAAGTTAGCGGCGTTTATGATGGAACACGCCGTGGAGAGACAACATTTCTGAAACTGCTCGCATTGCTCGGTCAATTTAAGGTCAGTGGCGATAAGGACGGAATCCTGACTGTAGAAGGAAATAAGAATCAGAGCGGCGAATTGAAAAAATGGAAAGAGATCGCTCCGCTCGTTTACAACGAAGTCGATGGTTCGGAAAGAATCGCGTTTCGCAGTGACGCGTCTGCCGCGGTAACCGAGATACTCCCCTTCCCCGCGATTTACGAAGGTCAACGCGTCCCCTGGTACGCCAGCAAAACTTTTGTCGGTGTGGTGATTGGCGGGAACTTGCTGCTCGCGCTTTTGACCGTGTTACTCTGGCCAGTCGCCGTTGTAATTCGGAAACGATATCGGCAGCCGCTGTTCACGACGAAAACCGACCGGGTTCTATATTTTGTCTCGCGAATCGTTTGCCTCGGCGAACTGGTTTTGATTCTTGCGCCGATTATTGCGTTTAGCCAAGGATTGGAACACATCGTGATCCTCGGCGACGCCATCAATCCATGGTTGCAGGCGCTGCATATTTTTGGGTGGTTTCTCATGGCAGGCGTTGTTCTCTTGATTATTGCCGCAATTCGCTTTGTCAGACTTCCGAGGCACGGGCTCTGGTTTCAGGCTCATGCAATTCTTCTGGCGATTGGCGGAATCGCATTCGGAGTGTTTGCCTGGCAATACCATTTACTCGATGCGTCGCTGAGGTTTTAATCGGCGCGCCACATCGATGAATTTCACGCTTCGAGGAATTCTAATTGCTTCCGCTATCGTCGCGTTTCCCGCTTCGATTCTTGCTTACGGCCCGCTGGGACATCAGATCGT
>Ga0066709_100002593_pt1 | contig 13295 bp, 10 predicted proteins | sample GraSoiAngelo_158_FD_79665 | JGI IMG/M metagenome (GOLD analysis project Ga0066709, IMG submission 79665) | Grasslands soil microbial communities from the Angelo Coastal Reserve, California, USA - 14_1009_16_30cm | ecosystem: Environmental > Terrestrial > Soil > Grasslands | place: USA... | reverse complement strand
TCGCCCCGCGCCCAGCGGCGGTCGAAGCCGATCGTCCGGAGCAGGCGAACGAACTGCGGGTTGATCGTCCGGGCGTAGAGGTCGAGGTCCTCGCCCCGGTGCTCGTCGAGCAGCTCGCGCAGGAGCACGGCTAGTGCCCCATCCAGTAATGCCGCCGAGCTTCTGGGTCGCGAGCACCAAGCCAGAGGCTGCACTCGCTCGCGGCAAAGGCTGGCAGCCTTGGCAAGAGCGAGGGGGGACTCTGGCGCCGCGTGATCGCGGGCCAGAAGCCGGCATGTATTGCTGGATGGGGCACTTATGCGTGAATCCGCTGGCCAGACGCTCGCAGGCGTCCACCCTCGCGGCCCGCGCGCACCGCGAGAATCTCGGCGAGGATCGAGACCGCGGTCTCGGCCGGCGTCCCGGCCCCCAGGTCGAGGCCCGCAGGCCCGCAGAGCCGCTCGAGCTGCTCCTCCGAAATGCCTGTCTCGAGCAGCTGCTCCCGCCGCCGCTCCTGGGTGCGGCGCGAGCCGAGCGCCCCGATGTAGAAAGCGTCGCTCGCGAGCGCACCCGCCAGCGCCGGCACGTCCCAGCGGTCCTCGTGGGTCAGCACGACGACGGCCGTGCGATCGTCGGGCTCGAACTGCTGCAGCACCTCCTCGGGCCAGGCGACCAGGAGCTCGTCCGCGCTGGGGATTCGTTCGGCCGTCGCGAACCGGGAGCGTGCGTCGGCGACGACCGTGCGCCAGCCGAGGCCCTTCGCGGCGCGGGACAGCTCCTCGGCCAGATCGACGGCGCCGAAGATGAGCAGTAGCGGCGGCGGGCCGAGCACCTCGGCGAAGACGCGCTCGCCGTCGCGCTCGAGCAGCTGCGTCCGCGTCACCTCGCCGTCGTCGGAGACCCAGCGCTCGCCGGCGCGTTCGCCGTCGAGGACCGTGAAGACCACCTGCGGCGTCTCGGGGTCCGGCAGCTCGCCCTCGAACGGTTCCAGAAAGACGTCGATCTCGCCCCCGCACGGGAGCCCTACCTCCCAGGCGTCCTCGTCGGCGATCCCGTACGAGACCAGCTTCGGCCGGCCGGTGTCGATCACCTCGCGCGCGTGGAGAGCGACGTCGCTCTCGACGCAACCGCCCGAGACCGACCCCGCCAGCTCGCCACCCTCGGAAACGGCCAGCTTCGACCCGAGCGGCCGAGGCGCCGAGCGTCTTGTTGCAACCACCGTCGCAAGCGCGGCGCGGCGGCCTTCCGCCCTCCATTTCCTGATCGCGTCGAGCGCTTCACCGCCCACGCGCGCAGCCTACCGCCCGAGGCGCGGCCCACAGCCCGAGCTTCGTGATCTAGATCATTTGGCCGGTCAGGCGGCCCGATTGATCCGTCAATCGATTGTAAAACCACCTGACCGCTGCGTCGCTCGCGCTAAAACGTCAGATTTAGGTGTCGAAATCTGCTGTCAGCACCTCGCTGATTGCACGAAAAACTGGGTATAGACCTCCCGATCGTTCTGCGCGGTTAATTCGATTTCAGGAGGACCAGGCAGGTGCGCAAGACCATCGTTGTGCTCAGCGCGGCTTTGCTGGCCGCATTCATCGTCGCCGGTGTCCGCTTCGCCCACGCGGGGCGCCACCAGGCGACAAAGGCATGTCCCTCGGGCTACCTGAGCCGGGGCGAGGAGGAGGCGGCGGCGCAGCGCGCCGAAGCCGGCGAGTCCGAAGAGGCATCCGGCGAGTCGCTCGCGAACGTGTGCGTCTCGGCCAAGCATCCGGAGACGCTGCAAGAGCTGATCCAGCGCCAGGAGGAGCAGAAGACGGTTCGCAGCGCGCCCTACGACCAAGTCGCGCCCGGCGCCTACGCGAACGCGGTCGACCAGCACCAGAACCTGGCCAAGAACGGGCCGAAGGTGGCCGGCACGAGCGGCGCCTGGAGCCAGTACGGCAACGGGCCGCTGATCGTCAACGACCCCAAGTACAGCTCGGTCAACGGGCTCGGCCTCGTCTACAACGAAGGACGGCTCGACAGCCTCAGGTACGACCCGGTCCACAAGCGGCTCTTCGCAACAAAGGGGACGGGCGGCATCTGGCTGTCCGAGGATCTCGGCGACCACTGGCGCTCGATCGGCGACACCCTGCCGAGCCAGGTCGTCGGCGCGGTCGCGTGGTCGGAGGCCAACGGCGGCACGGTGCTCGCGGTCAGCGGCGATCCGTCCTTCGGCGCCGGCGGCTACACCGGCCAGGGCGCCTTCTACAGCACGAACCTCGGCAAGAGTTGGAGCATGGCGACCGGCATCCCGAACGGCGCCCTCGCCTTCGCGATCGAGGTCGACCCCAGCAACGCGAAGACCGTCTACGCGGCCACCTCGGTCGGGCTCTTCCGCTCGATCGACGGCGGCAAGGCCTACACCAACGTCAATCTTCCCACCGGCCCCTGTGCCGGGATCCAGGGCGGCACGACGGGGCATCCCGAGTGCCAGCTCGCGAACGTCGTCACCGACGTCGTCGTCGCGACCCCCGGCGGCGTGAACACGAGCACCGCCAAGGGCACCGTCGTTGCGACGGTCGGCTGGCGCGCCGGCCCGCGGCAGAACTCCGACGGAACGGTGCAGTCGCCGAACAACGGCATCTACAGATCGGCGACCGGTGCTCCCGGCACCTTCGTCAAGGAAGCCGCGCCCGGCTTCGCCCAGCAGGCGCGGATCGGCCGGGTCGAGCTCGGCACCACGGTCGGCGGGCAGCAGGACCACGACTACCTCTACGCGATCGTCCAGGACGCGGCGGCGCTGAACGGCCAGCTGGACGTCGTCGACATCAACGGGATCCCGGATCCACGCGGCGCCCAGGGCACCGTCCTGAACGGGGTCTACGTCTCCGCCGACTTCGGCAAGACCTGGACGCTGATGGCCGACGACAATGCGATCGCCAAGAACCCCGCGACAGGATCGGCACTCGTCGGCTACGGTCAGGCGAGCGGCTACGAGCCCGGGATCCAGGCTTGGTACAACGAGTGGATCCAGCCGGATCCGACCCGGCAAGCGCTTGGCGGCATCCCGACCAGGCTCGCGTTCGGACTCGAGGAGGTCTGGCAGAACGAGCTCACGGCCCAGCCGATGAACGGCCCGGCCACGTTCAAGGTGATCGGGCGCTACTTCGCCGGCGACACGTGCGTCTTCCTGACCCTCGGCTTGCCGGAGTGCCCGACGAACCGGCCGCCGACGGTCAGCACCACGACCCACCCGGACCAGCAGGACGGAATCTGGATTCCCGACGGAACGGGCGGCGTCAACCTCGTCGTCGGCAACGACGGCAGCTTCTACCGCCAGCATCAGACCGCCGCGGGCGAGTTCGACAACGGCGGCTGGGGCGACGGCAACGACACGGGCATGAACACCCTGCTCCCGTACGGGATCGCCGCCGCCAACGACGGCACCGTCTGGGCGGGCCTGCAGGACAACGGCCACATGAAGATCACGCCGGACGGCAAGGAGTACGAGACCTACGGCGGCGACGGCACGTGGGCGGCGGTCGACCCGAAGAACAGCGACATCGCCTACGAGGCCTACGTGTACAACGCGATGAAGGCGACTACTGACGGCGGCAAGTCGTGGACGGCGATTGATCCGAAGGTGACCAACGCCCGGTTCGTGAACCCGTTTGCGATGGATCCGACCGACCCGAAGCATCTGCTGACCGCAGGCCGCGAGGTGGTCGAGACGATCTACGGGCCCGACACGGTCGGCCCGTTCGACAGCGGCGCAAACTCGTGGCACAAGGTCTTCGACCTCGGCACCGCCCAGCATCCGGGCGACGCGAGCGCCACCGCAAGCGCGTCGGATCCGTCAATGGGCATGTCGGCGGTCGCCGTCAAGGGCGACGCGGCCTACGTGGGCGCGTGCGGCGTCTGCGACATCCTCAACGCGACGGCGCCGTTCAAGAACGAGCTCGCGACGAACGTCGGCGGCGCGCAGCCCGGGCAGCGGATGAGCTCGGACGGCTGGCACGTCGCCACCGCCGCCGGTCTGCCGAACCGGTTCATCACCTCGATCGCGATCGATCCGGCGAATGCCCAGACGATCTACGTCACCCTCGGCGGCTACAGCCGGCGCTGGGTGCCGCCGGGGACGCTGCAGGACACGAACCAGAACGTCGGCGTCGGCCACATCTTCAAGTCCACCGACAGCGGCGAGACATTCGCGGACGTCTCCGGCAACCTGCCCGACGTCCCGGCGACGTGGGTGACGCTGCGCGGCAGCCAGGTGATCGTCGGCACCGACACCGGCGTCTACGCCGGCGACCCGACCGGCGGAACGACCTACGCGGTCCTGAAGGGCCTCCCGGTCGTGCCGATCTACTCGCTGACGCTGAAGCCGAACGACTGCAACACCCTGTTCGCGGCGACGTACGGCCGCAGCGTCTGGAAGTACCAGTTCGCGAGCTCGGTCGCGAACTGCGTCTCGAGCGGTGGCGGCGGGGGATCGACCACGCCTCCGCCCGGAGCGACCGGCACGAGCCTCGCCGGCCCGTACGGCTGGGAGCTCGGCGACGAAGGCTGGACGACCACGAGCACGAGCGCGGCGACGGGCTGGAAGCGCGGCAGCCCGGGCGCGACCTCGGGTACGAGCTTCCAGGTGTTCCCGTACACGGACCAGAGCACGTACACGCTCATCTCGCCCGCGATCGCGAACCCGGGCGGCTGGGTGTACGTCAACTTCCAGCGCAAGCAGGACACGGAGCCCGGCTTCGACTACTTGAACCTCGAGTGGTCGACAGACGGCGGCGCCAACTGGAGCGCGGCGCCGTGGATCTGGGACGGCGCCACGCAGACGTGGCGGAACGACCTCGCCTTCACCGGCCAGAACGCGAGCTTCCCGGCGTTCGACCTCGAGAAGGCGGCGTTCCAGGCCCCGGCGGGCGGGACGCTCCAGATCCGCTTCCGGCTCTCGAGCGACGAGCTCATCTCGTCCCCGCTCTACACGGGAGCCTGGGTCGACGACGTGGCGATCACTCAGTAGCGGCTTCCGCTCAGAGCAAACCGCGCAGAGCGGAGAGACTGTGGCCGGGCTACAACCCGGCCACAGTCGGTGTTCGGCCCGTCGGGTGCTGCGAAACCGGATTTAGACGGCCCGGCCATCGTCGTTTACTGGCTCGCGACGTCGCGTCGCAGAAAGACGAGGTATGCAGCGGCGACGGGAATCGAGATGTAGAGCGCGCAGACCCAGAACGCCCGGATCACCGGCACCCAGTCCGCGGGCGTGCGCAGAAAGCCGTGCCATGCCTCGAATTGTGTCCCGAGCAGGTACGGGCGGATGCTCTCCGTGCCCGGCAGCACGCCGAGCAGCTGCATCAGCAACGCGAACATCAGCGAGCCGACGACGGAGGCCGCGCTGTTCCGCGTCACCGTCGAGAGCAGCAGGCCGAAGGCCGCGATCCCGGCGAGCGGCAGGAAGTAAACCGCCAGGCTGGCGACCAGCAACACCAGTCCGTGGCCCGGCGAGACCTTTGTCCCCGAGAGCGAGGTCAGCGGGTGGAAGCCCCAGGCGATGCTGCCGGCGGCGAGGCCGACGAGGCCGAGCGCGAAGACGACCACGAACGTGTACGTGAGCACTGCGAGCACCTTCCCCGCGAAGACCTGGCCGCGGTCGCGCGAGCGGGTCAGGATCGTCTTCAGCGTGTCGTTGTGGCTCTCAGCGGCGACGATGTCGCCGGCGACGAGCGCGGTGATCAGCGGCAGGCCCCAGATCGACATGAAGAAGAGGACGACGAACGGTGCCGCGAGGCCCGTGTCGCGGATGTACCGACCGAGCGGAACGTCGTTCGGGCCGCCGGTCTGGAGTACGAGCACGACCACGAAGACGATCGGCACCAGGATCGCGGAGAGCAGGCCGAGGTACGTCCGCTTCTGCGCCAGCAGCTTCACCAGCTCCCATTCGTAGACCCTGCCGACCGCGGCGATCACGCGACCGCCTCCTCCTTTGCGGCGGCCCGCTCGCCGTCAGCCTGCTCGCCCTCGGTCATGCCGAGGAAGAGCTCCTCGAGGCTCGCAGCCTCCGGCACGAGCGCCGTGACGCCGATCCTCGCCTGGCCCAGCGCGATCGAGAGCGCCGCGACGGCCTCCTCGTCGGCCTGAAAGCGCAGCGAGCCGTCGACGGACGTCACCTCGGCGACCCCGGGCTGGGCGAGCAGGAGCGCCTTCGCCCGGTCGAGCTCGGGCGAGCGGAGCCGAAAACCGGTCGCCGCGGTGGACAGCAGATCCTGGAGTTGACCCTCGTAGACGATCCGGCCCTTGCGGATGATCGCGACCCGGTTGCAGAGTTCCTCGACCTCGGTCAGGAGGTGGCTCGAGAGCAGCACGGTGATCCCCTCGCCGGCCAGGCGGCGAACGAGGTCGCGCATGTCGCGCATGCCGGCCGGGTCGAGGCCGGTGGTCGGCTCGTCGAGCAGGAGCAGCTTCGGCTCGCGCAGGAGCGCCGCTGCGATTCCGAGCCGCTGGCGCATTCCGTGCGAATAGCCGCCAACCTTGTCGTCGCCCCGATCACTGAGCTCAACGAGCGCGAGCAGCTCCTCGATCCGCGAGCGCGAGTCGCCGTCGTCGTAGGCGGCGAGCAGGCGCAGGTTTCGCCGCGCCGTCAGGTATGGGTAGAAGGTCGGCCCCTCGACGAAGCCGGCGACACCTTCGAGCGCCTTCGCCCCGGCGACCTGCGGATCGCGCCCGAAAAGCTCGATCGAGCCCTCGGTCGGCCTGATCAGCCCGAGCAGCATCCGCAGCGAGGTCGTCTTGCCGGCGCCGTTCGGCCCGAGGTAGCCGAAGACGTCTCCCTTCTCGACCGTCAGGTCGACGTGGTCGACGGCGACGAGCTCGCCGTAGAGCTTGACGAGCCCGCGCGCGCTGACCGGGAGCTCATCGCTCACGGAGCGACCTGCGCGACATCATTCGACCGAACCCGTTCCAGCATCCGGGTTTGGACGGCCGCGGCGGCAAGAAACACGGCCACGCCGGCAAAGCCGGCATGGCCTCCAACCGGCACCGCAAGCGACGCCTCAGCGCCACGGCCTCCAGACCGGCATCGCAAGCGACGCCTCATCCGAGGGCGCGCGCCGCAGCCTCCGCCGCTGCAGGCGGCACCGAGCCGGCGAGGACGTAGGCGACCTCGCCGCGCTTCCACGTCAGCGCGGTTCCGAGCCGCGTCGCGAGTTCGTGGGCGGTGACGCCGTTCAGCGAGACCTGGGGCAGGCTTCCCATCGCGCCATTGTTGACGCCGGCGCCGGCCTGGCGCTCGACGACGACGATTGCGCCGAGCCCGTGGCCGTAGACGACCAGCGCGGCCTTGGAGTCGCTGTTGCCGACCAGACGCACGTCCTGTCGGGGCAGGCCGACGAGCGTGTCCGGCGCGACGACCGGGAAGCTCGCCGCGGCCTGAACCGCCTGGAGTCCGGTGATGCGAACCCGACCAGTCGCGGCGTCCTTGCTGTTTCTCGTCAGCGAGCCGAGGTCGACGGTCTTGGCGCTCGCCGGCGGCGTCACGTCGACGTCGCTCGCCGGGACGGCCCCGTACGTGATGTCGGTCGCGGCCAGCTCGAGCACGGGAGTCGAGGCGCCCTGGGCGTAGATGCCGAGCCGAAGCGGGATGCCGCGGGACGAATCGAAGGCGAGCTCGGCGGCGCCGAGGAGGCCGCCGTCGTGCTTCGGCGACACCCTGACGGTGTAGGCCTCCTGGCCCGCCACGTTGCTCGGCTGCGCGCCTGAGAGGGAGACGTGCTCGCCGAGCTTGCTGAGGAAGTCGCTGATCTTCGCGACCGAGGGAATGCCGCTCTGGTCGGCCGAGCTCTTCGCATCAGTCGGCAGCTTCGCCCGGTAGACCGTGTTCGAAGAAGCGTCGTAGATCGTCACCTCGGTGTCGTTCCACACGATTTGGACGTCGCCGGCGTCGGACTGAAGCTCGAGCCGGCCGCGCCCGTCGTTCGTCGCCCACAGGCGTCCAGAGGCTCCCGACATCAGGGCCGATCCGACCTGGCCGGTGATCGCCCCCGACGGAAAGAGCTTGTTCGTGAACTTGATCCGCGCGGTGACGCCCTGAGGCGCCGCTCCGGCGAGCGAATCGTGCAGTGCCTGAGCTAGGGGCTTCGGCGGCGGAGTCGACCCGCTGCCGCCGCTTGCAGCAACGGCGATCGCGGCCCCGCCGGCGGCAAGCCCAACGACGGCGACGATCAGCAGAACGAGGCGAGAAGTCGAAAGTGTGCGCAGAAGCTTCAAAGCGATCCTTTCCCGGACGATTGCTCCTGCGTTCTATGCCCGGACCCTGAGAGATCTCTGAGAGACCGTTCGGCAAGAACGGGCAGTTCGATCGTGAAGCGCGAGCCCTCCGCGTAGGCGCGGCCGCGATGGCGCTCGGCCGTGGCGCGGACGATCGCGAGCCCCAGGCCCGAGCCGGGCTTGCCGCCCGCGCCGCGCCAGAAGCGTCCGAACGCCTGCTCGGCGTCCTCCGTCGCGAGCCCCGGCCCTTCGTCGGCAACCGTCAGCCGGGCAACCCCGTTCTCCTGCTCCACGCCGACCGTGATCAGCCCGCCTTCCGGCCCGTAGAGCTCCGCGTTCCGGACGAGGTTCGCGAGCGCGCGTTCGAGCGCAGCGCGATCTCCTCTGACGGCAACGGGTTCGAGTGCGCCGGACTCGACGCGCGGGCCGGAGGCGGTGCGGACGAGCTCGTCGAGCCTAATCACCTCCGTTGGTTCGCCGGCGGATTCCTCCCGGGACAGAGCCAGCAGGTCGTCGGCCAGCCTCGCGAGCCGCTCGGCGTCCGCTTCGAGCTCTGCCACGAGCTCCGGAGTGGCTCCGTGACGCGCCAGGTAGGCGACGTTCCCGCGCAACGCCGTCAGCGGAGTGCGCAGCTCGTGCGAGGCATCCGCGAGGAAGCGACGTTCGTTGTCGCGGGCCCGCTCGAGGCTCGCCAGCATCTCGTTCAGCGTCGCCGCGAGCGTCCCGACTTCGTCGCGGGCAGCGGGCTCGGGCAGACGTCGGCGCGGATCGCCGGTGCGCTCGACGTCCGCCGCTGACTCCGCCAGCTCTCCGAGCGGCCGCAGGGCGCGTGTCACCAGGATCCAAACCGCGACCGCACCGAGGGCAGACGCAGCCAGACCGGCGACGAGCACGAAGAGGTGCAGGCTCGCGAGCGTCTCGCGGAGATCGTGCGTCGAGCCGGCGACGATCACGGCTCCTCCGGCGGCCGGCCCGCCGACCTCGGCGAGCGGCGCCGTGTAGGCGCGCAGATCTTCGTTGCCGAGCTCGAGGCCCGCGTAGCTCGAACGACCATGCGAAATTGCCTGCTCCACGAGCCGCTTGGCCGGCAGCACCCCGCCGCCGAGCGAGAGCGAGCGCGCAACGATGCGCCCGTGCCGGTCGACCACCTCGACCGAGAGTTGGGTGCCGCCGAGCGGCGAGTCCAGCGCGCCCGGCGCCGTCAACACGGCCGGCGCCGAAGCGGCGAGCTGCGCAACTTCGACGGCGCGCGCGTGGAGCGTCCGGTCGAAGGAACGGTGGAGGTGACGCGAGACGAGCACGTCCACGCCCGCGCCGACGATGACGACCGCGAGCAGGATCCCCAGCGTCGCCGCAGCGACCGAGCGCAGCCGGATCGAGATCCGGCTCATCGCAACAGGAAGCCGGTGCCGCGCACGGTCTCGATCAGCGGGGGGTCGCCGAGCTTCGCCCGCAGATACGAGACGTACTGATCGACGACGTTCAGGCTCGCGGCGGCCGGGCCGCCCCAGACCCGCTCGAGCGCGAGCTCGCGGGTCACGATCCGGCGGCGATTGAGGAGCAGCAGCTCGAGCAGGTCGGCTTCACGCGCGCTCAACCCGAGATCGCGGCCGGCGCGCGAGGCGGCTCGGCCCCGCACGTCGAGGACGAGGTCGCCATACGCGAGCACGTCGTCGGGCTCGCTGCCGCGCCGGAGCAGGGCACGGACTCGCGCCAGCAGCTCCTCGGCCGCGAACGGCTTGACGAGGTAGTCGTCGGCGCCTGCGTCGAGCCCCGCGACACGATCCGGGACCCCGTCCCGTGCCGTCAGGAGCAGGATCGGCACGCCGAGCCCCTTGTCCCGCAGCCTCCTCGCGACGGCCAGCCCGTCGATCCCCGGCATCGCGACGTCGAGCACGACCAAGTCCGGCGCCGACCGCTCGACAGCCGCCAGCGCCGTCCCACCGTCCGGCGAAGCCTCGACCGCGTATCCCTCGGCCGTGAGCGTCCGCGAGAGCATCCGCCGAATCGGCGCGTCGTCGTCGACCACGAGGATCGCGGCAGGAGTCACGTTCGGAGGGTAGCCCGGCGTCTAGGGCCGCCGAACCGAGACGAGCTCGGACCTCTCGAGCGGTCCTTTGACCGTCACCTCCTTCACCTGGCCTATGCCGCGGACGTAGTACTTGTGGTCGAGCGTGCCGGGCTCGAGCGGCGTCCATTCCTTCGTCAACACCGCGCGGCTCGAACTCATGAAGGGCACCGAGACCCGCGCGCGCACGCTGAGCACAGAGAAGTGATCCTCCGCGTACCCCTTGTAGAACTCCTGCCGCCGCGACTGGCCGACCATCGGCCGCGCTGTCATGTAGATCCCGGCCTGCGCACCGCCACGGCCAGCCTGCCAGCTGCCCTCCGTGCTCGTCACGCGACCGGCGCGGTCGAGCTCGGCGGTCGACTCGCCGAAGTACCAGACGTTGCCGCGGCGGTCCTGCGCGTACCAGTCCGTCGTCCGCTCCTCGAGCCGGCCGGCGAGGTAGAGCCGGTCCCCCACGGCCGTGCAGCCCACGCCCTGGATCGTCTTGGTGGCGTGGGTGACAGTGAAGACATCGCGGGCGGACTTCCCGTCCTTGACGCCGCGGTAGACGAAGGTCGTTCCGGGCAAGAGGGGGAACCACGGATTGTCAACGCGGCCGACGAAGTTGCCCGGATCCGGCCCCGTTGCGGGCGCCGAAGCCGCGACCCCATTGAACCCGAGCACGAACAGAAACCCGAGCACCATCGTCCCGCGAAGCGCCATGTCTTTACCCGCCTTTCTCATTCCGAGGCTAAGCGGTAACTCTGAGACGTCTCTGAGAGTCCTCAGCATGGCCCTTACCCGCTTCGAAGCGACGCTATCGTGCCCCCGTTGCGCCCCCGTAGCTCAGTGGATAGAGCAGCGGTTTCCTAAACCGCGTGCGCAGGTTCAATTCCTGCCGGGGGCATTTCCATGATCTCGGGATTAGACGGCGCGGCGGCAAAGCCGCCCCTCCTCCAAGTCGGCATCGCAAGCGATGCCGACGCCGTGTGCCCAAGTTCAATTCTTGGCGGGGGCATGTCCCGACTTCGACCCCCTCTTGAGCGGGACCACCTGGTTCGGGTTACTTTTTGCACATGGTCAAGGCGGTACCTGCGTGGCTAACAGCAGTTGCCGTCATAACTGTGGCAGCCGTCCCCGCGGCGGCCGTTCCGACGGCGGGCCCTGGGTTCTCGCGAGCGCGCGACCTGGTGGTGTTCGCGGGGGTCAGATCGTTCTCGGAGCTCGTAACCGTCCCAATCAGTGGCGCGCCGAAACATCGCGTGGCGCAGGGCGCTCACGGAACGACAATCAGCAGCGACTCATGGTCACCCGACGGGCGCACGATCGTGTTCGCTTTTGCCTCGAACGACGGGCGCGGATTGCTCACAGTCCCCGGCCGCGGCGGCGCCGTCCGCCGCCTCACCTGGCGCGCGAGCTACTACGACGAAGCTCCAGCCTGGTCGCCAGACGGGCGCTGGATCGCGTTCGTCCGCGAAGTCGGGCCGCGCAGCGTCGCCGTCTTCGCGGGCCGACCCGACGGCAGCGGCTTGCATCGAATCTCTGCGTATGTCCAAGCAATCGGGGGGTTGTCGTGGTCGCCCGACTCGCGGCGCCTCTTGGTGACGGTTCAGCTACGAGGAGCCGGAACGAACTACGGCGCCATCTGCGATCGGGTCGAAATCCTGCGGCTCGGCGGATCGGCCCGCCTGGTTCACGGCGGTGTCTGCGGCGGAAGCGCGGCCTGGTCGCCCGACGGTCGGCGCATCGCCTTCATCTACAACGCTGCACGAGGGACGGGGCGAAACGCGCTCGTCGTCGAGAACAGCGATGGAAGCGGCGAGCGTGTCCTCGTTCGCCGTAACGCGAGTGGGCCAAGTTGGTCGCCCGACGGCACGCGCATCGCGTTCAGTTGGTACACGCGGGGCGCCGCCGGAGTCACGACGATCGGCGCCGACGGTCGTGGCCTTCGCGTGCTGACGCATGACACGGACTACTCCGACGCGCCGAAGTCGTGGTCACCGGACGGCCGGTGGATTCTCTTCGAGCGCCAAGACGCGATCGAGGACTTCGACTCCGACGTCCTGCTGATTCACCCCGACGGAACGGGCGCGCATGTCATCGCACGTGACGTTCAGTACTCAAGCGCCGTCTGGCGGCCGCGCCGTTAACGCAGCGCCTCGAACTCCGCGTCGCTCAGCTCGATCTGCAACGCGGCCAGGTTTTCTTTCAGGTGCTCGAGTGACAGCGTTCCCGGGATCGGCAACATCGCCGGGGATCGCCTGAGGAGCCACGCGAGCGTGATCTGCACTGGCGTTGCGCCTTGTCGCGCGGCGATCTCTTCGACGGTGGGACCGCGGTCGCCGCGCAGCGGGAAGAAGGGAACGAACGGGATGTTCTCGCTCGCGCAATAGTCCACGACCGCCTCGTGCTTGCGCTCGGAGAGGTTGTAGTGGTTCTGGACGGCCGCGATCGGCACGACCCGGCGGGCTCGCTCGATCTCCTCGATCGAGACCTCGGAGATGCCGATGTGCCGGATCTTGCCGCGGTCGCGGTACTGATCGATGGCGGCGAGACTCTCTTCGAGCGGTGTCTGCGGGTCGACCCGGTGCAGGTAGTAGAGAGCGATGGTGTCGGTGCGCAGCCGGCGAAGGCTCTCCTCGATCTCGGCGTGGAGGATCTCGGGACGCCCGCGACCGGGGCTGGCGCCTCCGCCGCCCTTCGTCGCTATGACGCATCCCTCGGGCTCGTCAGAGAGCGCCGCACCGATCGTCTCCTCGCTCTCCCCGCCCGTGTAGGTGTGGGCGGTGTCGATCATCCCCACACCGGCTGCGACGGCTTCCTTCACGAAGGCGACGTTCGCCGGTGTGTTGCGGAGACGGTTGGTCCCCAGCCCGATGCGAGCGATCTCAGTGTCGCCGAATCTCAGCTTCGTGGGCCGTTCCGGCATAGCGTTCACGTTCGACACGGACCCAGACAACGTCGGTCAGGCCGCGGTATTCCGCACTGTCACTGAGGTGGCCGACCGGGCGTCGCCGGCTAACCC
>Ga0066709_100002592_pt1 | contig 13297 bp, 10 predicted proteins | sample GraSoiAngelo_158_FD_79665 | JGI IMG/M metagenome (GOLD analysis project Ga0066709, IMG submission 79665) | Grasslands soil microbial communities from the Angelo Coastal Reserve, California, USA - 14_1009_16_30cm | ecosystem: Environmental > Terrestrial > Soil > Grasslands | place: USA... | reverse complement strand
TGCAGTCATACGTGCATTTCGGCACCGGCAACTACCACCCCTATACCGCGAAGGTTTACACCGATCTGTCGTTCTTCACCTGCGACCCCGGCCTGTGCCGCGACGCCGCGCGCCTGTTCAATTTCATGACCGGCTATGCCCGTCCGGCGAGCCTCGAAAAGATCGCGGTCGCTCCCGTCGATCTGCGTTCACGCATCGCCGAGCTGATCGAGGCCGAGATCGTCCACGCGCGGGCCGGCCGCCCGGCGCAGATCTGGGCCAAACTCAATGCGCTGGTCGACCCGGCGATCATCGACCTGCTCTATAAGGCTTCGCAGGCCGGGGTCAGCATCGACCTGGTTGTGCGCGGCATCTGCTGTCTGCGGCCGGGCGTCCCCGGTATGTCCGAGAACATCCGGGTCAAGAGCATCGTCGGTCGCTTTCTCGAACACGGCCGCATCGTCTGCTTCGGCAACGGCAACAAGCTGCCTTCCGACCAGGCCAAGGTATTCATCTCATCCGCCGACTGGATGCCGCGCAATTTCGACGGCCGGGTCGAGGCGCTGGTGCCGATCGAGAATGTGACGGTGCATCGCCAGGTGCTCGATGAGATCATGGTGGCCAATCTGCGCGACACCTTGCAGAGCTGGAACCTGGCGTCTGACGGCACGTACTCGCGGGTGAGTGCCGAGGAGGATGGTTTCGCCGCCCATACCTATTTCATGACCAATCCCAGCCTGTCGGGGCGCGGCAAGGCCCTCCGGCGAGGCCAGCCGCGGCTGGTCGCCAGATGACGCGACCCGTCCCGTAACCCTGGTGCCGATGCCCGATCGTACGCCGATCGCCCCCGATGGCCGCATCGCGGTTATCGATGTCGGATCGAATTCGCTGCGTCTCGCCGTCTTCGAGCGGCTCGGCGCCATCCTGCTGCCCTTGCTCAACGAAAAAGTCATGTGCGCGCTGGGGCGCGGGATCGCCGTCACCGGCCGTCTCAATCCTGCGGGTGTCGAGCTCGCCTTTGCCAATCTGCAGCGCTTCGTCGCTTTGGCGCGGGCGCTCGCGGTCGATCATCTCGCGATCATCGCCACCGCCGCGGTGCGCGACGCCAGCGACGGGCGAGACTTTGCCGCCGAGATCGAGGAGCGTTGCGGCGCGCCGGTGCGGATCATCGATGGCGGCGAGGAGGGACGGCTGTCGGCGGCCGGCGTCCTGGCCGGCATCCCCGACGCCGATGGCATCGTCGGCGATCTCGGCGGCGGCAGCGTCGAGCTGGTGCGGGTCAATGCACCGGAGAGATCCGCGATCGGGGCCGGAATCAGCCTGCCGCTCGGGCCATTGCGCCTGGCCGAGCTCGGCGACAATCGCAAGGCAGTCATCGAGCAGATCGAGCGGGTCATCGCGACCGCCCCGCTGTTGCGCGAATGCGCCGGTCGATCGCTGTACCTGGTAGGCGGCGCCTGGCGCGCGATCGCGCGGCTGCACATCGAGCAGACGCATTATCCGCTGCATGTCATCCACCAATACACGATCGCCCGTCGCCCGGCGGAAGCCTTCCTCGATATCGTCAGCACCCAGTCGCGGCGCTCCTTGGAGCGCATCACCGGCATCGGCCGCCGCCGCCTCGAAGTGGTGCCGCTGGCGGCGGCGATCCTGCGGCGGCTGATTGCCTTCGGCAAACCGGACAGGCTGGTCTTCTCGGCCTTCGGGCTGCGGGAGGGTTATGCCTATGGCGTACTGCCGAGCGAACCGCCCGCCGCCGATCCGCTGATCGCCGCCTGCATCACGATGGCCCAGCGGCAGGGCCGCCCAGGCAGCGACGGCGACCGGCTGCAGCAATGGGTTGCGCCAATCTTTCGCGCTCCCGACGAGGCGGTGCGCCGTTTGCACTGCGCCGTCTGCTGGCTCAGCGACACGGCCTGGACCGAGCACCCGGATTACCGTGCCGAGCATGCCTTCCTGCGCAGTCTGCGCATGCCGGTCGGCGCCATCGAACACGCCGGCCGAGCCTTCATCGCGCTCGCCTTGCATGCCCGTTATGGCGGCGCCGCTGACGATCCGGTCAAGACGGCGGCCCTGGCATTGCTCGATGAAAGTGCCGCGGCCGAGGCGCGTTGTCTCGGTCTGGCCTTGCGCCTCGCCTACACGCTGTGCGGCGGCGCGCTCGGCCTGCTGGATCAGGTGCTGCTCGACCGCGAGGACGACACGCTGGTCCTCGAATTGCCGGCGACGGGCAGCCTCTTTGTCGGCGAGGCGGTGCAGCGCCGCCTCGATGCGCTGGGCCGTGCCCTTGACCTGACGACCCGCACCGAGCGCCGGCGTTCTCCTAGCCCCGTGCTCGCTTAGCCGGCTCTCCCCGCTCGGGCAGCGGCACCAGCTCGATCCGGTTCTGTCCGGCGGTCAGGGCCAGCCGGCCATGCTTCAGCGCCAGCGCGTCATTGCCGAACACGTCGCGCCGCCACCCCGACAAGGCCCGCACCGGCGCGTTGTCGTCGGCGGCGATGGCTTCGAGATCGTCGGCCGAGGCGACCAGCTTCTGCGCCACCTGAAAATGCTCGCAGCGCTGCTTCAGCAGCACCCGCAACAATTCGATCAGCGGGCCGATGCCGGGCGGCGCCTCGGCTTTGGCCGGGATCGCCGGCGGCGGGTCGGGGTCGGCGAGACCCTCGGCGACCGCCGCCAGGATCTCGCGGCCGAGCTTTCCCTCGGCGACGCCCTTGCCGAGGCTGCGGGTGCGCGCCAGCGTCGCGATCGTCTTCGGCGCATGGGCGGCGATTTCCAGCACCGCCTCGTCGCGCATGATGCGGCCGCGCGGCAGGTCGCGTTGCTGCGCCGCCGTCTCGCGCCACCCGGCCAAAGCCCGCAACACGCCGAGAAAGCGCTGGTCGGCGCGGCCGCGGATGCGAAAGCGGCGCCATGCCTCGGCCGGCTCGCTGCGGTAGATCGCGGGATCGACGAGATCGGCCATTTCCTCCTCGAACCAGCCGGCCCGGCCGTTCTCGGCCAGCAGGTGCTGCAGCCGGTCATAGACGGTGCGCAGATGCACGACATCGGCCAGCGCGTACTCGATCTGCCGCTCGGTCAGCGGACGGTGCGCCCAGTCGGTGAAGCGCGAGGCCTTGTCGAGGCTGGCGCCGGCGAGGCGCTTGACCAAGGTCTCGTAGCTGGCCGCGTCGCCAAAGCCGCACACCATCGCCGCCACCTGCGTGTCGAAGATGGGATGCGGCACCTCGCCGGAGAGCTGGAAGAAGATCTCGAGGTCCTGGCGCGCCGCGTGGAAAACCTTGAGGGTTCGCGCATCGGCCATCAGCGCCAGCAGCGGCTTCAGATCGATGCCCTCGGCCAGCGCATCGATCGCCACCGCCTCCTCGGGACCGGCCACCTGCACGACGCAGAGGATCGGCCAATAGGTGCGCTCGCGCATGAACTCGGTATCGATAGTGACGAATTGCGCGCCTTTTTGCCGAGCGCAGAAAGCGGTCACGGCGTCGCTGTCTGTAATCAGGCTCATTGCCGAGGGCTATACCATTGAAAGCGCCGGCGCTGAAGCGTCGAGCCCGTTAGCAATCATCCGGGCAGCAGCGCCTGCGCCTCTTCCCACAGCCGGCGCACGATCTCGCCGGCCGGTTCCGGGCGCGCCAGAGCGGCCGCTTGGCCCGACCAGGCCTGCATGCGCTGCACATCGCCGGATTTGCCCGCGGCCTCGCGCATCGGCGTCGTCAAACCGCGCTGCACCGGATAGGGCGCAGGGCGCGGCGCCTGCTGCGCGGCGGCGGCACGGGCATAATCGGTCGCGATCGATCGCCCGAGCCGGCCGGAGAAGGCACGGGTCGGCATGGTCGCCTCGGGCTCCAGATCGGCGAGCGCATCGGCCCACGCCGGATGCACTTGCGCCTCGGGAGAGCGCAGGAACGCGGTGCCGATCTGCACCGCACTCGCACCCAGCATCAACGCCGCGGCGATGCCGCGCCCGTCGGCGATGCCGCCGGTCGCGATGATCGGCACCGACAATTTGTCGGCGAGCCGCGGCACCAGGGCGAACAAGCCGACGGTCTGCCGTTCGGCCTCCGCCGCATCGAACGCGCCGCGATGGCCGCCGGCCTCGAAGCCCTGCGCCACGACCGCGTCGGCGCCGGCCACTTCGGCCGCACGCGCCTCGGCCAGCGTCGTCGCGCAGGCGAACCAGGCGACACCGCGCGCCTTCAACTCGGCGACGAATTTGTCCGGGAACAGGCCCATAATCGTCGAAACGACCTGCGGCCCCGCCGTGAGCAACGCGGCGCATTGCGCATCGAAATCGAGCGGCTTGGCATCGCCCATCTCGGGCAGTACCGGCGGACCCCATTCTCCGAGAAAATCGCGCACCCGCGCCTCGTGATCGGCATCGCGCATCGGCGCCGGGTCGGGCACCCACAGATTGATCTGGAACGTGCCGTTGCTTTGGCCGCGAAATTGGCTGGCCCACCCGGCGATGCCCTCGGGCGGCGTCATCAGCGCGCCCATCGCGCCCATGCCGCCGGCATTGGCGACCGCCGCCGCCAGCCCGACCGGGCAGGCGCCGGCCATTGGCGCTTGCAGAATCGGCACGCGCAGCCCGAGGCGGCGGCAGAAGGCCTCGGCACGCCCCAAAGGGGTACTCGTTGGCGTACTGTTCTGTTGCGGCATTGCTCACTCCGTTCCGCGGACGGTCCGGCGATCGGCCGGATGTCAGCCATAAATATACGAACTAACTCTGATGATTAACCGCGGGTCTTCTTATGATGCTGCCGGACAAGCAAGCGGGGACGAGATGACTGAAGCCTCCACCTTTGCCGCCAGCGACGGCCTTTCGCTGGCCTATGACATCGACGATTTTACCGATCCGTGGAGAAACGCGCCGACGCTGTTGCTGCTGCACGCCGCGATGGGCAGCGCGCGGCGCTATTTTGGCTGGGTGCCGCATCTCTCTCGGGATTACCGGGTGGTACGGCTCGATCTGCGGGGCCACGGCCGTTCGCGGGTCCCACCGGCCGATCAGCCGCTGACGCTCGAACGGCTCGTTCTCGACGTCGTCGAGCTGCTCGACCATCTCGGAGTCGGCGAGGCGCACATCGTCGGCAATTCCGCCGGCGGCTATCTCGGCCAGCAATTGGCGATGACCCGGCCGGAGCGGGTCCGCAGTCTCTGCTTGTTCGGCTCGACTCCGGGTCTCAAGAACAGCCAGGCGCCGAGCTGGATCCCGCAGATCCAGGCGAAAGGCCTGCGCACCTTTCTCGCCGAGACGATCCGCGACCGCCTGCCGGAAGACGCGGATCCCGGCCTGGTCACCTGGTTTCTCGACGAAGCGGGCCGCAACGATCCCGCCTATATCGGCAAATTCGTGCTGCTGATGGCGAGCTACGATTGGAGCGGAGAGGTACAGCGCATCCGCTGTCCGACCTTGGTCGTCATGCCGGGTGGCGAAACGGTCGGCTCTATCGCCAATTACGAGCCGTTCCGCAAATTGCCGGACGTCGAGATGCGCTCTTATGATGGCCTGCCGCACAACATCTGCGACTCGGTCCCCGATCGCTGCGCCACCGAGGTCCGCGATTTCCTGCGCCGCCGCTTCGGGGCAGGCTAAGCTATTCCGCCGCTGACCAGCGCCGCACTCCAGCTTCCGTCTGTACTTTATACCACATACGGGAGATTCTGGGTCGGCGCCGCCTTGTAATGCGGCGGCGCGTTCGCGGTTCGCGAATAGGCCTCTGATCTCGCCGAATGGGCGTCCTCTGAACAAAACCGACCGCACGTTTCCACCGTCGCCTAAGATCGAGATCGCTTTGTTTCGCTCGTGGCTTTGAGCGGCTAAACCCGGCGGGGTTTGGCGCGCCTCGGCCGCTCGCCAGTCCGCGGCGCTTCGCCCCAGCGCCGCACCGTTCCGGCGTCGATCCCGAACAGGTCGAGGACGCGCCCCAGGGTCTGGTCGATCATCTCCTCGATCGTCTGCGGCTGGGCGTAAAAGGCCGGCACCGGCGGGGCGATCACCGCGCCCATCTCGGACAACGCCGTCATCGTCCGCAGATGGCCGGTGTGGAGCGGGGTTTCGCGCACCAGCAGAACGAGGCGACGGCGCTCCTTCAGCGTGACGTCGGCGGCGCGCGTCAGCAGGGTCGTCGTCACGCCGGTGGCGATCTCGGCCATGCTGCGGATCGAGCACGGCGCGACGACCATGCCGATCGTTGGAAACGAGCCCGAGGAGATCGGCGCGGCGAGGTCGCCGATCGCATGCACGACATCGGCCCGGGCGCGCAGATCGGCCGGCTTGAATGCGGTCTCGAGGGCCAGCGTCACCTCGGCCGAGCGGCTCATCACGAGGTGGGTCTCGACCGGCAGCGGCTGCAGTAATTCCAGCAGCCGCGCCCCGTAGACGACGCCCGAGGCGCCGCTGACTCCGACGATCAGGCGGTGGGCCGGACGCATCGGCGCTCGGGTCTGTCGCATCGGCATTCCTTGGCGATTCCTTGGCTGTCCGCCTGATCCTGGGCAATTACCCTGTAATTTGCGACAATATGGCCTATCTCGAAGACAGGGTTGCACCCTCTGGCCGGCTGGCCGATCCGGCGTTATTATTGGTCCCTATGATCGCCTAGCAGGAGGACACTGCATGTCGCTGAACGATCGCATCGAGGCGCTCAGAGAAAAGCATGCTTCCCTCGAACGCGCCATCGATGAAGAGATCCATCGTCCCCTTCCCAATCAGGAGACGGTCCACGATCTGAAGCGCCAAAAGCTCCGCATCAAGGACGAAATCTTCCAACTGGAGAGGCAATAACCGCAACGCGGTTATGTCCCCAAAAAAAAGCCGGAGAGGCATCCTCCCCGGCTTTTTTGTTGCCTAATTCATCGTGGCGATCAGCATTAACCGAACTCTCCGAATTTCGTCATCCCGGCGAAGGCCGGGATCCACTTGTCCGAGGCAAGATCGGCTGAACCGTGGATCCCGGCCTGCACCGGGATGACGAATTAAGGTGCATTTCCAACCGTAACGTTTCAGCTCGCTTCCTTCGCCCGCTCGCGCAGGACGAATTTCTGGATCTTGCCGGTCGAGGTCTTCGGCAATGGGCCGAAGATCACGTGGCGCGGCGCTTTGAAGCGGGCCATGCGCTCGCGGCAAAATGCGATGATCTCGGCGGGCTCGGCCTCGGCGCCGTCTTTCAGAGTCACGAAGGCGCAGGGGGTCTCGCCCCATTGCGGGTCGGGGCGAGCGACGACGGCGGCTTCGAGCACCGCCGGGTGGCGGTACAGGACGTCCTCGATCTCGATCGTCGAGATGTTCTCGCCGCCCGAGATGATGATGTCCTTCGAGCGATCCTTGATCTCGACATAGCCGTCGGGATGCATGACCGCGAGATCGCCGGAATGGAACCAGCCGCCCTCGAACGCCTCCTCGCTCGCGGCCGGGTTCTTCAGATAGCCTTTCATGACGATGTTGCCGCGCATGAAAATCTCGCCCATCGTCATGCCGTCCGACGGTACCGGGGCAAGTGTGTCCGGGTCGCCGACCATCAAACCATCCAGCACCGGGTAGGTGACGCCCTGGCGCGCCTTCAGCCGCGCCCGCTCGTCATCCGAAAGCGCGTCCCATTCATCGTGCCAGGCGCATACCACCGCCGGGCCGTAGACCTCAGTCAGCCCGTAGACATGGGTAATGCGGAAGCCGAGCGCCTCCATGCCGCCGATCACCGCCGCGGGAGGCGCCGCGCCGGCGGTCATCATGCTGACGGGGCGCGGCAAGGGTTGGTTGCGGGCGTTCAGCAGCATGTTCATGACAATCGGCGCGCCGCACAGATGGGTGACGCCGTCGCGTTCGATCGCATCATAGATCGCGCCGGCCTCGACCCGGCGCAGGCAGACATGCGTGCCGGCCAATGCCGTCACGGTCCACGGAAAGCACCAGCCGTTGCAGTGAAACATCGGCAGGGTCCAGAGGTAGACCGGATGCTGCGGCATCCCCCAGGACAGGATGTTGCCGAGCGCGTTCAGATAGGCGCCGCGATGGTGATAGACGACGCCCTTCGGGTTGCCGGTCGTGCCCGAGGTGTAGTTCAGCGCGATCGCGTCCCATTCGTCCGTCGGGATCAGCTCGGCGAAATTAGGGTCGCCCTCGGCGAGGAAGGCTTCGTAATGGAGCTCGCCGAGCCGGTCTCCATCGGGACCGAGCGGGTCGGCGATATCGATGACCAATGGCTTGCGATCGAGCTGCGCCAGGGCGCGGGCGATCACCGGCGCGAATTCACCATCGGTGATCAGCGCCTTGGCCTCGCCGTGCTTCAGGATGAAGGCGATCGTGTCGGCGTCGAGGCGAATGTTCAGCGCGTTCAGCACCGCCCCGGCCATCGGCACGCCGAAATGCGCCTCGAAGATCGCCGGCACATTCGGCGCCATAACCGCCACCGTATCGCCGCGGCCGATGCCGCGCCGGGTCAGCGCCGAGGCGAGCCGGCGGCAGCGTTCGAGCGTTTCGCGCCAGGTATAGCGCTGCTCGCCGTGAATGATTGCGGTGCGGTTCGGGTAGACCCCCGCCGACCGCAGCAGAAAGCCGATCGGCGACAACGGCACATAATTGGCCGCGTTCTTGTCGAGGCCGGCCTCGTAGGGATCGGTGCTGTCCTCGGTCATCGCAAACCTGTCACGTCACGCGCCTGTCATGCAGCTGGGGGGCGGCCCTGCGGGTAATGCAGCGTTGTCGGCGGTAGCCCGAGCCAGGGATGCATCGACTCCTCCCAGATCGAATCGCTCGGCAGCGGGAAGGCGGCGACATCGAACGCGCCGACCGCGACGCCGCACACCGCCGGGTTGCGGTCGCCTTCCCAATACAGGTTGCTGCCGCAATTCGGGCAGAAATAGAAACGGATGCGGTTGCCGCTGTCGGCGCCGCGCTCGTAGATCTTGCGCTCGCCTTCGAGCCTGACCCGCTCCTTCTGATAGCTCGCGCCGAAATGGAAGGCGGTGCCGGTGCGCCGTCGGCAGGCTTGGCAATGGCATAGATAGACACGCTCCGGCTCGCCCCTCGCGATGACCTTGAGCGCTCCGCAATGGCACTCCGCGGTTCTCTCCATCGCCGCCTCCGCAAATCGTTGCTTCACATTTCGCATCCCGATCGCTTTGTCGCGCCGCCTTGCCGGAGCAGGCGTCCCGCCGGCCTGCAGCTGAGAGACCTCAGGCGCGAGCTTTCTGAACCCCGCTGTGCTCGTCGAAAAATGTCCGACAAAAGGGATTAGGGTAGGTGCTCGGCAGCTTGTCGAGCGTGGCGGCGGCGGCCTTTGCCAATGCGCCGATTGTTTGGTTGTCGTCGCCGAGCCGTCGAGCGGACCGCACGGTTTCGGCGAGAACAAGCCCGACAAGCGAACAATGGCGGATATTGGCTGCCAGGCACCGCAAGCGGTCCCTGCGCCGTGTAAAGTGAGGGGCTGGCGGCAGCATCAGGAAGGTGCCGCGTCCAAAATCGGTCAATCCAAAGCCGCTGCCGCCCGAGAACTCCGAGAGCAGGAAAGCGCTTTGGCTCTCGCGCTCAATAAGCTCCGTGAGAGGCACGGTGCGCCCGAGCAGCGCACTGTGCATCCGCGCCCGATCGGCATCGCTCCAACGATTGGCGCCGTAAGCCGCGCGATAGTTCTGCGTGGGTGCATTCCTCGACGGAAGCGCGGCTAGAATGACATGCCGCGTTATGGCAGCCGGTGGAAAGCTGCGGTCGCCCGACAGCGTGATGTCGTGACGAAGTGCCGCCGACAGCCATTTGAACAAGTCCGACAAAGCTCTTGCCGAGCCGGCCAACGTGAAGGATGGCGGCTCGGGTGACCTTATCGCCTCGGCTACGGAACGAAGCTCGTCGAGGGCAAGGGGCGTTCTGAGCGAGATCTCGATGACCGATGACCAGGCGAATGGCCACAACCAAATCGTCGCGCGAGCGCGGACCGGGCTGGCCGCCGCTGGTGCTTTTGCCCAGGCGTCGAAAGATTTCGGACGGCAACGGAACGGCAGGAGGAAGTCGTGTACGCCGCCGGCGAAGGATGGGCGCGCACTGGCGAACTGCCGCCAGAAATGATTGTCATCAAGTTCGCTCCGTAGCGGAAAAACCCGGAAACCGGGCAATTCGAGCGGCTGAGGCGCGCTCTGCTGTTTTCGATAATCGCTGGCGTCTGCCAGAAAACGAGCCGCTGGGGCCAACTGCTCTGGATAGAGCAGCGGGTCAAACGAGACGTGAACGTCAAAACAAGAAACAGTCAACTGTTCAATCGGTTGTGCCATGACCCGATCATATCACCGGCGGCCTGCTTATAAAGCGCGCGATCCGGCTCGTTGACGCGGCGGAGCACTCGGCCTAGGCTCTGCGTGCCGCTATCGGCCGCGGTGCGGGCATGCAGCACGCGCGGTCGCAGGCGGCAGGGTGTATGCGCCCAAACCGCGACGGCCGGGTACCCGACCGTCATAGGACATCATATCAGAAGTCCGAATTCCCATGCCGGCCGCAAGGCCGGCATGGCCGGATTTAACCGGCAACGCTGATCGGACGATCGTTAATCACCAAGCCGTCAATCGGGCCGCGCGACACCTGCGCCACCTCCTCCTTTGGAATGCGCTTTAGTTCCGCGCCTGTGGACTCCCAAACCCCCGCTGCCGACCGCTGTTGGACGGCATTGCGCACTGTGGGCGTCACCTCACTTTTTTCGCCGAGTTTTATCAACTGGAGCAGCTTGCGTTTGCCGTGCAGCCGCTGCATGCACGCGAGCAATTGCGGATTCTTCGTCTCGAGTTCGAACCAGCCGAGAAGCGCCGTGCCGCCCTCATTGGTCCGCGCCGCAAGCGCCCCGGCATAGAGCGCTCCGCCGCGGGCGATGACCAGCGCCGCCGTAGGTTGCGGTCTGCCGAAGCACAAAGCGCTCTTCACCGCGTTCTGGCGCAGGGCCTTCTTCAGTGCATCGAGCGTCGAATCCGCAACATCGATCAGCAAGAGGCTGCGGAAAAAGACGGCTGTTTGCTGCACCGCTATGGCCGCGAGACCGAGGGCGGCGGCTATTCCACACAGGATCAAGAAAATGAGCGCGCTGACCCCCTTTGTGCCGAAAAAGTAAGATCCCAGCCATACCAACCCGACCGAGAAGAGGACGCTCAAGACGGCAACGTCGACGGCTGTCAGCCGGTCGAGACCGCGAAGTCGGCCAACGCGAAGAAGCAAAAACAAGAGCATCCCAGGCAGGAAATATGTCGCGAGCCGGAGCGACACGCCGGCCACCGTGTCGGTGCCAAATAGACCGATGCTGAGCTTCTTCTCGACCACTGCTACGCCGCGTTCCGGCGGATTTGCATTGCTCCGTAGGTAAGCAAGGCTGAACGCGACGTTCACGTCCTGCTCTTCCACCCATTGGTCGGCTTGCAGGCAAAATTCCCGTTGCGGGTCGAGAGCGGAGTGGGCGGGGACTGTCACGAGCGGAATGGCAGCCGATGCGATACGGCAAATCTCATCGCCGACGGGCTCGCCGAGTTTGATGAACGAAGGCGCGGCCAGGCGAAGCCGGAGATCGGAGATCGGCCCGTCGGTCGGGTTCTCGACCCAGACATGCACCGCGATCCGGTTTCCCGCCAGCAAGGCTGTCTGGTCGAGCACTACCGTAAGGACCGGTTTTGGCGCATCTGCTGCAAACGCCCCGTCAAGGCACAGGCACAGCGCGATGAATGCCACGGTGCCAAACGCACGCCCGACAGCGCTTGCGGCTCGGTGTGACAGGATCATGCCAGTCCGTTTACGGCGATGATGCCACAAAGGCGACCTTTCTTAGCCCGCGAGCCGAGCGCTTGTCCTGTTCGATCCGCTTGGCAACGGGCGGCAGGCTGGCAGAGAATTCGAAAAATAGAGGAGCAAATCGATGACCGGGTATGCCGAGACCTATCGCCGCTCATTGCAGAAGCCGCAGGAATTCTGGGCCGAGGCGGCTGAGGCGATTGATTGGGAGCGGCGCTGGGATCGGGTGCTCGACGAGAGCCGGCCGCCGTTTTATCGGTGGTTTGCCGGGGCCCGGCTCAACACCTGCTGGAACGCGCTCGACCGCCATGTCGCCGCAGGCCGGGGCGACAGGGTCGCGCTGATCTGGGACAGCCCGGTCACCGGCCAGATCGCGCGCTTCACCTACCGCGAATTGCGCGACCGGGTGGCGCGCTTTGCCGGCGTGTTCACGGGGCTCGGGGTCAAAAGCGGCGACCGCGTCCTGATCTACATGCCGATGGTGCCGGAGGCGGCGGTCGCGATGCTGGCCTGCGCCCGCCTCGGCGCGATTCATTCGGTCGTGTTCGGCGGCTTCGCCTCGCATGAGCTGGCGACCCGCATCGACGACGCCAAGCCGCTTGTTGTTGTCTCTGCCTCCTGCGGCATCGAGATCAACCGGATTATCCCGTACAAGCCATTGCTCGACGCGGCGATCGCCGAGGCACGGTCGAAGCCGGAAGCCTGCGTGGTCTTGCAAAGAGAGATGTGCGTGGCATCCCTCGTGCCCGGCCGCGACCACGATTGGCAGGAGCGGGAGGCGATGGCGCGGCCGGCCGATTGCGTGCCGGTGCTGGCGACCGACCCGCTCTACATCCTCTACACCTCGGGCACCACCGGCATTCCGAAGGGCGTCGTGCGCGACAATGGCGGCCACGCCGTCGCGCTGCATTGGTCGATGCGCCACATCTACGGGGTCCAGCCGGAGGAGGTGTTCTGGACCGCCTCCGATGTCGGCTGGGTGGTCGGCCATTCCTATATCGTATACGGGCCGCTGCTCTATGGCTGCACCTCGGTCCTCTATGAGGGGAAGCCGGTCGGCACCCCCGATGCCGGCGCCTTCTGGCGGGTCATCGACGAGCACGATGTGCGCGTCTTCTTTACCGCGCCGACTGCGTTTCGCGCGATCAAGCGCGAGGACCCCGACGGCGAATTGATCCGCGCCCGCAACCTCAGCCGGTTCCGCGCGCTGTTCCTCGCCGGCGAGCGCGCCGACCCGCCGACTGTCGCCTGGGCCGAGGAGCAGCTGAAGGTGCCGGTCATCGACCATTGGTGGCAGACCGAGACCGGCTGGCCGATCGGCGCCAATTGCCTCGGCATCGAGCCACTGCCGGTCAAGCACGGCTCCTGCACCCGGGCGGTGCCGGGCTGGGATGTGCGGGTCTTGGAGGCCGAGGCGGTCGGGCAGGCCAACGAGCTGAAGCCGGGCGAAATCGGCGCGCTGGCGATCAAATTGCCGTTGCCGCCCGGCGCGCTGCCGACCTTGTGGCAGCAGGATGAGCGCTTCGTCGATTCGTATCTCGCGACCTATCCCGGCTTCTA
>Ga0066709_100002590_pt1 | contig 13298 bp, 13 predicted proteins | sample GraSoiAngelo_158_FD_79665 | JGI IMG/M metagenome (GOLD analysis project Ga0066709, IMG submission 79665) | Grasslands soil microbial communities from the Angelo Coastal Reserve, California, USA - 14_1009_16_30cm | ecosystem: Environmental > Terrestrial > Soil > Grasslands | place: USA... | reverse complement strand
TACGACAACGTCGGCGTGGCCTGGTTCCGGCCGATCGCCGAGCGGCTGGTGCGCGAGATCGGGGCGGCGCCCGGGGAGCGGGCGGTGGACCTCGGCTGCGGACGGGGAGCGGCGCTGTTCGCGCTCGCGGCCGCGGTCGGTCCGGCCGGGCGGGTCACCGGCATCGACCTGGCGCCGCGGATGGTCGAGGCGACCCGGGCCGGGGTACGGGCGCGCGGCCTGCCGAACGTCGAGGTGCACGTCATGGACGCCGGGGCGCCCCGGCTGGCGAAGGCCGCGTACGACCTCGCGGTGGCCTCGTTCGTGCTGTTCCTCATGCCCGCGCCGGTGACCGTCCTGCGCGCGTGGCGGGAACTGCTGGTACCCGGCGGCCGGCTGGGCGTGTCCACGTTCACCGGCCGGGAGGGTTGGCTGGACGAGGTGTTCCGGCCGTACCTGCCGCCGCCGGTGTTCACGTCCGGCGCCGCAGGAGCGGAGGATCCCTTCGACACCGACGCGGGCGTCGAACGGTTGTTCGCGGCGGCCGGGTACCACGGGATCCGTACCGCGAGCGCCGATCTCGACGTCGTGTTCGCCGATGTCGACCAGTGGTACGCCTGGTCGTTGTCGCACGGCCAGCGCGCGGTCTGGGACCGGATCCCGGCCGCGGACCGCGACCGGGTGCGCGACGCGGCCGCCCGGCGGCTGGAGCGGTCGCGCACCGCGGACGGCCGGATCCGGTTGACCCAGCGCATCCGGTTCACCCTGGGCCACCGGGCCGGCGCCGGATCGATAGACTGCACCGGCTGACGACGAGGGAGTGTGACGTGGCGAAGTACGCGGTTCTGCTCAAGGGAATCAACGTCGGTGGCAAGAAGAAGGTCTCCATGGCCGAGCTGAAGGTGCTGCTGTCCGACCTCGGCTTCACCGATGTCGGCACGCTGCTGCAGAGCGGCAACGCGGTGGTGGGCACCGCCGAGAAGGACCAGCGCAAGGTCGCCGCCCGGATCGAGAAGGGCATCGCCGACACGTTCGGGATGAAGGTCAGCGTGCTCATCCGCACCGCTGCCGACCTGCGCGCGGTCATCGACGCGCATCCGCTCGCCGAGGTGGCCACCAACGGTTCGCGGATGATGGCGCTGTTCCTGTCCGACGCGCCGGACCCGAAGCTGCTCGCCGCCAACGACCCGACGCAGCTCGACCCGGACGGGGTCCGGGTCGGCGACCGCGTCATCTACCAGTGGTGCCCGGACGGTGTACTGGAAGCGCCCAACGTCGTCGGGTTCGTGGAGAAGAACCTCAAGGTGATCGTCACCGGCCGCAACTGGAACACCGTGGAGAAGCTCAGCGCGATGCTGGAGAAGTGACCCACCGGCGGTCAGGCCGCCGGTGGTGTGCGGGGGATCCAGGCCGGCATCGCGCCCTCGGCATTGACGCCCTTCTCGATGAAGGCGACGTTGTGGTACACGTGGATGCCCACCACGTTGGCCTGTTCGAAGGTGGGCTGCGCGGGCGTATCACCGCTGTGTTGCTGGTAGTGGATGTCATCGAGCAGCGCCTTGAGCATGCCGATCGAGGTACCCGATCCGGCCGTGGCTCCCTCGTCGCCGCCGTACCCCGGGCAGTACGCCGTCCACAGGTCCTCGATCGCGTAGACCCCGCCGTCGCGCAGGTACGGGAACAGCGTGCGGAACGACGTGCGGACGTGCTCGTTCACATGGCTGCCGTCATCGATCACCACGTCGAACGGCCCGTACCGCTCGGCCATCCCGACGAGGTACTCCGGGTCGTTCTGGCTGCCGATGAGAGTCTTCACCCGCGGCTGGTCGGCCACGGTCTTGTCGAAGATGTCCAGGCCGTACACCAGGCCGCGGGGGAAGAACCGCCGCCACATCCGCAGCGACCCGCCACCGTAGGTCGTCGTCATGTACCCGCCGACGCCGATCTCCAGAACGCGGACCGGCTTGTCGCGCAACGCGTTCATGTGCCGCTCGTAGTGCGGCGTGAACCAGTGCAGCCCGCCGCCCTTGTCGGAGTAGTACCGCGCGGCCAGCGCCTCCAGGTCGGCCGGTTTGTCGATGCCGGCCAGCAACGGCACGATCGCCTGGTGCGCCGCGCGCATCATGGTCAGGATGCGGACGTCCGGGTGCGCGGTGTGGGCGTGCTCGAACCGGGGCACCGTGCGCCGCCGTCCCGCGAACCGTTGCTGCGCCGGCCCGTACAGCTCCCGGACGAGGTCGACCAGGCGGTACTCGATGACCATCGCGGCGTGCTCGCTGGTGCCCGGGTAGACCTGGAACGGTACCCCGTGCGAGGCCGCGAAGACGTGGCTGACGCGAAGTCCGTCGTGCACGACGTCGAGCTGCACCTCGACCGGCTTGTCGAGCAGGTCGATGACCGGGATGTCGGCGCGGAACGCGACCTCGTCGGCCAGTACCGCCGCGACCTGTTCCACGCCGAGTTCCGCGGCGACCGCGGCCACGACCTCGTCCCGGTTGCCGGCGGCGAGGATCAGCCGCTCGATGGCCTGGTTGTCCAGCGGTGGTACGGGATCGGGCACGGTGCTCATCGGAGATCTCCTGTCAGCTCAGCTCGTAGTCCAGGATCGCCTCGGCGGCGGGCGCGTCGGCGGACGACTTGTACCCGCCCCTGCCGCGCAGGCCGCGCAGGTCGCCGGTCGCCGAGTCCGGCATGACCGACCAGGTGACGCTGGCGGTGTTGTTCTCGAAGGTGCCGGTGAGCTGCAGGACGAAGGTGCCGGACCGGCCGTTCAGCGTCCCGGCGAACGTCTGGGTACCCGCGAACGACGCGACACCCTCCGGCGGGTACACGAGCAGCAGGGTGGACCGGCCGCCGCCGTCGAGCGCCCCGGTGAACACCGCGTCGGCCGTCGCCTGGGCCAGCGCCGCCCCGCCCTTGGGCGATTCCACGGCCGACTCCTGCCAGTTCGAAATCACCAGTGCGCTCAGTGCGTGTGTCGTCATGCGACATCCCTTTCATCAGTCCGGAGGGCAGGGTATTGCACCAGATAGTCGTCCAGCGCGGCCTGCCAGGGCCGGCGGATCCGCCGGACCCCATCGGGCAGGGTACCGGTCAACGGTGTGTGCAGAGGCCGTGGCGCCGTCGTGTAGGTCTGCTCCTGGATCGGGGTGACCTGGGCCGGCAGGCCGAGCCGGTCCAGCGCGGTCCGGCACAGCTCGTACCAGGAGGCGACGCCCTGGTTCACCGCGTGGTACGTACCGCTGGGCGCCTTGTGGTACAGCAGGTCCAGGATCGTGGTCGCCAGGTCGCGGGTGTACGTCGGCGAGGTGATGACATTGTCGACGACTTTGAGGTCGCCGCCCGCGGAAGCCTTCTCCGCCACCCGGTCGACGAAGCAACGCCTCGCCCGCGGGCTGCGCGGCGGCGGCCCGAACAGGCAGGCGCTGCGGGTCACCAGGTACCGTTCGCTGCCCAGCCGGGTCTCGTGCTCGCCGGCCAGCTTCGTGATGCCGTAGGTCTGCACGGGTCTGGGGTACCCGTCCGGCGGGTACGGCTGGCTGCCGGCCCCGTCGAAGACGAAGTCGGTGCTCACATACACCGGTACCGCGTCGATCCCGGCACACGCCTGGCTGACCCAGCGGGGCCCGAGCGCGTTGATGGCGTATGCCGCCTCGGGTGTCTCGTCGCACAGGTCGGCCGGCATCAACGCGGCGGTGTTGATGACCGCGTCCGGCCGTACGTCCAGCACCGCCCGGCGTACCGCGTCGCGACTGGTGACGTCGACGTCGGCCCGGCCGGCCGCGACCAGTTCGGTGACCCGGGGATCCGCCTCGGCGGTCGCCCACACCGTGGTGCCGAGCAGCCCCTCGGCTCCGAGCAGCAGGATTCGCATCAGTTCTCCCCACCGTGGCTTCGCGGGAAGCATCGCGGGAGCACGCGCGCCGGTCTGCTCGAAACTGAGCACCCGCGGACTACGCCATGACCGTGCGGCCGAACAGCGCCATGCACTCCTCGTAGGTCGGCAGCAGGCCGCGGTCCAGCGCCTCGTCCAGCGACGGTGCGGTGCGGTCGTTGTCCGACATCACCGGCTCCTCGGTGAGTCCCCACGGCAGGTTGAGGCTGCGGTCCAGCGGGTGCACCGTGTACACGGCGTCGACGACGTACGGTCGCGAGACGTGGTAGTTCATCGCGGTACCGTCGTCGAGCGCCAGGAACGAATGCCCGAGCCCTTCGGAGATGTACAGACTGCGCAGTGAGCGGTGGTCGAGCCAGACCACCTCGTGCCGGCCGAAGGTCGGCGACCCGACCCGCAGGTCGACCACGATGTCCAGCACCGCGCCGCGCAGGCAGGTGACCAGCTTCGCCTGGCTGTCCACGCCGCGCACGCCGTGGATTCCGCGCAGCACCCCGCGCCGGGAGATGGACAGGTTGCTCTGCTCGATGGTGAATTCCCGGCCGATCGCCGCGGACAGCAGGTCGCGACGGAACGACTCGTAGAAGACACCCCGGTCGTCGGGGTGACCGTCGGGGGTGATGAGGAAGACGTCCGGCAACGCGAGCTCACGAATCTCCATGGGGTCGGCATTCTCGTACCGCGGGCCCGCGCGGTCAAGACGTTCTGTGGCATCGCGTGACATCGTCCGGCGGCGACGATGGAACCGCACAGTCGGGCCCACCGTGCGCGAGGAGGATCCCCATGGCATCGACCGCCGGGCTGCGCTGGGGCCTCGACGCGTACACCAGCCGGCGCTTCACCGTGTCCGCGCACGCGGTCGACAGCCCGGTGCTGCCCAACACGGCGTTCCGGCGCTGGTTCGACGAACACCGGCGGGCCAACCAGTTCACCGTGCACCGGATCCCGTTCGACGAGCTGGTGGGTTGGCGCTTCGAGGACGGTACCGGCAACCTCGTCCACGACAGCGGGAAGTTCTTCTCCGTCGAGGGGCTCGACGTGCACACCGACTGGGGCGACCGGGGTGCCTGGATGCAGCCCATCATCAACCAGCCGGAGATCGGCATCCTGGGCATCGTCGTCAAGGAGTTCGACGGCATCCTGCACTGCCTGATGCAGGCCAAGATGGAACCGGGCAACCTCGACAGCGTGCAGCTGTCGCCGACGGTACAGGCGACGCGCAGCAACTACACCGGCGTGCACCGCGGGCGCAGCATCCGGTACCTGGAGTATTTCCTGCCGCCGCGGCGCGGTGACGTGGTCATCGACTCGTTGCAGTCCGAGCAGGGCGCCTGGTTCCTGCACAAGCGCAACCGCAACATGGTCGTCGAGGTCACCGAGGACATCCCACTGCACGACGACTTCTGCTGGCTGACCATCGGCCAGATACACCAGTTGCTGTGCCAGGACAACCTGGTGAACATGGACTCGCGTACCGTGCTCGCGTGCATCCCTTTCGACGCGCCCAACGGCGGCCCACGCGAACCCGCGCGCGGCCCGTACCGGGAGAGCCTGCTCCGCTCGTTCTCCGCCGGAGCGCAGCAGTCGCTGCACTCCACCGGCGAGATTCTCAGCTGGCTGACCGATGCCAAGTCGCGTCACGAGCTGATCCAGCGCACCGTGCCGCTGCGCGAGGTCAAGCACTGGTACCGCACGCCCGACGAGATCGGCCACGAGATGGGCAAGTACTTCACGGTGATCGCGGCCGACGTGAGCGCGAGCAACCGCGAGATGACCCGGTGGACGCAGCCGTTGCTCGCCCCGGTCGAACGCGGGCTCGTGGCGTTCCTGGCCCGGCCCATCGACGGCGTGCTGCACCTGTTGATGCAGGCGAAGACGGAGGCCGGCGTGTTCGACTTCACCGAACTCGCGCCGACCGTGCAGTGCATGCCGGGCAACACCGGCGACCTTCCGGTACACCGCCGGCCGCGGTACCTCGACGTGGTGCTCGGCGCCGACCCGGCGGCGATCCGGTACGACGTCGTGCAGTCGGAGGAGGGCGGCCGGTTCTACCACGCCGACAACCGGTACCAGATCGTCGAGGTGGGCGAGGACTTCCCGCTCGACGTGCCCGACGAGTACCGCTGGATGACCGTCCGGCAGGTGACCGAGCTGCTGCAGCACAGCAACTACGTGAACATCCAGGCGCGCAGCCTGTTGGCCGGCGTGCACACCACCTGGTGAGGCGGACGGTGCCGGGGGACAGGGTGCGCATCGGCGTCCTCGGCTGCGCGAGCATCGCGCAGCGGCGGATGCTGCCCTCGATGTGCCGGCAACCGCTGGTGGAGATCGCCGCCATCGCCAGCCGCGACCCCGGCCGGGCCGGGTCGTTCGCGGCACGGTTCGGCGGGGTACCGGTCACCGGGTACGCCGAACTGCTGGCCCGGCCCGACATCGACGCGGTGTACCTGCCGCTGCCGCCCGGACTGCATGTCGAGTGGACGCTGCGGGCGCTCGACGCGGGAAAGCACGTGCTGTGCGAGAAGCCGTTCGCGACAAGCCTCGCCGAAGCGCAGGCGGCGGTACGGGTGGCGGGCGAGCGGGGCCTGCTGCTCATGGAGAGCTTCATGTTCCTGTACCACGCGCAGCATTCCGCGGTCGCCCGGCTGGTTGCCGAGGGCGCGATCGGGGAGCTGCGCGGGTTCTCCAGCGACTTCGGCATTCCCGCGTTGCCGGCCGGTGACGGGCATCCGGCACGCCACGCCAGTACCCTCCCCGAGGTCGCGGCGTATCCGGTCCGCGCCGCGCAGCTGTTCCTCGGTGACGGCCTGGCGGTCGTCGGCGGGTACCGGTGCGCCGCCGGGCGGTTCGGGTCGCAGCCGTCCGGCGCCGCGCTGCTGGTCTCGCCGTCGGGCGTCACCGCGCAGCTGCGGTACGGGCTCGACCACGGGTACCGCAGCGGTTATGCGCTGTGGGGCAGTGCCGGGTACCTCAGCCTGGACCGGGCGTTCAGCACACCCGACGAGCACGTTCCGGTGGTCCGCCTCGACCGCGGGGGCACCGTGGAGGACGTGGTGCTGGCGCCCGATCAGCAGTTCGTCAACGTGGCCGGCGAGTTCGCCCGGACGATCGTCCACAATGGAGACTTCCGACCGTACGGCGAGGCGATCCTGCGGCAGGCGAGGCTGGTCGCGGCGATCGACGAGCTGGCCGGCGCGACGCGCTAACCCTTGGAGGGCAACGGGTGCGGGTGTTGTTCACGGTGTCCGGCTGGCAGACGCACTACGCGGCGATGGTGCCGCTCGGCTGGGCGTTGCAGGCGGCCGGGCACGAGGTGCGGGTGGGCTGCCCGCAGTCGCAGGCGGACAACGTCGCGCACGCCGGCCTGGTACCGGTGCCGCTGGGCGACGGCCCGGACGTGACCCTCGCCAACCGGCTGCAGCACTACGGGCAGGCGGTGCACGGGCCGTGGCCGTACCCGTGGCTGCCCCCGCATCCGGTGACCGGCGCGCCGCTGGACAGCCTTGACGACTTCGACCTCGACGGGTTCCGCCGCGACGTCGAGCCCGCGCTCGCCGCGCACGCCCGGCATCGGTTCGACGCCGCGGTGCGGTTCGCCGCCGACTGGCGGCCCGATCTCGTGCTGCACGACCCGACGAGCCTCGACGGACTGCTGGCCGCCCGGGTCACCGGGGTACCGTCCGCGCTGTGCCTGTGGGGACTGCCCGGCACGCACGAGGCCGAGCCGGCGCGCGTCGTGCCGCGCGACGTCACCGGTTCGTTCGTGCGGTACGGCTTCGGCGAGTTCCACCCGGACATGCTGGAGTACGTGGTGGATCCGTGCCCGGCCTCGCTGGCGCCGCCGACGACGGCGGGCCGGCTGCCGGTCCGGTACCTGCCGTACAGCGGCGGCGGGCAGGCACCGCTGTGGTTGCTGGAACCGCCGGCCCGGCCGCGGGTCTGCGTCGCCTGGTCGACCGCGCTGAGCGCGATGTTCGGGCCGAACACCTACCTGCTGCCGCGGCTGGTGCACGCGCTGGCCGACCTCGACTGCGAGGTGTTCTGCACCGCGACCGCGGCCGACGTCGCGGCACTGGGGGAGGTGCCGCCGTCGGTGCGCGTGCTGTCCCGCTTCCCGCTGTCGTTGCTGCTGCCGACGTGCGCCGCCGTCGTGCACCACGGCGGCGCCGGTACCGCCATGACCGCGCTGTGGTCGGGGGTACCGCAACTGGCCGTCACGTTCGCCGCCGAGCAGACGGTCAGCGGTGAACGCATCGCCGCAGCCGGCGCCGGTATCCACCTGTTCGGGCACCTCGCCGACGACGCCGCGATTCGCGCCGCCGTGCAGGATCTGGTCTTCACGCGCGGGTACCGGCAGCGGGCGCAGGAGTTGCGCGCGGAGCTGCTGGCCCGGCCGACCCCCGCCGATCTCGTGGTACGGCTGGAAAAACTGGTCAGCTGAGCAGTTCGTCGACGGTCGCCGCGACATCCCCGGTGCGCAGCAGGTCGGCGTGCGGTACCGGAAAATAGATGGCCTTGGCGACCACGCTGGCGCGTTCGTCGGCCGGCATGGCGTTGAGGCCGACGTCGGGTGTCGCGGAGTTCACCGCGGTCGCGGCCGACCAGGCGGCGCGCGGATCGAGCGCGACGGCACCGGCGAGCCAGTGCAGGTAACCGGTGACCAGGTTGGCGGTCTGCGCGCTGGCCTCCGGGCTCCACCCGGCCCGCACGATCGCCGGTTCCAGCACGGCGTGCGCGAGGTCGCCGAGGAAACCGGCGAGTTCCAGCGGATCGGCCGCCGCGCGGTCGGCCGCGTGCAGCCGGTCCTGCGCCTGCGCGAGCTGATCGGGGGTGAACGACGACGCCAGCCGGCGGTAGAAGTTCTCGATGTGCTCGACCAGCATGCGCCGTTCGGCGAACCCGGGGTCGAACAGCAGCAGCCGCGGTGTCTCCTGCCACCGGCCGATCTCGTCGGCCAGCACGCCCGCATAGACGCCGCCGCCGCAGAAGCCGAGCAGGGCCCGTACCCGCAGCCCGCTGTCATGGATCCCGGACAGCCAGCGCTGCGCCTGGTCCAGTCCGGTCATCCCGCGCTCGCTGCCGTACGGCGCCGGCGCGGTCTCCCAGATGTGGTACCCGACGGTCAGCCGCGCGACGAGATCGTGGAACGAGGCGGCGGACCGGCCGGTTGCCGCGAAGTCGGCCACCACGACCAGCTCGTCGTTGTCGGCCCGGCGCAACACGTTGAACGCCTGCGGATCCGCCATCGCCCGTCCTTTCACCACGAATACCGGAAGCGGTACGGCACTACGCCGCCGCGATCGCCTCAATCTCCAGGAACCAGCTGTTGATCCAGACGTCGGCGACGATGCCGACGATCGCCGGACGGTGCTCGCCGAGGAACTCGCGACGGATCCGCGCGCTCGCCTCGCGGTAGCGCAGGTCCGACAGCGTAATGGTGACGCGCACCAGGTTGCCCACCGTCATGTCCGCCGCCGCCAGTACCGCGACGAGGTTGCGCCAGGTGAGCCGGCACTGGTCCTCGAAGCTGTCCGGCACGAACCCGTCCGGTGTCTGCGGCGCCTGGCCGCTGATGAACAGCAGTTGCGAGTCGCGCGGTACGAGCACCGCCTGCGCATAGCTGGGTACCCGCCCAGGACCGTCGACCGGATCGATCAGCGTGAACGGCTGGTGCGTCGCCTCCATGGCACCTCCTCGACGCGGCAAGTCTGCGGCACCGGTACCGGCGGCGGCTGCGCTGGATTGAGCAGACGCACCGGTGCCAACGGCCCACATTGGCGGGGTCGGCGACGGCGCCGGCGACCGACGAGCCCCGCAGCGACGAGCCTGCAGCCAGGAGATGACCATGACCGAGATGCCGGAACTCCATCCCGTCTTCGCCAAGCAGATCGACTGCATGATGCGTGACGACAAGAAGGGGCTCATGGAGATCTACCACCCCGAGGTGGAGTCGTTGCGGTTCCAGGGCGTGCTCAAGGGCCGCGAGGCGATCAGCGACCTGCTGGTCAAGTACGAGGAGCTCAAGCCGGAGTTCGTGAAGGTGCTGGAGTACGTGCACTCCGAAGACATGATCATGACGCGCACCATCCTGCGCATCAAGGGCGAGGAGATCGTCGCGGTCGGCTCGTACGTCATCCGCGACGGCATGATCTGGCGGCAGTTCGGCTGCGACGAGGGCGGCGTGCGGGACTGGTGGGCGTAGGCCGCCGCCAGATCCGGGCCGGACAGGGAGGGACACCGTGCGCGTACTCGTGACGACGTCGCCCGGGCTCGGGCACACGTTCGCGACCATCCCGCTGAGTTGGGCGTTGCGCGCGGCCGGACACGAGGTGCTGTTCGCCACCGCCGGCCGGCTCGACGGCGACCTGCCGGCCGTCCTGGGGGCCGGCGTGCAGGTGGCCGAGATCGCCACCCGGGAACAGATGGAGCGGATCCGCGCCGGGCTGCGCGCCCGGCGCCAGGCCGAGGCCGACCGGCTCGGCGTGCCGCTGCGCGAGATGGTCGAGCGGGACCTGGAGACCGCGCGCCAGGCGCGGCACGTCCGCGACGGCAACGGCTGGGTCTACGGGGTACGCATCTTCGGGCCGATGTCGGCCGGAACCCTGGACGGACTGGTGGACGTCGCGACCCGGTGGAAGCCGGACCTCGTGGTGCACGAGTCGATGCAGGGCGGCGGGCCGCTCGTCGCGGCGCTGCTCGGGGTACCCGCTGTGGAGCACCCGATCGGGTTCGCCCGTGGGCCGCAGGTGGTCGAGGCGATGGCCGCGTACCTGGCCGACGAGTACGCCCGCTTCGGGGTCTCCGGACCGCCGGAGCGGACCGTCGCGCTGGACGTGTCGCCGCCCAGCATGGGCGTGGGCCCGGCGTACGGGTGGCCGATGCGGTACGTGCCGTTCAACGGCGGCGGTCTGGTCACCGACTGGCTCACCCGGCCGGCGGGGCGGCCCCGGATCGCGGTCACGCTCGGCTCGATCCTTGCGGAGCTTGGCTTCGGACCGTTCGGCCGGATCATCGAGGCGGCCGGTCAGGTGGACGCGGACTTCCTGCTGACCGTGGACGCGGCCGACCTGTCCGCCCGGGGACCGTTGCCGCCCAACGTCCACGCGTGCGGGTACGTGCCGCTGGGCGCGATGCTCGGCTCCTGCGACGCCATCGTGCACCACGGCGGCTCGTCGACGACGTTCACCGCACTGGATGCGGGCGTGCCGCAGCTGGTACTGCCGGAGCTGGCCGACCAGTTCATCAACGCCGACGCGGTCGCGCGGCGCGGCTGCGGCCTCGTCGCCGAACACGACGTGCTCGACGCCGCGCTGCTCGGCGCGCTCGCCGGTGACGACGCCATGCGGGTCAACGCCGCGCAGGTGCGGGCCGAGCTGGCGACCATGCCGTCGCCGGTACAGGTTGCGGCGCGGCTGGTCGAGTTCGCGACCTGACGTGACCCAGATGGGAGTGTTGAAAGTGACCGGATCTCTTACCGCACAACCGGATCAGGCGTTGGCGCCGGTGACCGCCATGCATTCGGCGAACTCCGGCTTCACCGTGCACCGCGCCGGGCAGCTGGAGTACGGCTTCGCCGCCGAGGGCCGCAAGTTCTCCGTCGACCTGGTCGGCTACCTGAACAACGCGCAGGGCGGCGTCGTGTCGACGTACCTGTTCACCGAGCTGTTCGGCACGCGCGACCGGCTGCACTGGCTGCTGCACATGCGGTCTCCGCACGACTACCAGCGGCTGCTGCAGATGGTCGACCACGACCGCGACTACCAGGACATCTCGACGCTGGACCGGTTGCCCACCAAGGGCGGCGGGAACTGGGAGCGGATGTTCATGCCGGGTACCTTCCAGGAGCGGATCCTGTGCCCGCAGCACGGTTTCGGCCACCCGCCGGAGGGCGCCGTCGACCGCAGCGAGGTCTTCACCGAACCCGCGCAGTACCAGACCACGCAGCCGGCCGACATCCAGCTCACCACCGCGACGGCCGGGGTGGTCGTCATCCGTACCGGCAAAGCCCGCTACGACCTGCGCGACCAGGCCCGCTACTTCGGTGTGGACTGGTCGGAGTACGTCAACACCGCGCTGCCCGGACACGTCACCGCGTTCCTGTACGAGGAGATCTTCGGCCGGCAGGACACCCTGCACTGGCTGATCCACCTGCGGTCCCTCGACGACTACGCGAGCCTGGAAGGGCTGGACCGCACCGATCCCGGGTACCGCGACCTGTTGGACCGCAAGCGGGTGCCGGACAGCAAGGGCGGCGGCAACTGGGGCAACCTGTTCGTGCCGGGTTCGCTGCACGACACCGTGCTCGTCCCGTACCTCGCCGACCGCGCCGGCTGAGCGGCGGCAGCTCGATGGCGGTGGGCATCGAGGCGGTCAACGCCTACGTCGGGCGGGCCTCGTTGGCGGTGAGCCAGCTCTTCGAGGCCCGAGGTCTGGACGACCGGCGGGCCGGCAACCTGATGATGGAACGCAAGTCGGTGAACCTGCCGTGCGAGGATCCGGTCACCAACGCGGTGAACGCGGCCAGGCCGCTCGTCGACGCGCTGCCGCCGGAGGACCGGGACCGGATCGAGCTGGTCGTCGTCGGTACCGAGTCCGGCCTCGACTTCGGCAAGCCGATCAGCACCTATGTGCAGCACTACCTCGGCCTGGGCCGGCGATGCCGCTCGTTCGAGGTCAAGCACGCGTGCTACGGCGGTACCGCGGCGTTGCAGTCGGCCGCGGCCATCATCGCGACCAGCCCGGTGCCCGGCGCCCGGGCACTGGTGATCGCGGCCGACGCGGCCAGCGTCGCGGCCCGGGACACCTACTGGGAACCGTCGCAGGGTGCCGGTGCGGTCGCGATGCTGGTCGGTCACGACCCGCAGGTGCTGCGCCTGGACGCGGGCGCCAACGGGTACCACAGCTTCGAGGTGATGGACACCCTGCGCCCGCGGCCCGACCTGGAGGCCGGTGACTCCGACCTGTCACTACTGTCCTATATGGAGTGTCTGGAGCACAGCTACAAGGCGTACCGCGAGCGGGTCCGCTCCGCCGACCTGGTCGACTCGTTCGACTTCCTGGTCTTCCACACCCCGTTCGCCGGCATGGTGAAAGGTGCGTACCGCCGGCTGCGGCACAAGGAACGCCCGGCCCCGCCGGCCGAGATCGCCGCCGACTTCGCCGCCCGGGTGCAACCCTGCCTCGGTTACGCGACCCAGGTCGGCAACGTGTACTCCGCCTCGCTGTATCTCGCGCTGTGCTCGCTGATCGACCGGGTGCAGCTGCGCGGGCCGAGCCGGCTGGGCCTGTTCTCGTACGGGTCGGGCTGCGCGTCGGAGTTCTACAGCGGCGTGGTCACCCCGGAGGGCCAGCGGCGGTTGGCACAGCAGGGCATCGGCGCGGCGGTGGCCGACCGGTACCCGTTGAGCATGGCCGAGTACGAGCT
>Ga0066709_100002589_pt1 | contig 13299 bp, 12 predicted proteins | sample GraSoiAngelo_158_FD_79665 | JGI IMG/M metagenome (GOLD analysis project Ga0066709, IMG submission 79665) | Grasslands soil microbial communities from the Angelo Coastal Reserve, California, USA - 14_1009_16_30cm | ecosystem: Environmental > Terrestrial > Soil > Grasslands | place: USA... | reverse complement strand
GGGCGCGGGGGGAGGAGCGGGCGGCTGCGCCACTAATCCGGCTGATCGGGGGGGCGGTCGTCGTTGGGGGCGACACGGGCTCGCCGCGCGAGGTAAAGGCGTGGTTTTCGCGCGGCATGGGACCACCGGTGTCGGGCTACTGTAGAAGTGCCAACGACAACAACCGTTTGGCTCTCGCTGCCTAGGTAGGTAAGCGCGGTCCGGGGGGCGCCGGGCAACAGAAGGCCCCCCACTTCCGGTCAACGAATCGGAAGCCGCACAACAAGAAGACGGTGGGACGCTGGGTAGGGAGTCCAACAGGCCATGGCCGAGAGTTGGCTGAGATACGACCGCATGGTCGAGCAGGCGTTGCGCGGCGTCGTGCGCAAGGCGCTGAGCGAAGCGGGACAGCGGGGCCTTCCCGGCGATCATCACTTCTACATCACCTTTCACACCGATCGTTCGGGTGTCGGCATTGCCGACTGGCTGCATCAGCAATATCCGCAGGAGATGACAATCATCCTGCAGCACCAGTTCTGGGATCTGGTGGTGGAGGACGATCGCTTCGCCATCACCTTGAGTTTCGGCGGGCGTCACGAACGCCTTACCATTCCCTTCTCCGCGCTCTCGGCATTCGCCGATCCCTCGGTGAAGTTCGGCCTGCAATTCGAGGCCAATGAGGACGAACTCCAAACCAAGAGCCCGGCGACCAAGGCGACCAGGCAAGGAGAGTCGGCGTCGCCTTCGCAGCCGAATGGCGACGATTCGCCCAAGGGCGCCGATGTGGTCACGCTCGACGCGTTCCGAAAAAAATAGTCACGAATCTTCGGCTCTGTTGCTGACGTGCAACATCGCGTGGAGAAAGTGAACCCTCAGCGTGCTTTCGCTTTGACCCTTCGGACCTCGGCGCCTATATACGCTGCCTCGCACCCCAACGCGGGAGGACGACAATGACCGTTACATTGAACATGAAGGGCTGCCACGCAGCCTGACGGGTCTTTCGTCGGCGAATGCCAATCGGCGTTACCTCTCTCGTTTCTACCTACGATCGATCCTGAGATAGCCTGACGGCACAGCCGGCTGACGCGCATTGCGTCCGCCGGGGGATACGCGTCCCTGACGATCGTTCGCCACTTGTCGCTCGCCGACGTCCGACCCGTTCACTCCAACCGGCTTAACCCAAAAAATGGGCGTTCGCAATCGCGAGGCCCCAAGGAGAAGGTTCGTGACAAATTTCTTCGAAATGTTTGTGTTCGCCGGCGGTCGCGCACCGGCGGCAATCGTCGGACGGTTGAATCAGGCGGCATCGGCCCTCTTCCGCCGCCCGCGGCCCCGCAAGCGAAAGCGGATCGGCCCGTCGCCGCCGCTGTTCCTGGGCAATAACCACCTGCGCCGGGATATCGGCCTGCCGCCAGTCGATTCCGGTGGTTGGCCAATTTGAAGCCTATCGACGGGGCGCCTCCGGCGGGCGCCTCGTCGATGATGTTGTAAGTCGGTCAATTCTTCGTGAGATCACGGTCAAGAACCCCGATGCGACTTTCCCCTGAAGCCCGGGGCGGCTAGAAAGTCGGCCCTGCCGACCACTCATCGAGGGGATTTTCTTCCATGACCGGCGCCGCGATTCGCCTTGAGCGCGCTTCCATGGCTGAACCCGTCGTGGCGCCGCTTGAGCGCGAAGGCGATCTCCGGGTCCTGGCCGCTACATTCGAGGAGGCGGCCGCCGGCCGGGGAGGCATCGCCCTGGTCAGTGGCGAAGCCGGCATCGGCAAGACCACCTTCGTCGATCATTTCCTTGCGACCCGTGGACGGAGGGCGCGCGTCCTCAAGGGAAATTGCGATGCGCTGTTCACGCCCTCGCCACTCGGTCCGCTCCACGATATCGCCCGGCAGACACGCGGCCGCCTGTTGGCGCAGCTCGAGGGCGAGGCCCCGCGCGGGGCGATTTTCTCGACCATGTTGGACCTCTTGAGCGATGGGGCGCAGGCCAGTCTGCTCGTCATCGAGGACATGCATTGGGCCGACGAGGCGACGCTCGACCTCATCAAATTCCTCGGCCGGCGCATCGCCCAGGCCAAGGTCCTTGTCATCCTGACCTATCGCGATGACGAGATCGACGCACACAACCATCTGCGCATGGTCCTCGGCGAGCTTGCGACGGCGCGGGGCGCGGTCCGCATCGAACTCGCACGACTGACGATTCAGGCGGTGCGCACCTTGATCGGCGACCGGGCGTTCGATGCCGGGGTCCTGCACCGACAGACATCCGGCAACCCCTTCTTCGTCACGGAAGTTCTTGCCGACGCAAGGCGAGGGATACCGAAGTCGGTGCGCGCCGCGGTGCTGGCGCGGGTGGCGCGGCTGGGGACGGATGGCCGAAGGCTGATGGAAGCCGCCGCGGTCGTCGGCAGCCGAATGGATCAGGCCATGCTGGAGCGCATCCTCGGCGGCAAACTGGAAGGGTTGGCCGAGTGCATCAAGCTGGGATTGCTCGAGGCGCCCGGCCATGCCATCGCATTCCGCCACGAGTTGGTGCGCGATGCAGTGTTGAGCGATCTCGATCCGGGGCGCTGCCGGGAACTCAATCGATCGGCACTCGAGGGGTTGCGGGCCACGCGTAGCGGGCGGGGCGACCTTGCGCAATTGGCACATTTCGCCGAACAGGCCGGCGAGCGCGCCGCGCTCCTCGAATTCGGACCGGCCGCGGCCAGGGCCGCCGCTTGCGTCGGTGCACATCGGGCCGCGGCGGCCCAATATCGCCGCGTCCTCGCTCTCGCCGGCGACCTGGCGCCAAGCGAACGGGCCAAGATCGTCGAGGCCTATGCCGAACAATGCGCAATCGTCGATGAATTGCCGGAAGCGAGCCGGGCGCGGCGCGAGGCGATCGAGCTTTGGCGGCAGGCGGGCGATCGTCTGAAGGAGGGCGAGAATCTGTCGGCGCTTGCCTGGCCCCTGGTGCGCAGCGGCCACAATGCCGCGGCCGAAGAGGCAAGCCAGCGCGCGATCGAGATCCTGGAATCCATGCCGCCGACGCGCGAACTGGCAGGAGCCTATAGGATGCAGGCCCATCTCAGGATGTTGGAACGGGAGCGTGAGGCTGCCGTCCGCTGGGGCGGCAAGGCCATCGATCTAGCCCGGCGGTTCGATGACGATGCAACGATCGCGGCGGCGGAGATGGTCGTCGGTTCGGCGATACTGGTGGCTGGCGATGAAGGCGGTCTTCCGCATCTGAACCGAAGCATCGCGCTGGCGCGAAAAGCGGGGCTCGACGATCTCGTGGGCCTTGTCTATCTGAACATGGGGTCCTCCTACGGCGAGCAATACCAGTTCCCCAAGGCCGAAGCTGTTCTCGCCGAGGGTATCGCCTATGCCGGCGTTTGCGATCTGGACCATGCGCGCCATTACATGCGCGCCTGGCTTGCGCTCACGCGCTTCTATCAAGGGCGATGGGGCGAGGCCGGCGACATCGCCGGTCCGCTTGCCGAATGCTGCAATGTCGCCGCCATCAGCCGGATCATGGCTCTCGTTGCCGTCGGGCGCGTGCGCGCCAGGAGCGGCGCTCCGGGCGCGAATGCCGCGTTGGATGAAGCCCTCGATCTCGCCTTGCAGACCGACACGCTCCAGCGCCTGGCGCCGGTCCGCGCCGCGCGCGCCGAGGCCGCCTGGCTCGAGGGCGACCGCGGCCGCGTCCTCGCCGAGGCGGCAGCGGTCTATGAACTTGCCAAATCGCACCAGCACCCCTGGCACAGCGGCGAGCTCGCATTCTGGCTTTGGCGCGCCGGCAGCACGGACGCTGCGCCGAGCTGGGGCGCGCCGCCGTTTCTCCGGCAGATCGAGGGTAATTGGCGCTGTGCGGCCGAAGCGTGGGCGGCGCTCGGCTGCCCCTATGAGCAGGCCCGCGCGCTGGCCGATGGCGATGAGCCGGCCCGATTGGCGGCGCTCGAGATTTTCGACCAACTGGGTGCGACACCCGCGGCCGCACGGCTACGCCAGAAGATGCGCAGCGATGGCCTGCGCCATATTCCGCGCGGTCCGAGAGCCAGCACCCGCCAGAACCCCTTCGGACTGACCCGCCGCGAGATGGACATTCTGAATTGTCTGGGCGACGGGCTAAGCAACCGCCGGATCGCCACGCAGCTTCATGTTTCTCCCAAGACGATTGACCACCACGTCTCGTCGGTGTTGGCCAAGCTTGGCGCCGCCACGCGCGGCGAAGCAGCGCGGATCGCGGGCGAGCATCGTCTGTTGACGAAAGATGGGGAGGCGGCGGCGGCAAAATAGGGAAGCCCCCCGATGCGCGCGACCGGAGCGCTGCATAGCTTGCCCTGCGTTAGTTCGACTCAATCCCGCCATAAGGAGTGATGCGATGCCCCGCTATCTGATCGAACGCCATTTTCCCAGCGGCCTGGGTCTTATGTCAGACCAGAAGGGCCGCGAAGCCGCCGCCACGGTCATCAACAACAACGCCCAGCAGGGCGTCACCTGGGTGCATTCCTACGTCACCCCGGACAAGAAGCAGACATATTGCATTTACGACGGCCCTTCGCCGGAGGCCATCCGCAAGGTCGCGGAGCGCAACGGGCTGCCAGTGGACCGCATCACCGAAGTGCGCGTCCTCGACCCGTATTTTCACATGTAGTACGGAAGATCCGGGTCTCCCTGCCGCCGGAGCGCTCACCCCCGAGAGTGCTCCGGCGGTCCTTCTCAAAATTCAGGACGGTTGGAACGTGACAACCAAGCAACTACGGGCCGATGCCGGCCTGGCATGCGGGCGGAGCCATTCTCTTGGCGCGGCCCTACTGCGACTGAGCGAAGCGATCTGGATCTGGCGCGCGCGCACCCTTTCGCGCGGTGACCTGGTTCAGCTGGGCGACGACGTCCTCAAGGATATCGGGCTCTCGCGGGCCGCCGCCTATCAGGAATGGTCGAAGCCATTCTGGCGCAAATGACAGCACCGGATTGGCGCGCCTGGCAGCCGCGCGCTGCGAAGGAGAGATCGGTGGCGAAATTCCTCGAATTGTTTTTTGCCGCCGGCGGAGGGCCGACAGCCGAGTTCGTCGACCGCCTGATCAGAGTGGCTGCGGACCTCGCCGATCGCGCGCGCCGCCACTGGCAGCGGCGCGACGGTCGGCTGCCTGGGCAATATCGCAGCAACAACCATCTGCGCCAGGATGTCGGCCTGCCGCCGATCAGCTCGCGTAACTGGCCCTATTGACGCGCTCGCGGATGATGCTTCCCGGGCGATAGCCAAAGACTGGCCGGCGAGGTCATCGCGCCCTAATCTGCAGCATGCCTTCGCGGAGCGCGCTTCTCGACTATCTCATTGACCAGCTCGCGCCCCTCGGCGATGTCCGGGGCCGGCGCATGTTCAGCGGCCACGGGCTATATCTGAACGGAGCGATCGTCGGGATCATCGTCGATGAGACGCTGTATCTGAAGGTCGATGCCGGCAACCGGGCCACCTTCGAGAAAGAGGCGATGGAACCCTTCACCTATGAAAGCAGGGGCCGGCGCATTGCCCTCAGTTACTGGGAAGCCCCGGCATCCGTGATCGAGGAGCCTGAGCAGTTGCAGCAATGGGTGAGAGAGGCGGCGCGTGTCGCCCGGCGAAGCCAGGCGGCAAAGCCGAAGGACCGCGGCAAGGGCGGAAGGCGACCTTCCCCTTGAAGCGGGAGCCGGCTAGAAGGTCTGATCCATGTTCACTCATTGAGGGTCCCCCAGATGACCAGCAGCGCCACCCGAATCGAAAGCGACCCCATGGGCGAAGTCGCGGTGCCGGCCGGGCACTACTGGGGCGCCCAGACCCAGCGCTCGCTTGAGAATTTCCGCATTGGGGGCGAACGCATGCCCACGGTTCTCATCCACGCCTTCGGACTGCTGAAACAGGCGGCGGCGGAAACCAATATGACGCTCGGCGATCTGGAGGCCGAGCTGGGCGGTGCGATCGTGAAGGCGGCGGGCGAAGTGGCGGCGGGCAAGCTTGACGAAGAGTTCCCGTTGGTGGTCTGGCAGACCGGCTCCGGAACGCAGACCAACATGAACGCCAACGAGGTCATCGCCGGGCGCGCCAATGAAATCCTGACGGGAAAGCGCGGCGGCAAGCAACCGGTTCATCCCAACGATCACGTGAATATGGGCCAGTCGTCCAACGACAGCTTCCCCACGGCGATGCACATCGCCGCCGTGCGCCAGATCCACATGAGACTGCTGCCCGCCTTGAAGCATCTCCATGAGGCGCTGGACCAGAAGGCCCGGGAGTTTGCCGATATCGTGAAGATCGGCCGCACCCATATGCAGGATGCAACGCCGATCACCCTGGGCCAGGAATTCTCCGGCTATGCCGCCCAGGTGGCCGCCGGCATCGAGCGGGTCGAGGCCTGCCTGCCGCGCCTTTATCCGCTTGCCCAGGGCGGAACCGCCGTAGGCACGGGCCTGAACTGCAGGATCGGGTTCCCTGAGAAATTCGTGGCGGAAGTCGGCAGGTTGACCGGGCTTCCCTTCCTCAGCGCCGCCAACAAATTCGAGGCGATGGCCGCCCACGATGCGATGGTCGAAACCTCGGGCGCCTACAATACGCTCGCCGTCTCCCTGACGAAGATCGCCAACGACATCCGGCTGGCGGGATCCGGCCCGCGCTCGGGCATCGGCGAACTCGTGCTCCCGGAAAACGAGCCCGGCTCCTCCATCATGCCGGGCAAGGTGAACCCGACCCAGGCCGAGGCGCTCACCATGGTGGCGACCCAGGTCATGGGCAATCACGTGACCATCACCATGGCGGGCGCGCAGGGACATTTCGAGCTCAATGTCTTCAAACCGGTGATGATCTTCGACCTCCTGCAGTCGGGCCGGCTGCTGAGCGATGCCACCGTCAGCTTCACCGACAACTGTGTTTCCGGGATCCGGGCCAACCGCGCCCGCATCGAGGAACTCATGGGCAAATCGCTGATGCTGGTGACCGCGCTCACGCCCCATATCGGCTACGACAAGGCTGCCAAAGTCGCCAAGAAAGCCCATAGCGAAGGGACCGGCCTGAAGCAGGCGGCGATCGCGCTCGGTTTCCTGACGGCCGAGCAATTCGACCAGTGGGTCCGGCCTCGCGACATGGTAGGTCCGCTGAAGTAAGGCGGCGACTGGGTTATGCCCATGGCCCTGCACAAGCGCTCGGTCACCATCGCTGGCCACCGCACCAGTCTCTCGCTCGAGCCCGAATTCTGGCAAGCGTTGCGGGCGGAGGCCCGGATGCGGGGCTGGTCGCTCGCCCGCCTGATCGGCGAAATCGATCGCGGGCGCGCCGGGCGAAATCTATCCAGCGCGGTGCGGGTATTTCTGTTGGCTGAGGCAGGTCAACGTCGCTAGTCTGGCGGCCCGCGGAGCGGCCCCAAGAACGCAATGACCAGCAAGTCCAAGATCGACTGCCTGCGCATCGGCATGATCGGCAGCGGCTTCATCGCCAAGTTCCATCTGCGGGCGCTCCTCAGCGTTCGCCACGCAACCGTAAGCGGCGTCTACAGCCTGACCGCCGAGCGTCGCGAGGCGTTGGCTCGCGAAGCCAATGCAATGGAGCTCGGGCCCTGCCGCGCTTACGAATCAGTGGAAGCGATGGTGACCTCGGGCACGGTCGACGCCCTCTGGCTGCTGATGCCCAATTACACGCGGATCGCGATCATGCGCGAGATCCACCGCTTGGTGAAAGTCAAGAAGGCGCCGATCGTCGCCGTCGCCTGCGAGAAACCCCTTGCCCGCACGCTGGCCGAGGCGCGGGAGATGCTGCGCCTGGCCGACGACGCTGGGCTCAACCATGGCTACCTGGAGAACCAGGTCTTCGCCCCCGCCGTGCAGCGCGGCAAGGAGATCATCTGGCGGCGCGCCGTGCCCAACAGCGGCCGGCCCTACCTTGCTCGGGCCGCCGAAGAGCATAGCGGCCCGCACATGCCCTGGTTCTGGCAAGGCAACCGGCAGGGCGGCGGCGTGCTATCCGACATGACCTGCCACAGCGTCGAGGTTGCCCGTTACCTTCTGACCAAGCCGGGCGCGCCGCGCAGCGATCTGACGCTCGTCGGCGCCAGCGCCACCGTCGGCCATCTCAAATGGACGCGACCGCCCTATGTGAAGAAGCTGAAGGGGCTCATGGGCAAGGCCGTCAACTATGCCAAGAATCCGGCGGAGGACTTCGCCCGCGGGGCCATTCTTCTGCGCGATCCCGATGGCCATGAGGTGATAATCGAGGCCGCCAATTCCTGGGCCTATGTCGGCGCTGGCTTGCGCATCCAGATCGAACTTCTCGGCCCGGAATATGCCATGGAGTTCACCTCGCTCAACACCGGCCTCAAGATCTTCATGTCGCGGGCGATTACCGGCGGTCAGGGCGAGGATCTCGTGGAGAAGCAGAACGCCGAGCAGGGCCTGATGCCGGTGCTGGAAGACGAGGCCAACGCCTACGGCTATGTCGGCGAGGACCGCCACATGGTGGATGCCTTCCGCCGCGGGGAGAAGCCGCTCGAGACCTTCGCCGATGGGGTGTCGGTGATCGAGATGCTGATGGCGCTCTACCGCTCGGCCGAGACGGGCAAGTTCGTCAAACTGCCGTCCAAGGAGCTGGAAAAATACATCCCGCCGGTCGCGCGAACCCCATGATGAATCTTCGAAGCGACCACTGGCTTTGTCGCGGGGCGGAACACGGCACGGGTCGCCGCTAGTCTAGGAACTGCGCCACTTTATCGAGCAGCCGATGCTCGGTACCTGTTCGGCGACGCCCCTTCCCGTCCGGGCAATTTCAATCATCGCCTCGAAGAGTTCACGGCGCGATCCCGCAACGCGTTGACGATTGCGCACCTCGTAAATCCGGCCGTGATACTGCAGTTCGAGAGCGGCGTTGAATCCGAAGAAATCCGGCGTGCACATCGCATCGTAAGTGCGCGCCACGTCCTGGCTTCGATCGATGACATAGGGAAACGCCAGCTTCTTCTCCTCCGCCAGGCGCTGCATGTTCTCGAACGAGTCGGCGGGATAGGCGCTGGTATCGTTCGGCATGATCGCTATGGACCTGACGCCATGCGCCTCCAGCTCGCTGGCATCGCGGATGATGTCGTCCAGAACCGCCTGCACATAGGGACAATGATTGCAGATGAACATGACGAGCGTGCCTTTCGGTCCGCGCGCCTCGCCAAGCCGATGGCGCTGTCCGTCGGTCCCCTCCAGATCGAAAGCGGCGGCCTTCCAGCCGATCTGCGGAGATGTGCTCGTGGTCATGGTCCCTCTCCCTTTGTGCCGCAACCTGGTACGGGTTTCTCACACGGGTTGTCATGTTGGCACCGGAGCGAATTTGCCAAGCGGGGCTAAGCGAATTTCTCGCTTACCCGCCGGGCTGGCCCAGCAGGTTCTGCAGGATCGGCGCCAGAGGATTGCTGGGTTGGGCCGGTGCGGGAGCCGGCGCCGGTGCTGGTGCGGGCGCCGGTGTGGTCGGCTGGTTCGGCTGCAAGCCATTCAGAAGTTGCTGCAGCGGATCGTTCGCGGTCGGCTGAGGCGCGCTTCCGCCGCTGCCACCGCCGGCGGTCGGCTGAGGCTGCAACACGCCAGGAATCAATTGCTGGAGGGGATTGCCGCTTTGGCCGCCTTGGAAGATCGGCCCGGTCACACCGATACTTGGCTTGTCCAGGGGGCCGGTGAGATTGATGTTCATGATCGCGGTCTTCAAATCGGGAGCCCGGAAGACATCCACGGTCATCGCGAGCTTCCACAAGGGAAGGTTGGCCGTGCCGTGAGCCAGGGCCTTGGCGGCCGGGTTCGTCAGCGTCGTGTTGTCTGTCGCCACCACGCCATGGGTGATGGAAAAATCGCCGGCGAGATCGTTGACCTTGCCGGTGAATAGCTGCACCACCCCGCCCAGCCGGTCGGTGACGCCTTGAATGACCTGGAGCTGCGAGCCAAGAACGCCCAGCAGCGCCGTACCGGCCGTCTGCGCCAGCTTCGTGAGAATCGTGATTTTTCCCGCCAGATGCCCCGAACCCTGGAGCGAGCCGACCATTTCCGCCTCGGAGGCGCCGCTGGCGGCAAGGCCCGTGCTGACCGAGAGCGGACCCTTGACCGAATCGGTGCCGGCAAGCTGTGCAATCTCCATATTCTGGGCCAGCAGCCGGCCGCTGAAGGCAGGCAGGCCGCGTCCAATCACCTTGCCCTCGCTCACCGCGAAGGTGCCGCCATAGATCCTGCCGGTCAGCGTCGGGATGGTGAGCGTACCGTCGGCGAATTGGAGCATCGCCACCAGATCGTCGATGCGGTTGCTGGGCAGCACAACATGGGCTGCCTTGAAGTCCAGCGTGCCGTCGGCCATGTCGATGGCGGAAAAATCCAAAGGCTGACGCGACCAACGCCCGCCACCCTGACCTTGTGCTTGTCCCTGGCCCGACCCGCCGCCGTTATTTGCCCGGCCACCGCCACCGGCCGTGAGGGCGCCGGCGTTGAAATTGTTGCTGGCGAAATTGGCGGCAAACCGCGGGCGGGCGCCAGCGAGGTCGACATTGGCGCTGCCCGCCAAGTCGCTGTCGCCCGCCTTGAGGGCCATATCTTTGAGCGCGAACTTCTGGGCGTTGCCCAGGAGGTGGCCGCTCAGCTGCAGCGCGCCCAGATCGCCATGGCCGCCCGATCCCCCGGCCGTCACCGCGGCGAGCAGCTTGCCCAGGCTCGGATGATTGGCGCTGAGCGTCACATCGAAGGCGATCGGCGCCGTGGCTGCGGCCACGCTGCCATCCACCGTGGCATTGCCGCCGAGCAGGGAGAGTGTGATGGCGAGCTTCATATTGTCGGCGCCGCCATCGAGCCGCCCGGCGAGCCCGAGGGCGCCGAGCTTGCCAGCCGCCGGCCCCCTGACGCCGGCCAGGGCTAAGAGAGGCGCCGGCTGGGCGACATCGAGCTTCAGGTTCGTGGCAACCTGCGGCGTGCCCGACAGTCCGGTCAATTTTCCCTGCAGTGTCCCCTTGCCACCGATTCCGGGAAGACCGAGGGCGAGATCGAAATCGACCGAATCCTTCCCGCTTGCCGCCTTGCCGGTCAGCGCCACCGCGCCGAGCTTGTCCGCCCCGGGCTTCGCGAAGCCAAGCAGCTGGAAAACCGGTGCCGCGTTTTTTGCCGAGAGGCTGATGGTGCTGTCCACCCGCGGCACGCCGGCGCGCAGGCCCTGCGCGGTTCCCTTGGCGGCGCCGTCGACGCCCAGGCCGCTGACCGCAAACGCGACATCGAAGGCAACATCGTCGGCTCCCCCCTTCATCGCGCCCGTCAACTTGAGGGAGCCATACTTGCCCGGGGCCGCGCGGCCCATGCCCGCCAACTGGAAGACACGGGCGGCATCCTGAGCCGCCAGATCGAGCTTCAGGTCATAGCGCGGATCCTTGGCGAGATTGACGATGCTGCCCGACATGCTGCCTTGGCCTCCGCCGATATCCTTGGCGCTGGCATCGGCGATCGTGAGCTTGCCACTGAAGACGGTCCCCTGCAGATGCAGGCCCCGCATGGTCTGGCCGTTGAATGCGAGGCTGCCGGCGCGCAAATCGAGATTAGCATCGAGATCGGCGAGGGCGGCCAGACCCGCGAGCGGCGATGCCGGCTTGGCGCCCGCCGTCGCGCTGGTGGCGGCGGCAGCGCCAGAGGTGCCCGCGCCAGGTGCCTTCGGCGGCAGATAGGCATCCACATCCAGTTGATCGATCGTGAGGCCGATCCCGAATCCCGGCTTCGTGCGCCCGCGGCCATCGGGCAAGGCAACGTTGAGGCCACCCTGGATTCGCGAGGCATCAAGATGCATGTCGAGATCGGCCAGCTCGACCTGCACGGGCGAGAGGATGAGGCGGCTGGTGAGGGCGAGGCTGCGCAGGCGGTCGGCGGGAATATTGGGAATCTTCGCATCCAGCCACTTGGCCAAGTCGCGCAGGTTGTCCGATTTCGCCTCGATCGCGCCGGTGAATTGGGGCAAGCCATCCTTGGCGGCGAGGCTGCCGGCGAGGCTGATGTTCGAACCGCCGGGCAACAGCGCCGAAGCCTGTTTGACCTGCAGCTGCCCCTCGGCCAGGCGGCCCACCAGATGGGGGCGGGCGACGACGCCGTTGTGGTAGGCCACCGCCTCAGCTGCGACGTCGAAATTGACGACGATGCCGCCCGGTAGTGAAAAGCTGCGCGATGCCGGCGTGGCGCCTTGGGAGGGCTGCGGCGCCTGCGTGCCCTGAGCGGGCGCTGGAGCGCCGGCCGGGAGCAGCTTATCGAGATCCAGGCGGCTGAAGGCGAGATTGATGCTGGCCTGCGCTGGATTGCCCGGCTGGACGCTCAGTTTGCCGGCCGCTGTGCTGTCGCCCAGTGCCACGGTCAGGTTCGCCAATTCGATGTTGGCAGCCGAGGCGGCGAGATCGGCGGAAAGGGTGAACGGCTGGGAAAGGCTCGGCGGCAATGCGTCGAAGCCCGCCGATTTGACGAGGAGGGGCAGATCGCTGAGCTTTGCCGTCAGTTTTCCTTTGACCACTGCTGCGCCCTGGTCTGCCGAGCCATCGAAGCCCAGGACCGCCGCGTGACCGGCGACATCGATTGTGCCGCGAAGGGGAACCGGCCCGCCCCCCGCCATGGAATCGATCGCCAGGTCGAACTTGGCGGGCAGGCCGGCGAGCTTGGCATCGCCCACGGCGGTAAAAGGCCCCTTGAGGGAGCGCATGACGACGGCCGCGTCCAGGCCCTCCAGCTTCTGCTCGGTGCCGCCGGCGCGGTAAATCACCGTGCCATTCTCGATGGTGAAGTTGTCGATGGAGATTTCGCTGCCATAGCCGCCACCGGCCGCGGCGCCCGGCCCGGTGGTGCCGGAAACGGTGCTTGGCGCTGCCGCCGGCGGGGTAAATTGCCAATTGGCGTTTCCATCCGCCAAGCGCTCCAGGACCACCACGGGGTCGACCAGGGTGACGCGGGTGACCTGGATCTTGCCGCTGAGAAGCGGAATCAGCGCAACATGCACCTCCAACGATTTGAGCCGAGCCATGTCGGGCGTGCCGGCGCCGGCGATACTGGCCAGGCGCACGCCAGACACCAGCAAGGCGGGCGAAGGCAGCAGGGTGAGCGAGACGTTGCCGTCGATCGAGAGTTCCCGCCCGGTTACGCCGCGCACCGCGTCGGCGACCCGCCCCTTATAGCCATTCCAGTCGATCAACCGCGGGCCGATGGCCACGGCCGCCAGCAGCAGCAGGATCAGCGTGAAGAATCCGATTAAGATTTTCTTCAGCACGTCACCACCTGCTTCGTCTTCGGTCGATTCATCCGGTCTATGACATCACCCCTCTGCAGCGATCGCGTGCGATT
>Ga0066709_100002588_pt1 | contig 13299 bp, 15 predicted proteins | sample GraSoiAngelo_158_FD_79665 | JGI IMG/M metagenome (GOLD analysis project Ga0066709, IMG submission 79665) | Grasslands soil microbial communities from the Angelo Coastal Reserve, California, USA - 14_1009_16_30cm | ecosystem: Environmental > Terrestrial > Soil > Grasslands | place: USA... | reverse complement strand
GGTGATGATACCGCTGGTTTCTGCCTTGATTTCATTCATCACTTTCATCGCTTCGATAATGCAAACGACCGTGTCTTCGGTGACGGTTTTCCCAACATCAACAAAAGGCGGGACGTCCGGCGATGCTGAGCGATAGTATGTGCCCACCATAGGAGAAACGATTTCCCTCAACGGCACGCTTTCGATCGCTTTCGGTGCGGCAGGCGTGGTTTCAGGGGCGGCGGCCGCAGCCTTGGGCGTCCCCGCCGCGGCGGGTGGCGCAGCCGCGGCTGCCTTAGTAGAAGGCCCTTTTTCAAGCTTAAGACGGAATCCTTCCTTTTCGATCTCGAAGACCGAAAGGTCATGCTTCTTCATCAAATCGATGATGGCTTTAATTTCTTTGAGATCTTTAGGATCCAAGCGCTGCTCCTCTGGTTAAGGCTGAGCGTTTAGGTAAAGCAGCTTTAGGGAGCAAGGTCAAGGCAATCGTCAAAGTAGCGCGAGCCTCCGGTCCGCCAACGGGACGCACTCGTCCTGTGCCGACCTTGCGAGTTGGCCGCGAAACCGAGACGGTTACGCTACCTTAATGCTCCAATTCAAAATCATCGATGAAACCGACGATTACGTCGTCGTCGATAAACCGCCATTTCTTCTGATTCACCCGACAAAGCCGAATGAGACGCGAAGTCTCTGGAAAGAATTGCGCGAGCTTCTGGCATTCGAAATTGCCAGCGGCGGTCAGGTCTCGATTGTGAACCGACTCGACCGCGAGACGAGCGGCTTGGTTTTGGTTGCAAAAACCGCCGCGACCGCGCGTCGGTTCGGACTGTTGATGCAGAAGCAACGGTTGCGCAAAGAGTATCTCGCCATCGTTTGGCGCTGGCCTGAATGGGAAACCAAAATCGTGGACGCTGCTTTGGATCGCCAGGGCAAACATCAGCACTCAGCGATCTGGCTGAAACAAATGATTCATCCAGCGGGTGCGCGAGCGGAGACTGAGTTTCATGTTGAACGGCGCTTTGTTAAATCGACAACAGCCGGCGATAAATTCAGCCTGATCCGTGCAATTCCGCGCACCGGCCGCACACACCAGATTCGCGTGCACCTCAGCTCAGTCGGTCATCCAATCGTGGGCGACAAAATTTATGGCCCGGACGAGCAACTCTATCTCCAGTTTATCGAGACCGGATGGACGCCTGAACTAGAACAACGATTACTTTTGCCGCGGCAGGCGCTGCATTCAGCAAAGCTAGCAATCGAGGGCGAATGCGAATGGAACAGCCCGTTGCCCGTCGATCTCGCGGAATTCTGTAGTCCCGACTTGTCGGGATGACCACCGGGATCTAAGGAGCGGCGGTCTCCAGTCCGTCGCTGGACGATCTGGAGACCGCCCTTCCGTGATTGACGCTAACAGAGCGCCGCTACAGGAGTCCTATCCATTGCAATCGCATCAACTACCTTTATGATGCGCGCCAGATGAAATTGTTCCGCGCCGTTTCATTGCTCGTTCTTATTTCTTTACTGGCGTTTGGCGGGACCAGCGAGTCACGCGTCGAGACCGTAACAAGCGAACTTAATCCTCGAAGTTTCGAACTCGCAGTCGAATCGGGATATCTATTTGGAGCCATCAATCCTCCGGCTGATTATCAGATCGGCGCGGAGTTTCTGACGGCACGTATTCGATGGGGCGTGGTGCGGAGCGACAGCTGGCTGCGCGGTTACAACCAATTTTACGTCTGCGCTATCGCCGAGCCGATTTTTAGCGGAATCGAGAACCATTACTTCGGATTCAATCTCGGCATGCGTTACAACTTTGTTCGGCCGGGTAGCAGGCTGGTCCCCTACTTTTCGGGCGGGGTCGGGGCGGGCTGGGTCGACAGTCATCCGGAAGTTCCCGGCGGACAGGGGCAGGATTTTACCTTTAACATTTTATCGGCGGCCGGCGTTTCTTTCGACGTGAACGATCACTGGAAACTGAACGTAGGAGTGCTTTATGAGCATCTCTCCAATGGCGGGCAGACCGATCCGAATCCGAGTTTGAATTTGTTCGGGCCGCAGCTGGGCGCGACATATTCATTTTGATCCTTCCTGTCATGTCGAGCGAAGTCGAGACGTCCCGCAGCGAAGTCATCGGCATTGCCGCGGGATTCTTCGACTCCCCTTCGCTGCGCTAAGAATGACAGACTGATGAACCCGCCCGAAGAAAACGTCCTTGTCATCAGGCGCAGTTTATTCGATCAGCTCGGGAGTTTCCAAGGCCTCAACTTCGAGCCGCAGAAATATCTCGACGCATTCCTGTCGCGCGGAAACAACTTCTTCCTCTCGCGCCCTAAAGCTGAGAATGATCCTGCTTACAAACAAATCATTCCCTACGCGTTGATCGCGTTTGAGAATAAGGTCGCTTATTACGTCCGCGGGAAAAAAGCGGGTGAACAGCGTCTGGTCGCAAAAGGTTCAATCGGGATTGGCGGTCACATGAACGAGACCGACGAATCGCTTTTCGCGTTGGACGAGGCGGCTTATCGCGCCGGCGTTGAGCGTGAAGTAAACGAAGAAATCAAAATCGACAGTCCGTTCGAGGACCGAGTCGTTGCCCTTCTAAATGACGACACAACCGAGGTCGGACGCGTGCATCTTGGCATCGTTCACATTTTCAAGCTGGTCGAGCCAACGATAGAAAAACGCGAAGCGATGATCACGGGATTAACGTTTCTTCGAAAAGAGGAGTTGTTCGCGCGACACGAAACGATGGAGAGCTGGTCGCAAATTTGCCTCGATTCGCTTGAGCGGTTACTGAGCTAGTAAGCCTCTCCGCACTTCGATACGCTTCAGTGTTTTAACGTTTTAACGATCCAACGACGCGAAGCTTACCGCTCCCTCTGAGGCAAGAATGTGACCTCGTCGATCTGCCAGCGACCAACCGGATGCGAAATGGCGAGGTTAAGGTCGGCGTATCTTGCCGGATAGTTTACCCGTGCCTGGAAGTTCCCGTGCGGCTCGAAGAATTGCGAGTTAAACTCGATCTCGCCCTTGACGTCAATCGTGCCAGCAGACGGTCCGAGCTTGGCAATCTCCGCAAAAAAATCCTGCTGCGCGGATTGCGGAAAATTCATGCGCGCCTGCGGGCTCAGATGCGCGTTGAAGAAGTTCATATCACGCTGAACAACGATGCGCTGGGCAGCGTCCATAGCGAATTGTTTTCCTTCCCTGGCCATTTCCTGTTTGGTGGAGCGGAGCCACCAATAACCAACGCCAACCAATCCCAGTACAATGATGAGGATAACAATGACTTGCCCCGATGATTTCGAACGAGAATGCATTTTCGATTTCTTCATAATTAATTAGTAGCCGAACCCGAGGCCCTTGATTACTTCGCCATTTCGGATGAGAACAGCATGTTTTTGTTTGCCCGTGTAACCGCCGAAGCGATTTCGGGCGTTCACGGTGAAATTGACCAGATAACCGTAGAGGTGTTCGCCGTTCTTGCCCAGATCGGCTGGTTTAGGTTCCCCATTCCATTCAATGCGCGCGCTGTCCGGGTCGAGCAGTTGTTTGTTGAGCCACTGCGTCACTATCTCCTTATAATTGGCGGGGTGTGATCCGTAACGCGCCGTGTCCGGTTGTGTTTCTGCAATTGCTTGCAGCGTCAGCGCAACACCCATGGTAAACGCGAGAATGAGCGTCCCGGCCTTTTTCATGGAAGCCATTCTGTGCCTTCACATTCTTTTGTCCAGCGCAATGAGAGCCGGTCGATTCCATCGTAGCCGTGTCTCGCGCACTCGGCTTATCTGGGGAGCACAGGCTGCCAGCCTGTGCTCCCCAGAAACGGAGCCAGCACACAAGACGCCTGCTCACAGAGCGTGCTTTTCTTTGCGGAACGCTTTCTTTATTGATGCTTCGTATGAAACGGCTGTTACTTCTATGGCTAACTGTTTCCTTGATTTTTTCGATTGCACGGGCAGCGAATGCGCAAGCTCCGGCTCCTATTACTTCACCCGCAATTGAAGAGAACAAACAATTGCTTGATCCCGCCGCGGCGACCCAAGCGTGGTTGGCCACCGTGCCAAGAAACGAGCGAGAAAAATCAGATGCCTATTTCGAGGGCGGTTACTGGCGGATCCTGTGGAATTTTCTTCTGGTGGCGTCGATCTCGATTTTTCTGCTGGCTTCACGAATCTCCGCGCGCCTGCGCGATTTCGCTGAACGCGTCTGCAGGGGAAACCATTGGCTTCCTTTAGAGGTGACCCTCTACGCGATTCCCTATTTCCTCATCGTCGCCGCGCTGAGTTTCCCTCTGACTCTATATGAAAATTTCTTTCGCGAACATCAGTACGGCTTTGCGACCCAGAGTTTTCTGCCGTGGCTTCGCGAGCAGCTGACTGGTCTCGGCGTCGGAATAGTCGCCGGGACGATTCTGTTGGTTGTGCTCTACGCCGTTTTCCGCCGCGCACCGCGAACGTGGTGGATCTGGGGAACAATCGTAGCGGTGATTTTCGCGTTCATCCTGGTCTTTATCGCGCCGGTGTTTATCGAGCCGCTCTTTAATACCTATAAACCATTGACGAACCCCGAGGTTAGAGATCCGATTCTTGCCATGGCGCGGGCGAATCAAATTCCGGTAAAGCAAGTTTTTGAAGTGGATGCTTCGCGTCAGACCACGCGCGTAAGTGCGAATGTCGCAGGAGTACTAGGCACGACGCGGATCGCGCTCAATGACAATCTGCTCAAGCAATGCACGCTCCCGGAAATCCGCGAAGTGATGGCGCACGAGATGGGCCATTACGTCCTCAATCACGGCGCTAAGCTGCTGACTTATTTTGGAATTTTCATTCTCGTCGGGTTTGCACTCACTCGCACGCTCTTCGACTCGGCCGTGAGGCGTTGGGGCGACAAATGGGGCGTGCGCGGCATTGCCGATCCCGCCGGACTTCCGTTGCTCGTCTTGATATTCAGCACGCTGGTTTTCCTCGGCACGCCATTTATCAATACAGTGGTACGCGTCACAGAACGAGAAGCAGATGCGTTCGGCATTAACACTTCGCGCGAGCCCGATGGTATGGCGAAAGTGGCGCTCAAACTCGGCGCGTATCGCAAACTTGATCCGGCGCCACTGGAGGAATTTATCTTTTTCGATCATCCGAGCGGCCGCGCCCGGATCCGCATGGCCATGGATTGGAAAGCCGCAAACTTGCCGGCTGGCGAATGACTCGTGACGGAGAGGGACTATAGCATTCGCTAATGCGAGGGGTCTACCCCGTCTCGCGCGGGTGTTGCGACGGCGCGGCAGCAGTAGGAGCAGATCGGCCTTTTCGGATCAGCATCAAATTGCGAATGTAGATCAGCGAGTTGGGCAAGTAAGCCAAGATGCCGACGGGATCTCGCCTGAAAATGAAGTATAAGCACATGAGCGCGCTTCCAGCGATGCTCCAATACCAAAACGAGACCGGGATCACGCTCTCGCCTTGGCGCTCCGAGGCGAGCCATTGGACAAAAAAACGCATTGAGAAAAGAGCGTTCCCGATAAAGCCGAGAATCATGAGATAACTCCAGTCCAGACCGATGAATCGGTATTCTTTTCCGATCCACGTGATAGCGATGAGTGCGAGTGTGTTCATAGGCTGTTAATTGATTCGGCAATTTCGTATCGGATTCTTCTCGATTTCATCCAGCGCACCGCGAGCAAGTCGCGGAACGATTTGAACAAGCGATTCCAGACACCGTAGTGACTGGTGCCCGAGAATCGCGGATTTGTCGAGACCGGGACTTCAACGACGCGGAATCCTTCCATCTTGATCAGCGTGGGGAGAAAGCGATGCGCGCCGTTGCGATGACTTTCCGGAATTTCCGCCGAACCCAGTCGCTGCTCGTCATCATCGGCGATAAAAAGTTCAATCGGCATTGACTTGAGCACGCGCAAATGATTCGCGCCCCAGCGCCCGATACCGATGAGAAGAACTCGCTTCATCCGTCTTTCACAGCAGAAACACTAGAACTGAGCGACTATGCTCGCGCCTTCAATTGAGCAATCAACGTATCGGCGATGGTAGCGGGCGTATCAGCGATTGCGATCCCGGCGGCTTTAAGCGCTTCAATTTTTCCCGCCGCAGTCCCCTTCCCTCCGGAAACGATCGCGCCCGCGTGTCCCATGCGTCGTCCCGGTGGGGCTGTCATGCCCGCGATAAAAGCTGCCACGGGTTTTTTGCAGTTCGCTTTGATCCAGTCGGCGGCTTCTTCTTCCGCAGAGCCACCGATTTCGCCGATTAAGACCATCGCATCCGTTCCGGGATCTTCGTTGAAAAGCTTCACACAATCGAGATGCGATAAGCCGTGGATCGGGTCGCCGCCGATGCCAATGCAGGTCGATTGTCCGTAGCCGCGTGACGTCAATTGCCACACCGCTTCGTAGGTAAGCGTCCCCGAGCGCGAGATCACCCCGATGTTGCCCGGCTTATGAATGTAGCCCGGCATGATGCCAATCTTGCACGCGCCAGGAGTAATGATTCCCGGGCAATTCGGCCCGATCAGCCGCGATTTCTTGCCGCGCATCAGCGCTTTCACGCGCATCATGTCCATCACTGGAATGCCTTCCGTGATGCAAACCACCAACTCGACTTCGGCATCAACCGCTTCCAGGATTGAATCCGCAGCCGAAGGAGCGGGCACGAAAACCATCGACGCGTTGCAGCCAGTTTTCTGTCGCGCTTCCCAGACGGTGTCGAATACCGGCACCTTGCCATCGAACATTTGGCTGCCTTTCCCTGGCGTCACGCCGGCAACCACGTTCGTGCCGTAGTCCATGCATTGCCGCGTGTGAAACGCGCCCGCGCTGCCGGTGATGCCCTGCACCACAAGGCGTGTGCTCTTATCGACTAATACTGACATGAGCGGAATGACGAACGACGAATGACGAATGACGAATGAATGTCGAAGTTCGAATGACAAAAAGCGCCAAGTGCATATCCACCATTATTTCGGGCTTCGGAATTTGATCATTCCTTCGACATTCGTCATTCGGGCTCCGTCATTTTTTTCGTTTGTGAATGACGAGTTTGTTCCCGTCCGGGTCTCGAAATTGCGCCATCCAGCAAACCGGCGTCTCGGTCTTTTCAATATCGAACGTGACTCCATGTTCTTTCAGCTTCGCGATGGCCGCGTCGATGTCATCGACTTCGAAAGCGACCGTTGTCCCATCACGCGACGGTTTCCACGCCGGATGACAACCAACTCCGATAGTGATTGGGCCAAGATCATATTCGACCCAGGCGCCGTCCATCTGAGTCGAACTTGGTTTGAGCTCGAGCACCTTCTGATAAAATTTTCGGGCGCGTTCTTTGTCAGAAACTGCGATGGCAACGAAGGCCACTTCGTTTGTGATCATTTGCAGACTCCTTTCTCATTTTCAGGTTTAAGTTTGTGAATCATCAGCTTGTTTCCGTCTGGATCTTGCACGACCGCCATGTGACAGCACGGCGTCTCAAAGGGCTCAGCCGCGAAACGCACATGCCGGTCTTTCAACCGCTTGATTGCGTCATCAAAATCTTCCACTTCAAAAGCCGCGCCCGTTCCTTGATCAGACGGCCTCCACATGTCGCTCACATTTCCGATCGCCAGCGTATCTTGCCCAACCGTGTATTCGATCCACTTACCGCCCATCATTTCATCCGACACCGTCAAGCCAAGTACTCCTTCGTAAAACTTCCGTGCCCGCGGAATATCCGTCACCGGAATAGCCACAAAACCGATAGCGCTAATCTTCATGAGTTATTCCTTCCTTCATCAGCCAGTCGGTTAGCAACCCGATTACTTTTGGGTCGAACGACGCTTCCTTGTCTTTGAAAGCGTCGGCCAGATTCAAATAATGCTGAAACGTGTGACCCATCTTCGGCACTTCGTACGCGTACGCGTCTTCGCCGTTTGCTGAGACATACGCGGCGATTAATTGGTGATCTTCGCGGCTCATAATCCAATCGAACTCCCCGTGCAACGCGTAGGTGGGCGCCGTTACGCGCGACCACGCGGCGGCGAGATTCAGTTTTTGTAACTGCTGATAAAACGCGAGCGGACGTCCGTACAAATGTGCGTGATCTTTTCCTTCTGGCCAAAGATCTGCCAGCTGCGGTTGCTCCTTGAAAATGTCGCCGACCGGGCGGCCTTTGATCAGCCATTCATAATAAAGTGTCATTGCTCGTTTCATCGCCTCAGTGACTTCCGCGGGCCTCTTCCCCATTAACGCGAAGCGCCGCCGTTCGATCTCGAGCATGTGCTCGAACCAAGTCTTGGCCCAGCCGCCGACGGAAATGTAGCCGCGCACTTGCTGCTGTTCGGCCTGCGATTCGGGAATCAGCGGCGCAAAGCCACCACCATTGCTGATTCCAAGAATGAAAACGCGGTTGGTATCGATGAACTCGTAATTTTTCAGCGCGCGAAAGGCAGCCCGATAACCACTAAGCTCTAAGTCGAAATCTGTTTCTGCGCAAACGCCTTCGCTGTCGCCAACGCCCTGCTTATCGAGACGAAACAGCGTGAATTGCGGCAATCGCGCGAGGCTTTGAAAAACAAGGCCGCTGGCGTCTTTCGTGCCCGCCGGCGCTTCAACCGAATCGCAGCTCAACCAACCAGCTACGAAAATGACCGGCAGTTTTCCTTTCGCATTACGCGGTTTGGTAATGATCGTGCGCAAGCGTTTGCCGTCGGGCGCCGTCACCGAGTCGTAGATCACATCGATGTTCGGATAACTTTCGCGAGGCGTCTTCGCTTTGTGCGGAAGTTCCTCCGCGCGAAGCGTTGCAGCGAACACGAGGAAAAAGATCGTGGATCTGACGGTCATTTGGGCTTTGCCGCGGTGACTGCTTTCTGAGCCGCATCAGCAAGATCATCCGCTGCGATCAGTCCCGACATGTCGGGACTTTCTTTCAACAGCTGCTTCCCTCTCTCGACATTCGTCCCTTCCAGGCGCACAACCAGCGGCACGGACAGTTTCACCGTTTTCGCTGCATTAATGATTCCTTGCGCGATGACGTCGCATTTCATGATCCCGCCAAAAATGTTCACGAGGATTGCTTTTACTTTTTTGTCCACGATCAAAATTTTGAACGCTTCGGTCACCTGTTCCTCAGTCGCGCCGCCGCCGACGTCGAGGAAATTGGCCGGATCGCCACCATAGAATTTGATGATGTCCATCGTAGCCATGGCCAGGCCGGCGCCGTTGACGAGGCACGCAATGTTGCCGTCCAGGCCGATATAACTCAGTCCATGCTTTGACGCCTCCACTTCCCGTGGATCTTCTTCCGCTACGTCGCGCAGCGCCGCGATTTCAGGGTGCCGATAAAGCGCATTATCATCAAAGTTGAACTTCGCGTCGAGCGCCAGCACGTCGCCGCTGGTTGTCACTACCAGCGGATTGACCTCGACCATCGAGCAATCGAACGCAAGGAACGTGCGATAAAGTCCTTCAAATAATTTCGAAGCGCTCTCTAGCTGGGACGATTCGAAGCCCAGCTGCTTCGCCAGTTTTCGCGTCTGGAAGGGTTGCAGCCCGGCTAACGGATCGACCGCCTGATGAATGATTTTCTCGGGTGATTTCGCTGCGACGGTTTCAATTTCCACTCCGCCTTCCGTGCTTGCGACAATCAAAGGGGCAGCTGTTGTCCGATCGAGCAGAATCGCAAAATAAATCTCGCGCGCGATCTCGGCCGATTCAGCGACCAGCACTTTGTTCACCACCCGACCGGCCGGGCCCGTTTGATGCGTCACCAGAATCTGCCCGAGCATCTTTGCGACAACTTCCCTTACGTCTGTAGATGTTTTGCGAAAATGAACTCCGCCTTGGAATCCGTTTTTAAACGTTCCTTTGCCGCGTCCCCCCGCGTGAATTTGCGCTTTAACAACAACTTCAACATCGCCGAGCTCATGCGCGATTTGCTCCGCTTCGTCGAGCGTCGCAGCGACTCTTCCACGCGTGGTTGCCACGTCGAATCTCTGCAACAGTTCTTTGGCTTGATACTCGTGAATGTTCATTTGCAGATTCCGCGAAGAGTGGAGTAGCTCGCGGAAGACAGATCAGCAAAAGATTTTTCTTTTGCAAATTGGCTTGCCGATTTCAAACCGGGCCGACTACGGTGGCAGCCATGACAACCTTCATCAAAATCTCCAGTCTGCTCTTTGCGTTTCTTGTTTCGATTAGCCTGCCACTTGCAGCCGGCACCCCCGAACAAGAAAAGGCCTTCGTAGCCAAATACAAAACAGCAATGGAAGGCAAGGACACGGCCACGCTGCAGTCCTTCCTTTACACGCAAGGCTCAGACCCAGCGGCCGTCGAGTTTTACAAGATGATGCAGTCGGGGGAAGCCGGAGAGAAAATTTCCACGATTGAGCTTGTTGCTCTCACGCCGGAGGACCTGAAAAAAGCGACGACGCCAATGGACGGACCGACTGGCAAAGTTTGCCTGACCCTCAAACCAACCAAAAAGCTGGTCATCAAGATCGAGAAAAAAGACGCCAATGGCAGTTCCACCAGCAGCACAGAAAATCTGATCGCTGAAAAAGACGGCAAATTCGTCATTCCCGTCCCAGGGCCCTGTAAGTGACCTTTACTTTCGCCCTTCCCCCGAAAAGATCGGTAGGGTGTCGCACTCCGTGCGCGCTGCCAAGAGTAAAGGACCTTCACTTTCGTTCCTCTCCGAAAAGAGTGCCGACCGTGCGTTGATCCGGTGGCGGTTCGAGCGAGTTAACGAAATTGCGAAATCGCTCGGAGAACACTTCAGGTCGAAGTTTCCAGTAGTGAGCCATTCCGGGCGCGACGACGTAATGTCGCAGAAGGCCCTCCCAGCCTTTCCAGAGCTGCCTGTCCATCAGTCCATAAACATAATGAAAATGAATTGTCTCGAACGCTTTTAAAAACTGGTAGGCGGCATGGAAAAATCGCGTCCGTTCTTCGACGGAGAGTGTACCGATGTCTTCCAAGCCAATTCGCCAGATTCGCTCCAGCTCGGCATTCTCCATGAAAGGTTTCGTTACATCGCGTAACGCGGTAGCTGCTGCGTCTTGCGTGGCCAGCCTGGCTACACGCGTGCTCCGATGCACCTGCAACGCCAGATATAGCACGGACAAAACAACAGCAATCGAGCCGACCAATTGCGAGATCGCGCTAATGGCATCCCAGTTCATGCCTGTGTTATACCACATGCGAATGACTGGTCGCTACTTCGGTTCCTTAGCGACTTTAAGAACGTTCACGCCGTCGTTTCACCCGGTCGAAGGCAGACGAGGTTCGGGCGGGCGGATTCAATGCTGAGGTCGAAGGCGGCGGCACGGGTAACGCGGGTGACAAGATCGGTAAAAATTCCGGTGGCATAAAGCCCGCTCACACGTCGTAATCCGGGCCGAATTGCCGGAAAAATACAGCGCGCCGCGAAGATGCGCTGGAGACAGCGCACCCACCAGCCCACACCGCGTGGTTGTTTAGCAAGCTAGCAGCGCCATCTTAGTGTCCGTGTCGCAAATAAAACGCCACTACCCGATCGGCGCCGAAGTAATCGGCAAAGATCAAACACATTTTCGCGTTTGGGCGCCAAAAGCCCGAGAAGTCGATGTTGTTGTGGAAGACTGCGCTGGCTCGGAGCCAGTCGTCTATCCGCTGACACCGGAACCGGATGGATATTTTTCCGGCGCTGTCAACGTCGGCGCAGGCAGTCGTTATCGGTTTCGAGTAAATGGCGGAGAAACCTTTTATCCCGACCCGGTATCGCGTTTTCAGCCGGAAGGACCACACGGACCCTCCTGCGTAATCGATCCACGGCAATTCCGATGGGCCGAAACGAATTGGCCTGGCGTCAAATTAAAGGGCCAGATCATCTACGAAATGCACATCGGCACATTTACGAAGGACGGAACGTGGCGCGCCGCGGCGGAGCAGTTGTCGGAGCTGGCGCGCATCGGAATTACAGTGATTGAGATGATGCCGGTCGCGGAGTTCCCGGGGAAATTTGGCTGGGGTTACGACGGCGTCGATCTTTTCGCGCCTTCGCACCTCTACGGAACGCCGGACGACTTGAAGGCGTTTGTCGATCGTTCTCACTCGTTAGGCCTCGCTGTGATTTTGGATGTCGTTTACAACCACTTCGGGCCCGACGGAAATTATCTCGGGATATTTTCAGACGATTATTTGGTTCGCGAAAAGGAAAACGAATGGGGTAATGCCATCAACTTTGATGGACCGAATTCGGGTCCCATCCGGGAGTTTTTCAGCACGAATGGCCGGTACTGGATTGAGGAATTTCATTTCGACGGATTCCGTTTCGACGCCACACACGCCATCCGCGATCAATCCACTGAATACATCATCGGCGCGGTTGGACGCGAGGCGCGCGAGGCGGCCGGCTCGCGCTCGATCCTTCTAATCGCCGAGAACGATCTTCAGGAAGCAAAGATGGCGCGGCCACTAAGCGACGGCGGTGATGATTTGGACGGGATGTGGAACGATGATTTTCATCACAGCGCTGTGGTAGCGCTCACTGGTCGCAACGAAGCTTATTTCGGCGATTACCTCGGGGCGCCGCAGGAATTTATTTCCGCGGCGAAATACGGTTTTCTTTATCAGGGCCAGGCGCAATCATGGCGAAAAGTGTTGCGTGGGACCCCCACATTCGGCCTCGCTCCCGAGGCGTTCGTTTGTTTCATCGAGAACCACGACCAAATCGCGAACACCGGGCCGGGCCAGCGATTGCGCTTTCAAACTTCACCAGGACGTTACCGCGCCATGACCGCCCTTCTCTTGCTAGGTCCCTGGACGCCGCTGCTGTTTCAGGGACAAGAGTTCGGCGCGTCCAGCCCTTTCCAGTTCTTTGCAGACCTAGGCGATGCTAGCGTGCGAGACGCAATTCGCAAGGGCCGCGCTGAATGGCTGGCGCCATTTTTATCGCTGAGCAAGGAAGACGCGTTGAAGAGCTTGCCAGCGCCGGATGACCCAGAGGTATTTGTTCGCTGCAAACTGGATTTGTCCGAGCGAGACAAGAATCGCGAACTTTACGATCTGCATATCGATCTTTTGAAATTGCGACGGGAAGATTCGCGTTTTCGGCAGCAGAGTTCCGGAGGAATCGATGGTGCGGTGCTCGGGCCCGCGAGTTTCGTTCTCAGATATTTTTCGGGGGGAAACGACGATCGTCTGTTGGTAGTAAACTTTGGTGACAGACAGATCTTGCATCCTGCTTCGGAGCCTCTGCTCGCGCAGCCCTCGGGGTGCAAGTGGGAAACACTTTGGACAACCGAGTCGCCGCGCTACGGCGGAAGAGGCACTGTTGCAATTGCAAGCGAGGAGCG
>Ga0066709_100002587_pt1 | contig 13304 bp, 12 predicted proteins | sample GraSoiAngelo_158_FD_79665 | JGI IMG/M metagenome (GOLD analysis project Ga0066709, IMG submission 79665) | Grasslands soil microbial communities from the Angelo Coastal Reserve, California, USA - 14_1009_16_30cm | ecosystem: Environmental > Terrestrial > Soil > Grasslands | place: USA... | reverse complement strand
GCGACGTTCGAGCGCCCGGAGCCGGACATCGCCGAGCTCACGCGCCTCGGCTTCCCCCGCGAGAAGCTCCTCACGCTGCGCCGCCCGCTCTCGGCGGATGGGGGGGCGAGCCGGACGTGAAACGCGCCGGCGACCTGCGCCAGCTCCTCTGGTTGCTCCGCACCTACACGTCGCCCTACTGGTGGGCGGTCGCGCTCCTCCTCGTCACCAGTTACGTCGCCACCGCGCTCGCCGCGCTCTTCCCCGTCCTCATGGCGCCGATTCTCGATCTCGCCCTCGGAGCGCCCGTGGGCGCGGCGAGCGGCGACGGGACCGCGGGGCTGTCGCTCCGCAATCTCGGCGCTTCCGTCTTCCGGTGGTTCGGGATCGCCTCCGTCGAGGATCGCTTCCGGGCCATCCTCGTCCTCTGCGGCGTCTACGTCGCCGCGGGGTTCCTCAAGGGCTGGGTCGATTTCGGCAACTACCTCCTCGCGCTCTGGATCCGGGTACGCGCAGCGGCGGCGATGCAGCGCGACCTGTTCCGCCATCTGCTCGCCCTCTCGATGGGGTTCTTCAGCCGTCAGCGGACCGGCGAGCTCGTCTCGCATCTCGACGAGGACACGGGGGCGGCGACATACGGCCTCGAGACGATCGTGACCACCGTGCTCACGGCGCCCGTGCTCATCGCGTTCTACGGCTGGCTGCTCGTCCGTACGAGCCCGAAGCTCGTGGTCGCCGCGGCCGGCGCCGTGCTTCTCCAGTCCGGGCTCACCCGGGCCGTCCGGGGGCCGATCCGGCGGCTGGCGAGCGACCAGTTCTCCGCGCTCGCGGACCTCGCCGCCCGCTTCCAGGAGTCCATCCTCTCGATCCGCGTGGTGAAGTCGTTTGGCGCCGAGGCGTTCGAGACCCGACGCCTGGGGCGCGCGATCCAGGCGGTCGTCCGCGTCAACGTCAAGTTCGGGGCGTACAAGCACGCGGAGGAGCCGGCGCGCTCGGTGCTCAACTACGTGGCGGAGGCGACGCTCTTGGCGCTGGCCGCCTGGGAGCTCCTAGCGGGCCGACTCGCCGCGCCGACGTTCTTCCTGTTCCTCTACGTGGGGCGGGCCGTGATGGGGCAGGTCGGGCTGCTCGCCGGCGCCCACACGTCCTTGCAGACGACGCTCGCGGCGGCGAGTCGGATCGACGAACTGCTTCGCCTCGAGCCCGCGGTGAAGGACGGTCCGGGGACGATCACGGAGTTCCGTGATCGGATCGTCCTCCGTGACGTGTCGTTCGACTACGGCGGCGAGCCGGTCCTGAGCGGGGTGAACTTCGAGATCGGGAAGGGCGAGGTCGTCGCGCTGGTTGGACCGAGCGGCGCGGGCAAGTCGACGCTCGCTGACCTCATCCTGCGCCTCTACGACCCTCGGCAGGGATCGATTTCGATCGACGGGCGGGATCTGCGGACGCTCCAGCAGGCGGCGTACCGGCGGCTGTTCGGCGTCGTCTCGCAGGAGGCGCTCCTGTTCAATGCCATGATCCGCGAGAACATCGCGTACAGCCGGGACGGGGTCTCGGAGGCGGACGTCCTCCGCGCCGCGCAGATCGCGAACGCGCACGACTTCATCATGGAGCTGCCCGACGGGTATGACACGGTGGTCGGCGACCGCGGGACCCGCCTGTCGGGCGGCCAGCGCCAGCGCGTGGCGATCGCCCGCGCGATCGTCGCGAACCCCCCGATCCTGATCCTGGACGAGGCCACGAGCTCGCTCGACAGCGAGTCGGAGCGCCTGGTGCATCGGGCCATCGACCGCGTGATCCAGGGCACGACGTCTATCGTGATCGCCCACCGCCTCTCGACGGTCATGCGCGCTGACAAGATCGTCGTCGTGAACCGCGGGGCCGTGGAGGCGGTCGGCCGCCACGCCGAGATCCTGGCGACCAACGAAACCTACGCCCGGCTCTATCGGCTCCAGTTCGCGGAGGTCGAGGCGCTGGAGGATCGCTGACCACAACCACCAGACGACACGGAGACGCGGGGTGAACGCGAGCGACAGAGACAGCACGCTGAACTGGAGCGAGGCGTCGGTGCTGGTCACCGGTGGCACGGGCTCCTTCGGAAACAAGTTCGTGGAGCTCATGCTGAGCCGGTACCGGCCGCGGCGCCTGGTCGTGTTCAGCCGCGACGAGCTCAAGCAGTCGGAGATGATGGGGCGCTTCCAGTATCGCATCGACCACCCCTCGCTCCGCTTCTTCGTCGGCGACGTGCGGGACCAGGCGCGGCTCGAGCGGGCGATGCACGGCGTGGACGTCGTGTTCCACGCGGCCGCGCTCAAGCAGATCCCATCCTGCGAGTACAATCCGTTCGAGGCGATCCAGACCAACGTGATCGGCGCCGAGAATGTCATCAGCGCCGCAATCGACGCGGGCGTCAAGCGCGTGGTCATGATCAGCACCGACAAGGCCGTGAACCCGATCAATCTGTACGGCGCGACGAAGCTGTGCGCCGAGAAGCTCTTCATTCAGGGCAACGCGTACGGCCACCCTCGCGGCACCGTGTTCAGTGTCGTCCGCTACGGCAACGTCATCGGCAGCCGGGGCAGCGTGATCCCACTCTTCGCGGCCCAGCGCGTGTCGGGCCGCGTAACGGTGACGGACCGGGCCATGACGCGCTTCTGGATGCGGCTCGAGCAGGGCGTGGAATTTGCGATCCGCTGCGCCGAGCTCATGGGGGGTGGCGAGATCGTCGTCCCCAAGATCCCCAGCATGCGGATCCTCGACCTGGTCGCGGCGGTGGCGCCCGGCTGTACGATCGAGGACATCGGTATTCGCCCCGGTGAAAAGCTCCACGAGATCCTCATCTCCGAGGACGAGAGCCGCCAAGCGCTCGAGTACGACGGGATGTTCGTGATCGAGCCGCTCTATCCCTCCTGGACGTTCCGCTCCTGGGAAGGAGGCAAGCGACCCGCTCCGGGCTTCCGATACTCGAGCGACGCGAACAGCGTCTGGCTCTCGCCCGCCGAGATGAGGGAGCTGATCGGTGACTGAGCGGCTCGCGCTGCACAGCGGCCCGCCGGTGCACGCCACGCTGCTCGCCATGAGCGCCGCCTGATGCGTATCGCCTTCATCACCGAAGGAGGGGCCGAGGTGGGCCTCGGCCATGTGGCCCGCTGCACGGCGCTCGCGCAGGCGTCAGCCGGCGCTGGCGCCCGCGTCGGCTTCCTGGTGACCCCGGATCCACCGGTGCTCGCGCGGCTGCGCGATAAGTGGACTGACGTAGTGCCGGTCCCCTGGGCGACCGATCCCGGTGCTGCGCTTGACGCGCTCCGCTCGCGGGAGGCCGATGTGGTAGTGGTGGATGGCTACTCCGCCGGGCCGGAGTTCCTGCGCGCGTTGCGGTCGGTCGCGGCGCGGCTGGTGGCAGTGGACGACGACGGGGCCGACCGTCCGCTGCCTGCGGATGTGGTCGTCAACGGTGGCGTGTCGGCGGAGCGTCTCCCGTACCGCCGCACGCCCGACACGGTCTTCCTGCTCGGGCCGCGCTACGCCCTCATCGATCCGCGTTACGCCGGGCCGCCCCGTCGCTCCGACAGCGAGCGCGTGCGACGGGCCCTGATCTGCCTCGGCGGCGGCCGTAACGAAGACGCGATACTCAAGGCGCTGGGGGCAGCGGATGCTGCGCTCGACGACTGCGCGGTGGACGTCGTGGTGGGCCCGTTCAGCCGCGAGTGGCCCCGGCTCGACGCCGCGGCGCGGAGCGCGCGCAATCGGGTGAGCATCCACCGCGGCCGCTTCGGCCTTGGGGATCTGATGCTCGCGGCTGATGTCGCCATCTCGGGGGGCGGGGTCACACTCTACGAGCTGGCCGCGACCGCCACGCCGGCCGTCGTGGTGCAGACGGCGAACAATCAGGCGTCCAACGTGGAGGGGTTCCAGCGTGCGGGCGCAGCGCTCGCAGGGGGTGAAGCCGGGGACGCGGCGCTCGGCAAGTCCTTGGCGACGGCGCTGGGCCGTCTGGCACGCGACCACACCCTGCGCGCGACGATGGGGGCGCGCGGGCGTGAGCTCGTGGACGGCCAGGGCGCACTCCGAGTCGCCACGGCGATCGCGCGCCTGCCGATCTCGCGGAGGTGAGGGGAATGGTGCCCAAGGTCAGGATTGGCGCCCGATGGGTGGGAGGCGACGAGCCCTGCTTCGTCATCGCGGAGGCGGGAGCCAACCACAACCGCGACCTCTCGTTGGCGAAGGAGCTGATCGACGTCGCGGCCGAGGCGAGTGCCGACGCCGTGAAGTTCCAGACTTACTCGGCCGAGACGCTCTACTCGAAGAAGACACCACGGTTTTCCTACCTGGAAGGCGTGAGCTCCAAGGACACCTGGGAGCTCATCAAGGAGATCGAGCTGCCGCGCGAGTGGCAAGGGGAGCTGGCCACGTACGCTGCAAAGCGGGGGATCCTCTTCCTCTCGACTCCCTTCGACCATCGGGCCGTGGACGAGTTGGCGGCGCTCGACGTGCCGGCGTACAAGATCGCCTCCTTCGAGATCGTCGACCTACACCTCATCGCCCACGCCGCCGCCAAGGGCCGGCCGATGATCCTCTCCACGGGCCTTGCGAGCTACGAGGACATCGCGGACGCGCTGGCCGCGTGCGCCTCCGCCGGCAATCGCGACGTGGTCCTGCTCCAGTGTGCCTCGCTCTATCCGGCGCCGCCCGCCCGAATGAACCTGCGCGCGATGGCGACCCTACGCCACGCCTTCGCCGTGCCCACGGGGCTGTCGGATCACAGCCTTGGCATCCACGTAGCGGTGGCGGCGGTGGCGCTGGGAGCCTGCGTGATCGAGAAGCACTTCACGCTGAACCGCTCGCTGCCTGGGCCCGACCATCCGTTCGCCGTCGAGCCCGGAGAGCTCAGGGAGATGGTGCGGCAGATCCGCGAAGTGGAGGCGGCTCTAGGCGACGGACTCAAGCTCGGTCCCGCGCCGGAGGAGCAGGAGATGTATCAGAAGGCTCGGCGAAGCTTGGTCGCCGCGCGGGCGATCCCCAAAGGAACGGTCATCGACCGCTCCATGATCGCCGTCAAACGGCCGGGGTACGGGATCCGCCCCAAGCTCATCGATCTCCTCGTGGGCCGAGTCGCCAAGGTGGACATCGAGGAGGACACGGTGCTCACATGGGATCTGGTGTGACGCAGGTGACGCTCCGACCGGCGGCGGCGGCGGACTGCCACCGGATCTGGCTCTGGCGAAACGACGAGGCCACGCGACTGGCGTCCTTCGACTCGGCCCCCATTTCGTTCGAGACTCACGAGCGCTGGTTCCAGGAGAGCCTCCGGCGTCCGAACCGCAAGATCTACATCGTCCTGGCCGACGGTCGGGACGCAGGCGTCGCCCGCCTGGACGTCGCGGGTGTGTGCGGGACCGTGAGCATCCACCTGGCGCCCGAGTGGCGACGGCGCGGCGTGGGGCCGAGCGCCCTCGCGGCGCTCGAAGGCATCGCCTTTGGCCCGCTCGGCCTCAGGCGGATGGAGGCCGAGGTCAAAGCTGACAATTCGGCTTCCTTCTCGGCCTTCCGGAAGGCAGGCTTCACGCCGGCAGGCTCGGGGCCGGCGCTCAATCTGGTGAAGGAACGACATGAGGAGTGACTCGCTCCGCTATTTCCTCCTGACCGGGTTCAAGCGTTGCCGGCTCGGCGTCACCGGCGCGCTGCGTGGGACGCCGCTCTGGGCCCCGCTGCGCGTGGCGTATCACTGCTGCTCGCCACTCTGGCGCAACGCCGTGATGCGTACTGCAGGGCTGGCCGTCCGGCGGCGGCTATACTGTGCCGACCCGCGCGCCTACTGGCAGCGCGAGGGCGGAAGCCGGTACATGCAGGACGAGGCATTTCTCCTGGGGCCGGGCTCGCTGACCGAACAGCAGGGGCGATTCCTGGCCACCGCCATCACTGGCCTCCGTGCCACGAGCGTCCTCGAGGTCGGCTGCGGCTACGGGCGGCTCCTCAAGGAGCTCCACCAGCGCCTCGACGCGCGGGTGGGGGCTGCGACTTCAGCGAGCCGCAGCTCCGAACGGCGCGCGAGTACGTCGCCACCGGCACGGCTCCCTTGATGCTGGCCGACGCGACCAAGGGGCTCCCGTTCAGGGACTCCGCCTTCGAGGTGGTGTACCCCCAGGGCTCGCTCATGCACGTGCCGCCGCCGCTGGATCGCGCGTATCGTAGCGAGCTGGCGCGAGTGGCCCGTCGCTACATCATCCATACGGAGGACGTCCAGGAGTCCGACAGCATGTTCGCCCATGACAACGAGCGACACTACAGAGCGCTGGGGCACCGGCTCGTGGAGGCGCGGCCCTACGCGTTCAATCTTCCAGGGCAGACCATGAAGTTCGAGGTCTTCCAGCTCCGAAAGGGAGACGAAGGCTGATGCGCTTCCTCATCGTGGGTGCTGGCTCCATCGGGTCCCGCCACAGCCGAAACCTCGTCCGCCTCGGTCATCGCGTTCTAGTCTGGGACACCGATCGCGAGCGCTTGCGTGAGGCGGCGGCGTTGCCCGGCATTGAGGCGGCGCCGAGCCTGGAAGGCGCGCTGGCCGCGAAGCCCGACGGGGTGCTGATCTGCACGCCACCGGCTCTCCATCTTGACGCCGCCCACCAGGCGCTCGCCGCGGGCGCCCATCTCTTCGTCGAGAAGCCCATCGCCCACGCGAGCGCCGGCGTGCCGGCCCTGATCGACGAGGCGCGGCGGCGCGGGCGAGTGCTCGCCGTTGGCTTCAACCTCCGCTTCCTACCGAGCCTCAGGCGCGTCAATGCCCTGCTGGAGGAGAAGCGCGCTGGAAGAGTGCTCGCGGTGCGTGCCGAGTTCGGCGCCTATCTCCCCGACTGGCGACCGGGCCGAGACTACCGGGACAACTACGCCGTGCATGCCGCGCTGGGTGGCGGCATCCTCCTTGACGCCATCCATGAGCTCGACTACCTCGGCTGGCTGCTCGGAGAGGTTGCCGAGGTCTTCTGTACCGCCGGGCACTGGAGCAACTTGGCGGGCGACACGGAGGACGTGGCGGAATTGACGCTCCGTCTGGAGTCGGGGGCGCTGGCTCAGGTTCATCTCGACTACCTCCAGCGGCGCTATCGGCGGAACCTTCAGGTCATCGGTGACGCGGGCGTGATCGTCTGGGACTTCCCGACGCACACCGTGAGGGTCCACGGCGCCGAGCCCCGGGACGAGGAGGAGTTCCGCGTGGACGACGGTGACGCCAACGACATGTATCTTGACGAGGTGCGCCATTTCATTCGGTGTCTCGAGGGCCGTGAGTCGCCGCTGGTGGACGGAGAGGAGGCGCTGCGCTCGATCCGTCTCGTCGAGGCGGCCAAGCGCTCGGCTCGTGAGCGGCTCTGGGTGAGACTCTGATGGCGACGCGCGTCCTCGCCGTCGTCCAGGCGCGTCTCGGCTCCACCCGGCTCCCAGGAAAGGCGCTCGCGGAGATCGCCGGGCGTCCGATGCTCGCGCACGTGCTCGCGCGCGCGGCGGCCGTGCCCGGCGTCGATCAGGTCGTGCTGGCCACGACCGTGAGGCCGGAAGACGACGCGTTGGCCGACCTCGCCCGGTCGCTTGGCTTCGCGTGCGCTCGCGGCGGCGTGGAGGACGTGCTGGATCGCTTCCGCTCAGCGCTCCTCGCGCATCCCGCGGAGGTCGTGCTCCGCGTGACCGGCGACTGCCCCCTCCTCGATCCCTGGGTGTGCGGCCTCGTGCTGGATGAATACTTCCGCTCGGCCGGCGCAGTGGACTACGTGAGCAACGTGGATCCGCCGACGTACCCCGACGGACTCGACGCCGAGGTCTTCTCGTCGCAGGCGCTCGAGCGCGCCTGGCGCGAGGCGCGGCTTTCCTCGGATCGGGAGCACGTGACGACCTATATTCGGGACCACCGCGACCGGTTTCGCGCGGCGAACGTTGCCAACGGCGAGGACCTGTCCGCGCATCGCTGGGTCGTGGACACCGCGGCGGATCTGACGCTCGTTCGCGAGGCGTACGCGTCGCTGGATCCCGCGGGCACGCGCATCGTCGGGATGGCGGAGGTCCTCGAGCTCTTGGCCGGGCGCGCGGAGCTCCGGTCGCTCACCGCCGGGATTCGACGCAACGAGGGGCTCGAGCGCTCGAGGGTCCAGAGTGACGATGCCCGCCGCTTCGACCGCTCCATGGAGTACCTGGCCCGTGCGCGCCGGGTAGTGCCGGGCGCCTCGCAGACGCTGAGCAAAGCTCCGAGCATGTTCGTCGAGGGCGCCTATCCGGTCTTCCTGGAGCGCGGGTACGGGTGCCACGTCTGGGACGTTGACGGCAACGAGTACGTGGACTACGTGCTGGGCTTGGCTTCGGTCACTCTCGGGTACGCCTATCCCGCGGTCGGCGAGGCGGTGGCGCGCCAGCTCGAACGGGGCAGCATCTTCTCTCTGCCTCATCCCCTGGAGGTCGAGGTCTCCGAGCGCCTCACCCGGCTCATCCCCTGCGCGGAGATGGCGCGCTTCCTCAAGACCGGGTCCGAGGCCAACTCCGCCGCCGTGCGCGTGGCGCGCGCCGCCACGGGACGGGACGTCATCGCCTTTTGCGGCTATTCCGGCTGGCATGATTGGTACGCGGTCACGACGCCCCGGTCCAAGGGGATCCCCAAAGACTTCGCTCGGCTCGTGGTCCCGTTCACCTACAACGACCTTCACTCCCTCGAGACGGCGCTCGACGAACACCGAGGCCACGTGGCTGCCGTCATCATGGAGCCCGTGCTCCTCGACGCGCCGACCCCGGGCTTTCTGGCCGGCGTGAAGGCCGCGGCGCACCGGCACGGGGCGCTGCTGATCTTCGACGAGATCGTGAGCGGCTTCCGCTGGGCCGTGGGGGGCGCCCAGGAGTACTTCGGCGTGGTTCCCGACCTGGCCGTCTTCGGCAAGGGGATGGCGAACGGGCTCCCGCTGGCCGCGGTCGTCGGTCGGCGAGAACTCATGAACGAGTTTGAAGAGATCTTCGTCTCCAGCACGTTCGGGGGCGACACGCTGGCGCTCGCCGCGTGCCTCGCCACCCTGGGCGAGTACGGCCGCCGTCAGGTCATCGACCATCTGTGGCGCATTGGGCAGCGCTTCCAGGAGGGATTCGCAGCCATCGCCGCGAGGCTCGGCCTGCCGGCCCGATGCGTGGGCTATCCCGTCCACCCGAAGATCGTGATCGACCACGAGGCGCCCGAAACGCAGCGGCTGCTCATGAGCCTGTTCCTCCAGGAGACGGCGCGGCGGGGCGCGATCTTCCACTTCGCGGGCTTCAATGTCTCCTTTTCCCATACGGAGGCCGACGTGGACCAGACGCTCTCGGCCTGCGAGGCGACGCTCCGGATCGTGGGTGAGTCGCTGGCGGACGGCCGGATCCGCGAGCGCCTCCGCGGCAAACCATATCAGGAGGCGTTCCGACGCTCATGAGCGCTGCCGTGCGCTTGGTTTTTATCGTGGAGCGGAAGAACTACTATCGGGTCATGGGCCCCGTGGTGGACGCCGCGCTCCGGCGCGGTTGGGCGGTCGAGTGCTGGCACGATTGGGCTCAGCCGCGCTGGGGCACCAAGGCCTCCGAGTTCCCCGACGCCGTGCCCACCTTTCGGTGGGGAGCGCCGCAGGTTGTTGCCTACCAGGGCAGAGAATTGGTTGAGCGCCTCAGCGCGACGCCTCCGGGCGCCGTGGTCGCCCTCGGACCTCCGCCGGCCGACCTCGCCAAGCGGATACGCTGGATACGTCTTCAATACATGACGAACCTCGTGAGCCCGTTCGGACCCCACGGGCTTCTCGCCTGCGAGCGCGTGGCCGGCTACAGCCGCTTCTGGCTCGAGCAGGCGTTGACGTACTTCAAAGAATCGAGCGCCCTCCTGGATGGAGACGCATCAGTGGAACAGGAGATCACCCGCCGCTTCACTGTTGTAGGCATTCCCGAGCTGGACCAGGTGGCGGCGATCGAGCCACGGGCTGTGCGGGAACGTTTCGCGCTTCCTCTCGACCGTCCGGTGGTGCTCTATCTCCCGTATCCTACGAAGAGCAATCCCCGGACGTTCTGGCTCCGACACGTGTACGCCCCGACGAGCCGGCTTCGGCGCGGCCTCACTCTGCTGGCGACTCTCAAGCTCCGCTACTGGCAACATGTCATTCGCGACTGGAACGACAGGCGGCTCGTCGCGGCGCTCCGCGCCTTCTGCGATGCCAACGACGCGCTCCTGGTGGTCAAGTCGCGGCTCAAGGACCCGGTGCCCCGCCACACGGCGAAGCTGGCGGATCTAGTGCTCTACGATCCTTCTCATTACCCGGCGACCATTCTCGAGCTGCTGAGCGTCTCGTCACTCTGCGTTCACTTTTTCAGCTCGGCCGTCTACGAGTCGGTCTTCCTCGGCGTGCCGAGTCTGTGCCTCGCGCCCGCGACGGAAGACATGGGGCTCTCCCCGCTCTGGAGCCGCGGGCTCTTCCACGTGCGCGAGGGGGGCAGCTACAACGTCCCCGGCGCGTCGTACTTCATGGCATTCCCACAGGCGTTCGATGATCTCCCCCGAGCGTCCCTCAAGGACTTCCCTATGGACCCCATGACCCGAGCTCGCTTCGTTCGCACCTTCCTGGGCTTCGATGACACGCGGAGCTCGGAGCGAGTCCTCGACCTCATCGAAGCTCAAAGAGAACGACCATGACGGTCCCTCGGATCCCCATGGCAGCGCCGGTCTTGGGCGAGGAGGAACTCGCCAACGTGGTGGAAGCCGTGCGCTCGGGCTGGATCAGCTCACTCGGGGCCTTCATCGGGGAGTTCGAGCGCGAGTTCGCCGCCTTCTGCGGCGCCGCGCACGGAATCGCCGTCGCGAACGGCACGTTGGCTCTCCACCTCGCGCTGGTGGCAGCGGGAGTCGGGCCTGACGACGAGGTGCTCCTCCCGAGCCTCACCTTCGTGGCGCCGGCGAGCGCGGTGAAGTACTGCGGGGCCAGGCCGGTCTTTGTGGACTCGAGCCCCGAAACGTGGCAGCTCGACGCCGGCGCCCTTGAGGCCAAGCTCACCCCGCGTACCAAGGCGATCATCCCGGTGCACCTCTACGGGCATCCTTGCGACATGGACCCTATCCTCGAGCTGGCAGCCCGCTGCGGGCTCGCCGTCGTGGAGGACGCCGCCGAAGCCCACGGCGCCGAGTACCGCGGCCGGCGCGTAGGCGCGATCGGCAGCGTCGGTTGCTTCTCGTTCTACGGCAACAAGATCATCACCACGGGCGAGGGAGGGATGTGCGTCACCAACGACGCAGCGCTCGCCGAGCGCCTCCGACTGCTGCGCGATCACGGTATGGATCCCAAGCGCCCTTATTGGCATGAGGTGGTGGGCTACAACTACCGGATGACCAACCTCCAGGCGGCGGTGGGCGTGGCCCAGGTGAAGCGACTCCCTGGTTTCGTTGAAAAGAAGCGCCAGCTCGCCCGCTGGTACGCGGAATGCCTCGCGGCCTTGGCCGTGGCGGGCAAGATCCGACTCCACCCCGAGGCGCCGTGGGCCAAGAGCGTCTTCTGGATGTACTCGGTGCTGCTCACTGACACCCGGGTGGCGGTCGATATGGTGAGGAGCCGGCTCGCCGACCGCGGCGTGGACACGCGGCCGTTCTTCCATCCCGCTCACACGCTGCCTCCCTACGCGACGGGCGCGCGGCTTCCGGTCGGCGAGGATCTGGCGGCCCGTGGGCTGAATCTGCCCTCGGGTGTCGGGCTCGAGCGCAGCCAGGTGGAGCGCGTGGCGCGAGCGCTCGCCGAAGCCCTCGAGGGCTAATCGTTGGGCTGGCGAGTCCCCGTCGCGCGACCCGACATCGGCGCCGCTGAGATGGAGGCGGTCAAGCAAGTCGTGGCGAGCGGCTGGATCACCCAGGGACCAAAGGTCCGCGAGCTCGAAGCGGGCTTCGCCCGGCTCTGCGGGACCCGCCATGCCGTGGCGACCAATACGGGAACGGCGGCGCTCCACGTCGCGCTCCTGGCGCTCGAGATCGGCCCGGGGGACGAGGTGATCACGACACCACTCTCGTGCATCGCCTCCGCCAACCCCATCCTCTTCCAGGGTGCGCGGCCGGTCTTCGCCGACGTGGACCCGGAGACCTACAACCTGGATGTCGGGGAGGTGGAGAAGCGGATCACCCCGAGAACCAGGGCCATCTTGCCTGTTCATCTCTTCGGTCACCCGGTTGACCTGGATCCACTGCTCGAGCTGGTGTCCCTCCGCGGCCTACCAGTTATCGAGGACGCTTCCCAGGCCACGGGCGCCCTATACAAAGGACGCAGGGTCGGCGGCTTCGGCCGCGTGGGCTGCTTCAGCCTCTACACCAACAAGATCGTGACCTCGGGGGAAGGCGGCATGATTGTGACCCAGGACCAGGGCCTGGCCGATCGAATGCTGGCGATCCGAAACTTCGGCCAGCTCCCCGGGCAGCACTTCCTCCATGCCTACCTCGGTGGCAACGCCAAGATGATGGATCTCAGCGCCACCATCGGGTGCGTCCAGCTCGGGAAGATCGATGCCTACGTCGAACGGCGCCGGCAGAACGTGGCCACTCTGAACGCCGCGCTATCGGATCTCGGCCGCCTGATCGAGCGGCTCCCCTCGGAGCGCCCCTACGCCCGGGCGGTGCACTTCGCCTATCACATGCTCTTCCGCACCGACGCGCTCCGACAGCGCGCGGAGGCAGCGCTCCACGCGGCGGGTGTCGAGACGCGGCCCTTCTTCTCGCTGATCACGGACCAGGCGCCATACCGCGCTCTCGGCTTTGACCCTACGGACACGCCCGTCGCCGCCGATCTGGTCGCGCGGGGCCTCTACGTGTCGAACTCGCCAGACCTGACCGGCGAAGACCGGGCTCTCATCGTCGAGACGCTCCGCGCAGTCGCGCGCGCCGAAGGCGTGGCCTGATGCGCGTCTGCTCCCCCCACTGCGGCATCGCTCCCGAGTCGGGCTCGGGCGGCGAAGTCTACGAGCGGGAGCTCCTGAAGGACTTGGCCGGCCTAGGGGTCGATTGCCACATTCTGCTGGCGCGTGGCAAGAGCTACGAGCGGGGCGTCCAGGGCTGGACCGTGCATCCGGTCTGGCCGTCGAAAGGGCTCCGCTGGTACGTGACTCCGCTCGTCTGGCCACGTTACATCAAGCGGGCGTGGGACGGGTCGGGGTTCGATCTGCTGCGTGCCCACTCGGTCCGCTACGTCGGGCCCGCGGCGCTCCTGGCGCGACGCCGATACCGGTTGCCAGTGCCCGTCGTGACTCACCATCACCATCTGGATCCGAGCCCGCTGAACGCACTCATCGAGAAGCGCGTCATCGAGGCCTCCGACTGC
>Ga0066709_100002586_pt1 | contig 13305 bp, 11 predicted proteins | sample GraSoiAngelo_158_FD_79665 | JGI IMG/M metagenome (GOLD analysis project Ga0066709, IMG submission 79665) | Grasslands soil microbial communities from the Angelo Coastal Reserve, California, USA - 14_1009_16_30cm | ecosystem: Environmental > Terrestrial > Soil > Grasslands | place: USA... | reverse complement strand
TACCACTTCTTCTTTCGCCGCATGATCCCGCTCGAATTTCTGGGGACTGTCAAGCAAGAGCCTGGGTTTGAAATAGGCATATCCAGCCTGGAGGAGCTTCTTCCGGGTAAAAGCCGGGGGCTCGACGTGATCTGCGACGGCGTGTTGTTCGGTTCTGAGTATGTCTATCCCGCTGAACTAGAACCGCACGATTCTTCATGTCAGTAAGGAGTTTCACCGAAAAACTGAGATCTGTCGGGCGCGTCACGTTGCCGCGATCCGTCTACCAGCGTATCGCTCTCGGGTACGATGCAGTCAAAGGCGTCAGGAAAATGGGATGGGGCGAGTACCATCGATTCCTGGGGGGCGGTCGCAACGGCCAACCATCGATCGCCACGTTTCAGATTCCGCCGTTGCTGTATCCGCTTACAATCCGGCAGGGCACGACCGACGCGACCGCGGTTACCATCTCGGTGATCAGAGAGAACTACGCGAAGTACTTTCCATCACAACCGGTCAAATTCATCGTCGATGCCGGCGCGTACATTGGCGACAGCGCGGCGTGGTACCTTTCCATATGTCCGGAGGCGACCGTCGTTTCTCTCGAGCCCGACGAAGAAAACTTCCAACTCCTTGACGAGAACTGTCGGCCATACGGACCCAGATCTATCCGGAGAAAGGCGGGTGTCTGGCCCCGTGACGCATTTCTCAGAGTAGACTCGACTGATGAGAAGGACAGCGTCGCCGTTCACGAGGTCGAGGCTGGAAAGCCGTATGACTGTCTCGGCCTGTCGCTGCCGAGAATAATGCAGGACGCGGGGTTCGATCATATCGACATTCTGAAATGCAACATCGAGGGCGCCGAGGTCCCGCTCTTCGAATCCGACTTCGAGCCATGGCTGTCGAGAACCAGGTCGATCTACATCCAGCTCCACAATAGTGCCGCGGTCGATGCGGCGATGGCAGCGACTTCAAAGTTCGGGTTTACGTGCCGCGCGTATCGGACGCTCCACATATTTCATCGGCCTGATTGAACGCAGTGCTCACTAACAAGCTTGTCTGCGTTACCGATGTGCCGACTCCTTATCGAGTGCACATGTTCGACGCGATGGCGAGAGAGTTTGAAAACCGGGGGATCGCATTTGAAGTGTATTTTATGGCCAGGACGGTACCGATCAGGTCCTGGGAATTCACTCCGTCCGAGTGGCACTTTGTCCATCATTTTGGCGAAGGAATTCATTGGACGAGGGGCAGCACCACTTTTCATCTGAATCCGTCGGTAGTCTACCGAATCGTGCGGGATGCACCTCGCTGGCTGCTTGTCGGAGGAGGATGGCACTTACCCACTGCTATGGCGCTCATTGGCGCGAGAACCTTGATGGGTGGTGGAACGACCTTGCTTTGGTCGGAGGCAAATCGTGGATCGATGTCGTTCCGGACCGGCATCGTTCACCGCGTGAGGCAACTGATCGCGAACCGCGCCGACGCCATCGCGGTTCCGGGGAAAATTGCCGCCGAGACGGTAAGGGATGACTGGGGTTTGAAGGACAAACCGCTGGTGCCACTGCCAAACCTGATAGATGAGGAATTGTTCGGAGCTCGTGTCGCAGAGTTGCGGGTGCGTCGATCTGTGTTCCGGCAATCCATCGGAGTTTCGAGCGACGATTTCCTGGTACTGTGGCCCGCGCGTCTTGATGAGCGGACAAAGGGGCTCCTCAATTTCCTGCGCGCCGTTGAAGGCTCCGTCCCGCCACGGGTGAAGATACTGATCGCAGGAGAGGGTCCGGACCGACATGAGCTCGAATCGTGGTTGGCGTCTTCGTCGATTTCTGGTGTGACGCTGCTCGGCTGGCAGCGCGAACAGAGAATGCTCGAGCTCTATGCGTCGTCTGATTTATTCCTGCTTCCTTCATTTCGGGATCCGAATCCACTGTCGGTGATCGAAGCTCTGTGGGCCGGCCTGCCCCTGCTGATTTCGGATCGCTGCGGAAACTGGCACGAGGCTATAGATCCAGGAGTAAATGGTTGGGTTGTGGACCCCATGTCCCAGGCGGAAATGCGTCGCGCATTCGAGGCCGCGGTCCAAATGACTCCAAAGGAACGCGCTCGCGCCGGCGCGGCATCAGCCTCCATCGCCAGGAAAAAGTTCAGCACGGATGCGAATGTTAAAGCCTTCGCCGATTCGCTGATGAGAGTCTGAAGGATGTGTGGAATCGTCGGTTACGTTTCATCCCGAGATCGAATCACCACGAGCTCTCTGGAAATTCCGCGCGACACGCTAACTCATCGCGGGCCGGACTCGTCGGGGATGTGGAACTCCCACGACGCGCGCGTTGTGCTGGGATTTCGCCGGCTCGCGATCATCGATCTGTCAGAGCTGGCATCTCAGCCGATGGAAGGGGGCGACGGCACCGTCCACATCGTTTTCAACGGAGAGATTTACAACTACCGCGATTTGCGAGAGCGCCTGATAAGCCACGGCCATCATTTTCGCACGCAGAGCGACACGGAAGTAATCCTGGCGGCGTACGAGGAGTGGGGGACAGACTCGATTCAACACCTGAACGGGATGTTCGCCTTCGCGCTGCACGACGCAAACAATAACACGGTGTTCCTTGCCCGAGACCGCGCCGGAGAAAAACCGCTCTTTTACCGGCACGAAAATGGTGGGCTTCAATTCGCGTCTGAGCTGAAGGCCCTGTTGTCCGACCGTACCGCGCCACGAAGGTTGGACATCGACAGCCTGGATGCGTACCTGTCGTACGGCTACGTCCCGGGAGACGCCTGCATACTGCAGGGCTACCGCAAGCTTCCGGCGGCCCACGCGATGGTGTACGACCTCACGACTGATCGGCTCAAGGTTTGGAGATATTGGGATTTGCCCGAGTCTCCTCCGTCAGAGGCGGAGGTGAGCGCGGAGGGCCTCGTGGAGGAGCTCGAGTCTCTCCTGTCCGATGCCGTTTCGCGACAGATGGTGGCAGACGTTCCGGTGGGCATTCTCTTGAGCGGTGGCCTCGACTCGAGTCTGGTAACCGCGTTCGCGAGCCGCGGCTCTTCGCGTGCCGTGAACACCTTTACTGTCACTTTCCCCGGTCATCGCGAACACGACGAGGGGCCTTTTGCGAGATTGGTTGCCGCCGAGTTCGGTACTCGACACACCGAGCTGCCTGCCGAACCTGCGACAGTCGACCTGTTGCCGATGTTGGCGAAGCAATTCGACGAGCCGATCGGAGACTCGGCAATCGTTCCAACCTACATGGTTTCCGCTCTCATCCGACAATTCGCTACGGTTGCACTGGGCGGCGATGGCGGAGACGAGCTGTTTGGAGGATATCCTCACTACTCGGCGCTTATTCGCCGAAATCCCCTCCGGAAACGAATGCCTCGAGTTTTGCGTTCCGCTCTGTCAATTGGTGCGGCTCGCGGCCTGCCGCTAGGTACGACGGGGAGGAACCATCTGATCGGATTCGCGGGTCCGAGTGGAAATAGCATTGCCCACATCAACATGTACTTCGACTCCTGGACGCGGAGCCGGTTGGTTCATCGGGATGCGGGGGCTAAAGTAAGCTCCAGCATCTCACCCGAAATGAGACGACAGTCAGTGTTCAACTCCAGTCAATCTGTTCTGCGTCAGGCAATGGAAGCCGACTTCCGAACAACGCTGGCCGACGGATATCTCGTCAAGGTCGATCGCGCTTCCATGTGTGCTTCCCTGGAAACGCGAGCACCCTTCCTCGACTACCGGATCGTTGAGTTTGCGTTCGGCCGAGTGCCGGACAAACTGAAGGTAGACAAGACCAACAGAAAAATCCTGCCTCGAATGCTCGGCGCGCGAGTCCTGCCAAAAGCCCTCGACCTTCGTCGCAAGCAGGGTTTTGCGATGCCGCTGAAGGACTGGTTCCAGAAGGGCTGGGGAGAGTACATGGAGTCGATTCTTCGCGAAGCGGATCCGCGACTGTTTGATGGCCGGGTAATAACTGAACTCCTGCGGGGGCAGAGAGCTGGGCGAGCGAACATCCAGCGCCTATTTGCGTTGACCATGTTCGAGCTCTGGAGACGGCAGTATCGCATCGAAATCGCCTGATGAAGCTCGAGCTTCTGCGAATACTGCGTTGTCCCCAGTGCCATGAACAGTTTCGCTTGAGTCCCGCTGGCGAGACCGCATCGGACATTCTGGAAGGCACCTTGGAATGCGCTGGGCCGAACCACCATCAGTACCCGATTCAGAATTCGATCCCGCGCTTCGTTTCGGCTGACAACTACGCCACGAATTTCGGGTTTCAGTGGAACAAATTCCCCCGCACGCAGCTGGATAGCCATTCGGGAACTACAATTACTCGCGACAGGTTTTTCGCCTGCACCGGCTGGGATCCGGCGGAGATGAGTGGCAAACGCGTTCTCGATGTCGGCTGCGGAGCAGGACGCTTTGCGGAGATCGCGCTTCAGACCGGCGCGGAGGTCGTAGCTCTCGATTACTCAGCAGCCGTAGACGCGTGCTGGCAGAATAACGCCAAGAAGGGATTGTTGCATTGCGTACAGGGCGACATCTACTCCCTGCCATTCGCGAAAGGGTGCTTCGACTTTGTCTATTGCCTCGGTGTTTTGCAGCACACTCCCGATGTGGATGCCGCTTTCGCCGCGCTAACCTCGCAGGCAAAGCCAGGCGGTGCGCTTGCGATCGACGTGTATCCCCGGAGCTGGCAAAATCTCGCCAGCGCGAAGGACTGGATCCGTCCGATCACGAAGCGAATGGACCGGATGAAGCTCTTTCGGCTGGTGGAGGACTATCTGGTGCCTATTCTTTTGCCGGTGAGTGTTATGCTCGGCCGCATTCCCCTCATCGGCAGAAAGCTGCGCCACCTCATCCCGGTGAGCAATTACGAGGGGATATTCCCGTTAAGCCGCGAGCAGTTGCGAGAGTGGGCGATTTTGGACACATACGACATGCTGTCTCCGACGTACGATAAACCGCAAACTGCAACGACTGTCCGTGAATGGTTTCAGGCATCAGGATTTAAGAAAGTGGAGGTCTTCAGGGCAGGGCACCTAGTCGGGCGTGGACGAAAGTAGGCGGCCACGCATGAAGCTCGGCATCGACGCATCAAACCTGCTGTATGGCGGAGGCGTCACGCATCTCGAGGAGCTCCTTGGTGTGGCGGACCCGGAGCGCCACGGTTTTTCGGATGTGATCGTATGGGGGAGGGCGGCGACGCTTGATCGCCTTCCAGAGAGACCGTGGCTGCGTCTCAGAAGAGAGCCCGAACTGGAACGCAATCTCTTTCGCCGCATTCTGTGGCGAGCGAAACGCCTCGACAAGCTAGTCCGGGAAGCCGATTGCGATTTGCTGTTTGTTCCTGGCGGCAGCTACCTCGGAGGATTCCGGCCTTTCGTGACGATGTGCCGAAACCTGGTGCCTTTTGATGATGATGCCGTTCGAACTTACGGCATATCGTGGATGCGATTGAAATTCAGAATTCTTCGCGTCGTGCAAGGCGCGACCTTTCGATCTGCTTCCGGAGTGATCTTTCTTACCGCGTCAGCAAGAGATTGGGTAACTCGCGTCACAGGTAGGCTCGGGAACCGGACGGAAGTCATACCCCACGGAATCTCATCACGCTTCTCGCGGAATCCTGCTCCGCAGCTGCCCATAACAGAGTATTCCGCGGCCCGACCTGTTCGGCTGCTTTACGTCTCCCATCTGCAGCCGTACAAGCACTACGCGCAGCTGATATCCGCGGTGCGGGCGTTGCGCGAGGAAGACTATCCCGTGGCGCTCGATCTCGTCGGTCGCGGGTCCCGCCCGGCGGAACAGGAGCTGAAAAGAATGGTTGGTGCCGCCGGCGGACGTTCCGCGGGAATTGCCTACCACGGTGGGGTAAGCTATTCCGCGCTCCCAGATTTTTACCACCGCGCGGACGTATTTGTATTCGCATCGAGCTGCGAGAATCTTCCCAACGCCCTGCTCGAAGCCATGGCCGCGGGTCTGCCAATCGCCTGCTCGAATCGAAGTGTGATGCCAGAGATACTCGGTGAAGCCGGGGTTTACTTCGACCCGGAATCACCCAAGTCCGTGAGTGATGCCATTAAGACTTTGCTGAATGATCCCCCGCTCCGCGCCCGTCTCGCGGACGCAGCGCGACAACGGGTAACCGATTGGTCCTGGTCTCGGTGCGCGGACAAGACATTCGCCTTTCTTAAATCAGTTGGGATGAGCGAGGGCGCGGGTCTCGTTCGTGTCTGAATCATAGAACTCGCGATACCATTTCACGAAGCGTGCGACGCCTTCTTCTATCGGCGTGCCCGGCTTGAATCCGACATCACGCCGGAGGTCGTCCACGTCGGCGTATGTCTCAGGAACGTCGCCGGGCTGAAGCTCTACCAGCTGAATTACGGCCTTCTTACCGAGCGCGTCCTCGAGAACGCGAATGAGCTCAAGCAGCTCGACAGGATTGTTGTTCCCGATGTTGTACAGACGATACGGAGCACGACTCGAAGCCGGATCAGGCCGGTCGCCATTCCAGGACGAATCCCCCGTTGGCACGCGATCAATAACGCGGACAAACCCCTCGACAACGTCACTGATATAGGTGAAGTCGCGCCGCATACGACCGTGGTTGAAAACCCTGATCGGCTCGCCGGCAATGATGGCCCTCGTGAAAATGAAGAGCGCCATATCGGGCCTCCCCCATGGACCGTAGACGGTGAAAAGGCGAAGGCCAGTCGTTGGGAGCCGATATAGATGGCTATACGTGTGGGCCATCAGCTCGTTCGCTTTTTTTGTCGCAGCGTAGAGGCTGACCGGATGATCGACATTGTCATGGACCGAGAACGGCATCTTAGTGTTGGAGCCGTAAACTGAGGATGACGACGCGTAAACTAGGTGCTGCACTCCTGAATGTCGGCAGCCCTCGAGAATATTGAGGAAGCCGATGATGTTGCTATCCGTGTAGGCGTGAGGATTGGTAAGCGAGTAACGCACGCCAGCTTGTGCTGCCAAGTGGATTACTTTATCAATCCGCTCAGTCGCGAAAAGTCGGAGCACGATGTCACGTTCAGCCAGATCGACCCGGCGGAACGTGAAGTTCGCCTGGCCTGTCAAGCGATCCAGTCGTGCCTGCTTCAGTCGCGGATCGTAATAGGAGTTGAGGTTGTCAACGCCAACAACTGTGTCGCCGCGATCAAGGAGACGATGCGCGACGTGCGATCCGATGAATCCTGCAGCTCCTGTGAGGAGAATCATTGTCATTTGCTAGGCGGAAATTGGTACGGCGGAAACCAGCTTGGGTGTTAAAGGTATCCTCTCTTACAGCCATCGCGCCCGGCTTCCGCTGTTGAATGCAGTTGAGCAAAACCGTTAGATTAGAGCGCCGTTTTTGGGCTCGTACAGATTCCAATACTCACCAACGCATGGACGAGAAATACGCTTCCCTACAAGGCAAGCGCCTTCTGATAACCGGCGGTACGGGCACGTTCGGTAATGCAGTACTCCGGCATTCCCTGATGCTTGGCCTGGGCGAGATCATCGTGTTTAGTCGCGACGAGAAGAAGCAGGACGAGATGCGACATGCATACGCGAGCCCGAAGATCAAGTGGACAATTGGCGACGTCCGCGACTTGGGCTCGCTCTCTGATGCGATGGCCGAGGTTGACTTTGTTTTTCACGCCGCTGCGCTGAAGCAGGTTCCCTCATGCGAGTTTTATCCAATGGAGGCTGTTCGCACCAACATTCTGGGAACCGAGAATGTATGCAACGCAGCGATGGCCAATAAAGTGAAACGGGTCGTCCTGCTCAGCACGGACAAGGCGGCGTACCCGATAAACGCGATGGGTATGTCGAAGGCCCTCGCCGAGAAAATCGCAACGGCTAAATCGCGCGTGGCGGCGGAACGGGGTACGGTGTTGTGCTGCACGCGCTACGGAAATGTCATGGGATCGCGTGGGTCGGTAATTCCGCTCTTCATCGATCAAGTCCGCGCCGGGAAGCCACTCACGGTCACGGATCCGCGCATGACCCGCTTCATGATGTCGATCGACCACGCGGTGGACCTCGTGCTATACGCTTTCGAGAAGGCAGAGCCTGGGGATCTCTTCGTTCGGAAGGCCGCGGCGGCGACGATGGAAACACTCGCCGAATCAATCCAGCGGGTGTTCGACCGACGCGTGGGTACCAGCGTCATTGGGACGCGTCATGGTGAGAAGCTCTACGAAACGCTCCTCACTCGTGAGGAGATGGCTCACGCGTCCGATCACGGTGATTATTTCAGAGTTCCTGCCGACACGCGTGATCTCAATTATCAGTCCTTCTTTACAGAGGGCGAGCGGCAGCTATCGCAGGCGGAGGACTACCACTCCCATAACGCGGCAAGGCTCGAGGTCGAACCATTGACGAAGCTGCTCGGAACCCTGGAAGTAGTCCGCGAAGCCCTACGGGCCCGTGCAGCGTGACCCGTGCGCTGGTCACGGGTGCCGCGGGTTTCATCGGTCGGTGCGTCGCTGATCTTCTCGCCAGGGAAGGACACGACGTACTAAACTTCGGGGCCAACGAAGGTCCTGACCTACTCGCCCAGCGAGTATCGGAGGCCGAATTCGTCTTTCATTTGGCAGGCGTGAATCGACCGTCCGATGCGGGAGATTTGGGGAGGGACAACGCCAAACTTACTGAGGAACTGTGTGAGCTCGCCGATCGGACACGCCCGGGCCCTGTGCTCGTTCTCGCGTCCTCCACGCAGGCTCTGCTCGACAATCCATACGGCGTTAGTAAGCGCCACGCAGAATTGGCCGTCGAGCAATTCGCGAAGAGGGGTGGGAGGGCGGTAATCTTTCGCCTGCCAAACGTATTCGGCCCCGGATGTCGACCCAACTACAATTCCGTTGTCGCGACGTTCGCTCACAACTCTGCGCGCGGGCTTCCACTCGAGATCAACAATCCGGGGAGAGAGCTCACACTGGTGTACGTGCACGACGTCGCGCGGGCGATGGCAGACTTGATGACCGGGGCTCATCCTCCGGGGCGGGTTCAGTCCGAAGAGGTATTGCCCGTGAATCGCATAACGGTTCAAGACCTCGCCACTACCTTTGATGGCTTCAGACGGTCGCGCGAGACTGCATCGGTCCCCGCCGTCTCGCACGATTTCGAACGGAAGCTATACGCCACTTATCTCTCGTACCTCGATTCCGACGATTTCGCCTATACACTGGTGAAGGTATCGGACGACCGCGGCTCCCTGGCGGAGTTCCTCAAGAGTCCAACCGCCGGACAGCTCTTCGTCTCACGCACGCGTCCCGGCGCGGTTCGGGGTAACCATTACCACCACACGAAGACGGAGAAGTTCTTTGTTGTCGAAGGGGAAGGCATCGTCAGATTTCGCCGTGTGGACGGAACCGGCGAGGTTCTGGAGTACCCCGTTAGCGGAACGGACTTTCGGGTCGTGGATATACCGCCTGACTATACGCATTCCATCGAAAACGTCGGGTCGGGCGAGCTGGTGGTAATCTTCTGGGCGAGCGAGATCTTCGACTCGGAATCCCCGGATACCTACGCGCTCAAGGTCTAAATGAAAAAACTCCGTGTCATGACCGTGGTGGGCACTCGGCCAGAAATCATCCGGCTATCGCGCGTGATGGCGGCACTCGATCGAACGATGGACCACGTGATAGTGCACACGGGTCAGAACTACGATTACGAGCTGAACGGCATCTTTTTCGAGGACCTCGAGCTGAGAAAGCCCGATCATTTTCTCGAGGCGGCGGGAGGAACGGCCGCGGAGACGATCGGCCAAGTGATCGCCCGCGCTGATGCCGTGATGCGTCAGGTGCGTCCGGATGTGCTGCTGGTTCTGGGCGATACGAACAGCTGCCTTTCGGCGATCGCGGCAAAGCGCCTTCGAATCCCCGTCTTTCACATGGAAGCGGGGAATCGCTGCTTCGACGAGCGAGTTCCGGAAGAGATCAATCGCCGGATCGTCGATCACATCAGCGACATCAACCTCCCTTACAGCTCTCTCTCTCGTGAGTACTTACTGCGGGAAGGCATCGCTCCGGAGCGCGTGATCAAGACAGGAAGTCCGATGCGGGAGGTGCTCGAGCACTACATGCCGAAGGTTGAGCGCTCCGTCGCTCTGAAGACACTGAAGCTGAAGGCCCAGGATTATTTCCTCGTCAGTGCGCATCGCGAAGAGACCGTCGACGATGCTCGGCAGTTGAAGCGCCTCGTCGATGTGTTGAACGCGGTGGCGGAGACGCATGAACGCAGAGTAATCGTGTCGACGCACCCTCGCACGCGGAAGCGGCTCGACGAAAGCTCTCTGAAGCCCCACCGCTTGATCGAGTTCGTCAAGCCGCTCGGCTTCACAGACTATGTGCGCCTGCAACTCGATGCACTCGCTCTTCTAAGCGATAGCGGAACAATCACGGAAGAAGCTTCAATTTTGAATCTTCGAGCCGTGAACATCCGGGAATCCCACGAACGCCCTGAGGGCATGGAAGAAGCCGCCGTAATTATGACGGGCCTCGATAGTTCGGTTGTGCTGCAGGCGCTGGACCTGGTGATCAAGCAGCGGACCGGAGGCGAGCGTGATTTGAAACCGGTTCTGGACTACTCCCCCAACAACGTTTCGGAAAAGATCGTGCGGATCATTTTGAGCTATTCGGGCTATGTCCGCCGGAGAGTATGGTACGAGCTTGGGTAAAGACCAACGGCGCATCGAACGAGCAATGAAGAAGAGGCGAGTACTGTTACTGACTCAATGGTTCGAGCCCGAGCCGACGTTCAAGGGACTGGTGTTCGCGCGTGAGCTGGTGCAACGCGGCTACGAAGTCGAGGTTGTAACGGGTTTTCCGAACTATCCGGGCGGGAAGATCTACCCTGGTTATAAAGTATCTTTGCTTCGTCGCGAGTTGCTCGAAGGCGTCGAGATCACGCGATTACCGCTCTATCCGAGCCACGATGCCTCCGCTTTGCGCCGGGTCGCAAACTATGTGAGCTTCGCCGTCGCGGCGATGATTTACTGCCTGTTGTTCGCCAAAAAGCCAGACGTCATCTATGTCTACCAGCTTCCGACGCTCGGGGCTGTCGCATCGCAGGTAAGTATTTTTCGTGGAGTCCCATTTGTATTTGATGTCCAGGATATTTGGCCTGAGACGCTGCGTGCCACTGGCATGGTTCGGAGCCAGACGATCCTGAACATTGTGGGACGAGTTGCAAAGCAGGTGTATGCCCGAGCCGCCGCCATCGTTGTATTATCGCCCGGCTTCCGGCGGATGCTGATCGAACGCGGCGTCGACGCGGCCAAGATCGAGCTGATATACAACTGGTGTGACGAGGAGGCTTTGAGACAACCGCACGAAGGCCAGATCGACGGTTTTCCGGGATCCGAAAAGTTCCGCATCGTTTTCGCCGGCAACATTGGGAAGGCGCAGTCTCTCGGTGCCGTTCTCGATGCAGCCGATGAATTAAGGTCAAGCAACCCACGAATCACTTTTGTCTTTATCGGAGGAGGCGTAGAAGTCGACGATCTGAAATCGAGTGCGGCAAGACGAGGGCTGAACAATGTCTTGTTCCTTCCCAGGGTCGGAATCAACCGCATCGGCGCGTTTCTCCAGGCAGCAGACGCGCTTCTCGTCCATTTGAAGGCTGATCCACTTTTCACCGTGACGATCCCTGGCAAGACGCAAGCATACATGGCGATGGGCAAACCAATCCTCATCGCGGTTCCAGGCGACGCCGCCGAGCTCGTCCGACAGGCAAGATGCGGCGTAGAGGCAATTCCTGAGAACGCGACTTCGATCGCGAGTGCCGCTGTGGACCTGGCGTCCAGTTCCGGTGGAGAGTTAGCGGCGATGGGCGAGGGCGCGAAAGCGTTTTACAGCGCAAACCTTGCCCTGTCGGTGGGCGTAGACCGGTTCGCAAGACTTTTTGACAATGTGATTCAAAAAAGACCGTCGCGTTCGCCTCGACCAGAGACTGTCACTCAGCCGCGGCAGGCCACCTGAGGTCTCTCGTGAACTATGCGCTGCTCGTATTGGCTACGACAGCGACCATCGCTGGCTCTCTGCTCTATCGAAATGTGGCGCTTCAGCGGGGCATAATCGCGAAGATCAGCTCCAGAACGCTCCATGAGCGAACGGTTCCTCGGGGAGGCGGCCTCGTATTCGGGTTGGTTTTCGCTCTCGGGGTATTCGTGACCTGGTTGCGCGGCGATTTGCCTACCTGGGTCATGCTGGCGTTGGGTGTTGGAGGCGCTGCAGCAGTCGTCCTCGGCTTTATAGACGACATTTACGAGGTTCCGGCGCTCAAAAAACTGGCGACGCAGACCTGTCTCGCTGTTTGGCTGCTGGTGGTGTTTTACGCGCCGCTGTATGAGCCGTTCTTCGTTAATGCGGGTGTCATCCAACGCGTGGTCGTCACTCTAGCGCTGATCTTCATCCCGGTCTGGCTCATTAATCTCTACAACTTCATCGACGGAATCGACGGGCTGGCCATCAGCGGCTCCGTGTTTATCTGCGCAACCGGGATAACGGTGCTTGCATTGACTGGGGGCAGCCCCGTCATGGTTTTTCTGTTTGCATTTCTCGGCGCGAGTTGTCTGGGCTTTCTCTTTCTGAACATCCCGCCAGCCAAGATTTTTATGGGAGATGCGGGGAGCATCTTTCTCGGCTACTGCATTGCCGCCACACTCCTGCTCACCGTACTAAGCGACGAGATTTCAGTCTGGACATGGATCATCATGCTTAGCTACTTCCTCGCCGACACAACCACGACCACCATTTCTCGGATGTTTCTCGTGAAACGGTGGTATGGCGTGCACCGGAGTCACGCATACCAGAATCTGGCGAGGATTCATAAGTCCCACGCCAAGGTGACCTACGGCGTGGTCCTTTACAATATTTTGTGGGCCTACCCGCTCGCCCTTTGGTCGGCGCTTCGGCCAGATTGGGGGCCGTTGGCCGCCCTGCTGTCGCTCGCCCCGCCAGTTATCTGGACTCTGCGCTTCGGGCCTCGACTGTCCAGTGATTGAGAGATCGGCTTCGTAGCACACTCGGATAATGAGTTGCGTTTTGTTCAACTGGTGACCTGATGATTCTCTTGATGACGCCGTCTAATGAAACAGACCCACGCTTGCTCGCGTTGGACGTCGCCGGGTCGCTGTTCATCGAGCTTCTCCCCGCCCGATTGCGCGCACTCAAGGCTAACGATCTACGAATAGTTCAAGGGGGCAGAACTAAATCCGGACCTGGCGCGGCGGTTTCCGACGATCCAGACACCGACGTTCTCGCGGTTCGTGACGATGTCTGGTTCAGCGACAGAGCTCTCGTCGCCTTTCTGAC
>Ga0066709_100002585_pt1 | contig 13308 bp, 12 predicted proteins | sample GraSoiAngelo_158_FD_79665 | JGI IMG/M metagenome (GOLD analysis project Ga0066709, IMG submission 79665) | Grasslands soil microbial communities from the Angelo Coastal Reserve, California, USA - 14_1009_16_30cm | ecosystem: Environmental > Terrestrial > Soil > Grasslands | place: USA... | reverse complement strand
CCCACGCTCCGCTTCGCTCCACGGGGCAGGCCAGTCCTCGAAGGCGGAGACGACGACCTCCACGCCTGGGAAGGACGCGAGCTTTCGGCGGGCGATGGCCGCCAGCTCGGCCCCAAGCTCGACCGCCGTGACGCGATAGCCGCGTTGTGCGAGCGGCAGCGTCGCCTGACCCGTGCCGCAGCCAATCTCCAGGACGCGTGAACCCGGCCCGAGTCGACCGAATTCGGCGAGCTCCTCGAACACCGCGCGCGGGTAGCCCGGACGCATCCGATCGTAGAGCTCGGCCGCCTCGGAAAACGTCGTACGCAGCTGCCGATACATGATCTGCCGTGCTTCGCCAGGCAGGGTACTGTAGAAGTATGCCTCGAGAGGCCGGGCGGGCGCGCACGGGTGTCGCGCTGATCGCCACGAGATACGAGCTCGTTCGCGAGCTGCGCGTCGATGCCGAGAGCGTGTTCTGGGAGGCGTTCGATGCGGCCCTCGACCGACCGGTGGTCATCCAGCTCCTGCGCCCTGATCTTGCGGGCGATCCCGCTGCCACCGAGCGATTCAGGCAGTACACGCGCGCGGTGGCACGCCGACCGGCTCGCGTCGGCGAACGTATCCTGGACGGCGGCACCGATCCTGAGAGCGGACAGCTCTTCGTCGTTCGCGAATGGGCCGCACGGCCGCTGGGCGCCCAGGGTCGGCTGATCGGACTGCTCGATCGCAGCCTCCCGACGGCGCTGCTCGACCGACTTCAACCTCACCTTCAACTTCAGGAAAGGCCGCGCTGGGTGGTGCTGACAGCGCTGGCGGTCGCGCTCATCATTCTCGGCGCGGCGATCAAGCCTGGCGTCGAGCGATGGCTGGCGTGGGTAAACGAACCCGCGGGTCAGGTCGGCCCCGGCCTGAACCTGGCGCCCGCCGCGGTTGTGCCAGCCAGCGGCGCGCAGCCCGGCCCGGGCGGCTCACCGGCTGGCGCTGGATCGGGGGCGACCGTCGAACCAGCGGCGACTCAGGCGCCCACGCCCGCCGAGCCGGCCACGCCGGTCAGCGGCGCAGCCCGCAAGATCGTCAATACCGACGGCCGAGGCGTGGCGCTGCGGGGAGCACCGGGTGGCGACCGTCTGCCCGGCAAGGGCTACGACGAGGGCGTGACCGTGGAAGCATTCGAGCAGAACGGCGAGTGGACGCGCATCCGTGGAAGCGATGGCCGCGAGGGCTGGGTCCTGACCGTCACCCTGGCTCCGGCGAGATAGATGGCCCGAATAGACGGAGCACCGCTTCAGCGGCGGAGGCGCTCGGCGCGGGCAACGGTCCATCGGCGGATACGTGCCAGGTCGCGTTCCCGCAGCCAGATGCCGGGCCGACCGAGCTTCGGCCGGAGGTCGCGCTCCATCATCGCTCCAGCCCAGACGTAGAACGGCTCGAGACCCGCGAACGGATCGCTGGCCTGGCGCTCGGCATAGCCGCGTCGCCAACCAGCCTCCAGCAGCCTCCGCAAGACCAGCTGGAGCGCCACCGGCGGCTTGCCTGGTGGCGTCGGCGCCAGTCGGAGCAGCGTGATTGTTCGCGCCAGGTCAGCGCGCGGGTCACCGACCGCGACGTTGGCCCAGTCGAGGACTCCGGTGATCGTTCGACTGTCGCTCATCACGTTCAGCGGGTGATAGTCCAGATGCAGAACGGAGATTCTGGCGTCGGCAGTGGAACGGAGCCAGGCGCGCAGCCCGGGCCCCGCGTCTTCGGTGCGCGGAGTCCAGGCGGGAAGCGAACGCACCACGTCGTCCGGGACCGGCAGCGCGTGGATCCGGGCGTGCATGCGGCCCATCGCCACTGACAATCGCCAGAGTCCCAGCGGCCGTGCCTGGACCTCCTGAAACAGCGGCCGGCCTGTGCACCACGAAAGCAGGAGCGCTGGTCGGCCATCCACAACGCCTTCGGCGCGGACTCCGGGAACGGGCAAACCGGCCCCGGCAAGGGTCCGCATCACCACCGCTTCGCGCCGCGAAATCTCCAGCTGCTCCGCTCGAAATACGCGTAGCGCATAGCGACCGTCTCGAGCATCGACACGAAACAGGGAGGTGTCCCAGCCGCCGCTCACGCGTGTCGCCACGGCGTTCGACGGCATGCCCAGCGAGGTCAGGATCGCCCGCGGGTCCAGGTCATCCATCAGTGGAGCCCGGTTCAGGCCTGCCCGCTCGCTTCGCTCGCTCCCGGCCGAGTGCCGGAAACTAAGTAAATTTCACGGAGGGGAGGCAACGATCGCCCGCAGACGTGCATCGCTCGGGGCGCTAATCGACATCGGCAGCCAACTGATCGGCCAGGTCCATGAAATCGCGAGCGACCAGGTCGAACTCGCCAGGCTCGGGCAGCTCGGCCGTTGCGTGTGGACCCCACTCCAGCGGTCTGACGACGAACGCGGTGCGCAACCCCACATCCCGCGCGGCGCGCAGGTCGTACGCGTGGGCGGCCACCATCATCACTTCAGCCGGCCGACACTGCAGCAGCTCGGCGGCGCCCTGATAGACGCGCGGGTCGGGCTTGTACGCGTGGAACATCTCGACGCTCAGGATCAGATCCCACGGCAAGCCGGCACGTTTGGCGAGGCTCACGAGCTGCCACACGCTGCCGTTGGACAGTGCGCACACCACGAATTGACGCTTCAGCCGATTCAGCCCGGGGACTGCGTCTGGCCACGAGTCCATCCGCCCCCACACGCCTGTCAGCTGCGCGCGCTCCGCGTCTGTCACGTCCGATACGCCGGAGCGCTCGAGCACCTGGTCGAGCATGACTCGCTGCAAGTGGTCGAACGGACTCCAGGCGAGCTCGCCGCGGGTCACGCGATCCAGCGTGGGCCGGTACAGTCCGCGCCACGCATCGGCGAGCTGAGCCCAGTCGAGCGAGGGCCGCAGTGCGCTCCCCTCGCCGAGAATAGCACTGCGCCAATCGACCACGGTGCCGTACACGTCGAACGTCAGCGCCTTGACAGTCATGGCACCAGCGGATCCTTCGCAGGCTCAGGATGACATTCAGCCCGTACAGGACCCGAAACTTACGGGACGCCGTATCAGGTCTGCGCGCTGCTACTGGCGAGCTGCTGCAGGATGCGCTGACTCGCGCCTGGCGTCAGCTGGTGGCGGGGCAGTTGGCCAGTCGCGTGGATGACTTCGACCAGCGTGCGCCAGAAAGCGCGACAGTCAGGACACTCATCCAGGTGCCTGCTGATCTCGGTCTGATCGGAGTCGGGTAGCGAGCCGTCCATATAGTCGGAGAGCCGACTCCGGATCTCCGCGTGAGTGGGCTCCAGGACACCCACCGCGGCGGCCTGACCCGCGCCCAACACGCCTGTCTTCGGTGGGCGTCCGGCCCCGTCATTTTGCCTGTCGGTCACGTGCGAACCTCCTGGTAATGGGAGCTGGACGAACGGCCGACCACGCGGCCGCTGCTGTTTGAATGACCATCGAGCGGTACCCTTCCCGCCAGACGCCAGGTCAACCGAAGCGACGTGAGCCACCACTATAGCTCATCCGCGACCCGACGTGTTTTATTTACGCGTATGCTCCCGGCCATCGAAGCTGAGAACCGCGGACTTTTCGCCAAGCTGGGTCGCCAGGTGCACCGTCCTGCCCCACAATCGGAATACCTGTTCTAGGGTGCGTGTGGCATACGGGATCTCGAGCTCCTGACCTTCAAAAAAGTGCTCGAGATATAACTCCCCATTCGACTTGAAGTCGCCGTCTTTGACCACGATATACGGCTGACCAAAGTTGGTCAGGGCGCGGGTCAACGAGTCACGAACCTTTTCCCAATCCTTGTCGACGACGACCCACTCGTTACCCTTGCGCTCGTACAGGTAGAGGTCCAGCTCCTCGACCAACTCGGCAGTCAGGTAATTCCGCAGAAACGACACATCACTTTCGAGCTCGCGTACTTCCTTGACCTTGTCTGAATCCCAGCGGCGCTCGATATCCTCAAACAGTTTCATGCCCAGGTAGTACGGATTCAGCTGGCGCCGCGATGGAGACAGCACGCTGGCGTGCATGCGAGAAAACTCGAGGTGATCGGATGCAGAAAGGTCCATTGCACGCATGATGCGCGCGTGGCAGAAGGCCGCCCAACCTTCATTGATGATCTTGGTCATCATCTGGGGACGAAAATACAACTGTTCAGCGCGGACAATGTGCACGACGTCCAGCTGCCAATCCTCGAGCCCCCGAGCGTGCTCGGCGATGAACAAGAGCAAGTCGCGTTCTGGCTCGCGTGGCACCTGATGAGGTGCGGCGGCTGGTTCGGGCGGTCGTTCCGAACCCACGTAGAACAGATCGTCGTATGGTGTTTCCCTGGCGGGCGCAGGACGCCGCGACCCTGCGGCCGTTGGAGTGGATCGACGTCGCACACTGAACTCGACGTGCTCCTGGATCGACAGCACCGCGTCCAGGAAGCTTTCGACTTCGCGGCTGCCATGGCGAAATTCGTACTGGCGGATGCGCTCGGCGTTGACGCTCGCGCCTTCCAACATCTGGCGATTCGTGAGCTGGAAGTAAGCGTTGTGCTTGAAGAAGTCCACGTGCCCAAGAACATGGGCTACTACTACTTTGTTTTGCAGGACCGAGTTGGTGTCGACCAGGAAGGCATACGCCGGATTGGTATTGATCACCAACTCGTAGATCTTGCTCAGCCCGTAGTCGTACAGCGTCTTGAGCTGCTGATAGGCACGCCCGTACGTCCAATGTGAGAAGCGACCGGGCAATCCGTACGCGCCGAACTCGTGCATGATTGGAGCTGGGACCACCTCGAAGTGGACCGGGTACGGATCGAGCCCGAGCTGTGCCGCCGTGTCCCAGATCTCTTGCAGGCCGGCCTCGAGGTCGGCTACGTCGCGTTGGTCCACGGGTGCTCCTCAGGTAGTGACGGGCGTCCGCGCAAAGAACGTGCGCAAAGCCGGATAGACTTCTTCTTTGCTGGCGATCCCCACGCGCACAAAGCGCTCCTCCTGAATCGGAGCGAAGGCGCTCATCAGCGTGCTGCGCGTGGCGGGTCCGCCCTCTCGAATCTCGCCATAGCCAAATGCGTTGGCTACGCCGAGAATGCTGTGTACCAGCTCGACGCAGCGTTGATTGTCGAGGTCGCCCCAGTTGTCACCGTCGGAGAAGTGGAACGCATAGACATTCCACGCGCTGGGGTCATAGCGTTCGTGGACCACGTCGAGTGCCAGCTGGTAGGCGGAAGAAACGCGCGTGCCGCCGGATTCTCCCAGGTGAAAGAACGAGTCTTCGTCCACTTCCCGCGCCTCGGTGTGATGGGTAATGAATACGATCTCAACGTTGGCGTAGGTGGTGCGAAGAAAGCGGACCATCCAGAAGTAGAAGCTGCGCGTGATGTACTTTTCGAACTCACCCATCGATCCGGACACATCGCGCATGGCGATGATGACCGCGTTGTTGTCTTCGACGATGGTTGGTTCCCAGGTGCGGAAGCGCAGGTCGTCGTTGGTCAGTCCGCGGAATCCCGGTTCGCCTGAGCGCGCATTGCGCCGCAAGTTCTCCAGAATCGTGCGTCGCTTCTCGAGGTTGGAGAGTGCACCGTTGCGTCGTACATCGTGGAAGCGGACTGCCTCGGTCTCCAGGCGGTTCTTGCTCTTTGGCTGCAGAAATGGCAGGCCCAGATCTTCGAAAACCAGCGCGGCGATCTCGTCTACGGTGAGCTCCGCCTCGTAGTAGTCGATGCCGGGGACCTCGCCGGCGCCGCGACCTTTGCCTGGGCCGCCCTCCGCGGGCGCCTGGCCGATGACGTCGCCTGGGCGCGAATTGCCAGTGCCCTGACCGACCTGTGGCTCGTCGCCAGACCGGAACCGGAAGTGTGGCAGCTCCAGCGAGCGGATGGGTACCTTGACGATCTTGTTGTCGTCGGCCGTGATGATGGCCTCCTCGCCGACGATTGCTGGCAGGTCACCGCGGATCGCATCTTTGACTTTGGCGTTGTGGCGCGCCAGATCGATCGGCCCCTTGCGGTGCAGGGACCAATCGTTCTGGGTCAGCGTTACCACTGGCTGCATCGGCCGCTCCTATCGATTGAGCAGCGTGCCCACGTATTTGAGCAGCTCGTTGGCGCAGATGTGGCAATACCCCTGCTCGGTTACCAGGCGGTTCACCACGTCGTTGATGCGACGCAGCTGGTCTTCATCCGGCGTCTTCGTGGACGTCGTGATCTTGACCACGTCGCGCAAGTCGGCGAAGAGTTTCTTCTCGATTCCTTCACGCAACCGGTCATGCGAGGTGTACGTGAAGGGCTGCGACCGGCGAGCGAACGCGGAGAGACGGATGAGGATCTCCTCCCTGAAGCCCTTCTTGGCCGTTTCCGAGACGCCGATCTGCTCTTCGATCGCCCGCATGAGCTGCTCGTCGGGCTCCACCTCGTCTTCGGTGATCGGGTCGCGCAGCTTGGACTTGTTGCAGAACGCTTCGACGTTGTCGAGGTAGTTGTTCAACAACGTCCTGGCCGAGTCCTCGAAGGAGTAGACGAACGCCTTCTGGACTTCCTTCTTGGCCGATTCGTCGTACTCGCGGCGGGTTTCGGCAATCAGGTTCAGCAGCTCGTCACGTCGCTCACGACTCAGGCCAGGGTGCTGATCAAGCCCGTCGCGCAGGGAACGCAGTCCGTCAATCGGATTGACGCATGCCACACCGTCGCGCGCCAGCGCGCGCGACAAAGCGTTGATGACATAGCGCGGCGAGATTCCGTCCATGCCCTCCCGCTGGCATTCGTCGCGGAGCTCTTTGACGTCGCGCTGGGTAAATTCTTCGACTTCCTCGCCGTCATAGAGCTTGAGCTTCTTCATCAAGCTCATGCCCGATTTCTTGGACGGCTCGAGCCGTGACAGGACGGCGAACGTGCTCGCGACTTGCAGAGTGCCAGGGGCGACGTGGACTCTACTCAGATGCGCTTGCTTGAGGAGCTTCTCGTGGATTTTTACTTCGTCGCTGACCCGCAAATTGTACGGCACTTTGATCACGATAATCCGATCGTGCAAAGCTTCCGCACGCTTGTTGTTGACGAAGTTGACGTACTCAGTCTCGTTGGTGTGTGACAGAATAACTTCGTCCGCGTAGATCATCGCGAAGCGACCGGTCTTGATGTTCTGCTCCTGCGACAGCGTGAGCAGGTTGTAGAGGAACTTCTCATCGGCCTTGAGCATCTCGATGAATTCCATCAGCCCGCGGTTGGCGACGTTCAGCTCACCGTCGAAGCGATACGCGCGCGGATCTGACTCCGCGCCATACGTGCCCACGGTGGCCAGATCGATGCTGCCGGTCAGCTCCGAGATGTCCTGGCTCTTGGGATCCGACGGCGAGAACGTGCCGACGCCGAGGCGGTTCTTCTCCGAGAAGGCCACGCGCTCGACGATCACCTCTTCGGCGCGGCCGCCGTACGTGTCGCTCAGCATCACGCGGCACGCCGGACACAGGTCGCCCTCGATGTACAGGCCGTGCTCGCGCATGACTTCCGGTCGGAGCTCGTCAGGGATCAAATGCAGTGGCTCCTCATGCATCGGGCATCCCCGAATCGCGTAGGTAGAGCCTTCGCTCGTTCGCGTGTACGCTTCGAGGCCCCGCTTCAGGAGTGTGACGATGCTCGACTTGCCGCCGCCGACGGGGCCCATGAGCAACAGGATGCGCTTGCGGACCTCGAGCCGTGCCGCAGCCGATGCGAAGTAGTCGACCAGCTGCTGCAGTGGCTTCTCGATGCCGAAGAGCTCTTCGCTGAAGAAGTTGTACGTGCTTTCCCCATTCGGTTTGGTTTCGCAGCCGAGCGACGTGATCATGTCGTACACGCGCGCGTGGGAAAGTCTTGCCAGCTGCGGCCGTTCGACCACCATGTCGAAGTAGTCCTTGAAGGACCCTTGCCAGCCGAGTCGCCTCTCCTCGGCTCGATGTTGCTCCAAACGCGAGACCAGGTTCATAGCTTCCTTCCGCAGCCCGGTTTAGTTACTTAGATGCACCGGGCGTCGAAACGATTCAGGGAAGGGCTAGCGATTTTCGAGATAGTCGGAGATGTACTTGCGCAGCAGCACACGCGCGCGGTGCAAGCGCGACTTCACAGCCGCCTCGGTCAGCTCGAGAATGGCGGCCGACTCTGCGCTCGACAGACCTTCGACGTCCCTGAGCACCAGCGTCACGCGCAGATCCTCTGACAGTAAGGTGATGCCTCGCTCGAGGACGGCGTAGAGCTCAGCCTGCTCAGTGAGGCGCGCCAGATCCTCGGTCCAGTCAGCCACCCACCCGCGCTGGAAGTCGGTCTCCGTGAGGTAGTCGGCCGGGTGCCGCCGTCGCACGCGCTGAAGCGCCGCGTTGACGGTAATGCGGTACAGCCACGTACTGCCGAGCGCCTGGCCGCGGAAACGTGCCCAGTGCTGGAACGCCGACAGCACCGCGTCCTGCACAGCGTCCTCGGCGTCTTCCGGCGAGCCGGTGATTCTCAGCGCAACGCTATACAGCCGATCGGCGTATCCGGCGATCAGTGCTTCGAATGCCTGGCGCTCGTTCTCGGGGCTGGGCGGCGTCGCCACGTCTCGGACTATAGGCGGACGGCGTGCCGAGCGTGCTAAAGCCGACAGCCGTCAGCTGATGGGCGCGGTGAGCTCGATCTGGATGTTGTCGGGGTCGCGGAAGGGCAGGATATCGATGCCGAAGCCGTCGAGTCGCTTGATCTCGCCGTGGGGAATGCCGCGCTCGTCGAAGAGACGCGCGGCCGACTCGAGGTCGGCGCGGCCAGCGACGCCGAAGCTCAGGTGATCGAGCCCGACACGATCTTCGTCGAAGCGATCGTCGCGCGGGGCAACCGGCCGCAGACCGAGCAGCAGGTTGCCCGAGACCATGACCACCCCGCCCCAAAGGATCGGGTACATCGCCTCGGCAGACGGGTCGCCGGCCGGCGGCGACTCCACGGCCACCTGGAAGCCGAAAAGACCTGTGTAGAACTCGCGGCTGCGAGCAACATCGGTGACAGTCAACCGCAGGTGATGGATCGGACCGACTGCAATCTGAGCGGGCACGTGCTGACCTCCCGGCGTCAGGTTACGCCCTGCCCCGAGCCTGCAGTCGAGGAGAAAGTCAGCGCGAGTCCAGCAACACGCCTTCGTGAGGACGCAGGACGGTAGCGGGCTCGGCCGCGCGGTCGAGGTGGGTCGAGAGAATGACAGGCAACGACCCCACTGCATCGGGTAACGCGCGCTCGTCCGCGGACAGGTTGAGCGCCACTACCCTGCGCTGGTCGCCGGCGTCGCGCTCGAAGACGAGCGTGGTGTCGTCGACATACAGCTGATGATAGCTGCCAACCGACAGCGCGGGGCTTGCACGACGCAGCTCGATCAGTCGTCGATACAGGCTCAGCATGGAACGCGTATCGCTCTTCTGGGCGGCCACGTTCACGGATTGGTAGTCGGCAGCCAGGGGCAACCAGGGTCGGACCTGACTGAAGCCCGCGTTGGGACTGTCGTCCCACTGCATCGGCGTCCGCTCGGGGTCACGCCCGCGTCCGAGACCGGGCAGGCGCCACTCCACCGGGTCCTGGACCGCCTCGGGCGGAATCGGCACGTCCTGCATGCCGATTTCGTCGCCCTGGTACAGCGTCGGCGTGCCGCGCAAGGTCAACAACAGCATCGCGGCCACGCGAGCCTGAGGAGCGCCGACGCGGCTGGCCACGCGTTGCCGGTCGTGATTGCCGAGCACCCAGTTCGGCCAGGCGCCGGCCGGCAGCGCCGCCTCGTACGTGTCGATGAGCGCGGCGATCTCGCGCGGGTTCCAGGCGCTAAGGATCAGGTGGAAGTTGAATGGCAAATGCAGGCCGCGGCCGCCAACGCCGTAGTAGGCCACCAGCCGCTCGATCGGCAACCAGAGCTCACCGATCAGCACGCGCTCGGGGTAGGCATCCGCGAGATCGCGAAACTCAGCGACCAACTCCAGCAGCTCGGGTTGATCGGTGGAATGAACGGGCAGCAGCGATTCGTAGGGCGGCTGAGACGGCGTCCAGCCGGGGTTCGGCGGGTTGTCGCGCAGCTCGACGTCCTTGAACACCTGGCGCAGGGCGTCGATACGGAAACCATCGATGCCGCGTTCGAACCAGAAGCGCAGCACATCCAGCATGGCGGCGCGGACTTCCGGGTTGCGCCAGTTGAGGTCCGGCTGCTCCTTCAGGTAGGCGTGATAGTAGAACTCACGCGTTGGCGCGTCCCACTCCCAGGCGCTGCCGCCGAACACGCTCAGCCAGTTGTTGGGAGGTGAGCCATTTTCGCGCCCGGCGTGCCACAGATACCAGTCTCGCCTGGGATCGGCACGCGAGCGACGCGACTCCACAAACCAGGGGTGCTGGTCAGAGGTGTGGTTGGGAACGTAATCGAGCAGGACGCGGATGTTTCGAGCGTGAGCCGCTTCGACGAGCCGATCCAGGTCGTCTCGGGTCCCGAAGAGCGGATGCACGTCGGTGTAGTCCGAGACGTCGTAGCCGAAATCCGCCATGGGCGACGGGAAGATGGGCGAAATCCAGATGGCCTCGACGCCAAGCCACTCCAGATAGTTCAGGCGGCTCAGGATGCCGACCAGATCACCCGTGCCGTCGCCATTGCTGTCCATGAACGAGCGCGGGTAGATCTGGTAGACGATGCCGCGCTGCCACCAGAGGAAGGAGGACACTACGTGCTTTCCATTTTTATGAGGCGCATGTCATCTTGAGCAAGGACGACACGACGTGCTTTCCATTTTATGAGGCGCATGTCATCCTGAGCCTGCGAAGGATCCGCTACTCCGGCGCCGATCACGGGAAGCGGATCCTTCGTCGTGCCTCCTCAGGATGACATACGCTCAGGATGACATGCACTCCTTGACCTTGACAGGGTTCGAAAGTTTCGGAGTCCACTACGAAGAGACGGCGACCTGCCCGGCGGAGCGGATGTTTGGTGCCTGGCCGGCATACAGGTGGTCCGCGACCCAATCGGCAACCAGCGGCCGGTAGGCGTACGGCATGTTGTTGACCACGTGGTTGCCGTGCTCGTACATCTCCAGGCGTTTGTCGGCGGCGGAGATCTCGGCGTACAGTCGTTCAGCATCCTGAAAGGGAATCAGCCGATCCTCCTTGCCGAACACAACCAGGAACAGCTGCTGGATCCGATTCGCGACAGCCTCGAGCGACAACACCGCGGCACGCCGACGGGCAGTCTCCAGGTCTGGTGAGTGGCTGCGTACCTGGAACGCCTGGCGGGTCTGGGACGGAAGCGCGTCGAAGTTCGGGGCGAACGCGTACGGACCACCCATGGCGACCGCACAGGTGAGTCGCGGCTCGAACGCCGCGGCGCGAGCCACGTAATACCCACCGAGGCTGACGCCGGCCGCCGCTACCCGACTTGAGTCCAGATCCGAGCGAGTGGACAGCCAATCCAGTACGGCGCCAAGCGGTTTCTCGAACTCGGCCTCGATCGGCAGATCGAACTCCAGCTCGCCCTGGCCCGGGCCATCGAACGCCAGGGTTGCCACACCACGACGCAGGAACAGCGCGGTGAACGTATGGAACTCCTCTTTGGTGGAATCGAGTCCGGCGATCAACACGACTACGGGTGGGCGGTCGACACCGACCGGGCGCCGGACATAGCCGGGCATTCGCCGGCCAGCATACGGAATCCGAACCGCTTCAGCCGGTGGATCGAGCAGCGGCGCGGCACGCGCGAAATCGCTAGCGGCCGCCACCGAGGCGGACCTCAGCTGGTCCATGTCGTCGAAGAAGACGAACTTGCCGAAGTGATGACACATCGCCGCCAGGACCCACGCGTCGGCCGCTGCCAGTGGACTGTCACGATCTTCGGCGGCGCGCGCCAGCGCTTCGTGCTCTTCGGCCGTACGCCGCCACTCCCGGCACCAGTCCTCCCAACGTCGGATGCGGTCGGTGGTGCGAACGAAATCGTTGTAGTCGACGCCCTGAGCGATGAAGCGCGGTGCCCAATGCGCCACGGCTGCCGCAACGCGCGGATCGGTCACGCCGGAACGACCGTGAGCTGCCAGGGGTATCGGTCGAGACACTCGTGGCCGGTGGATGTCACCAGGAACGTGTGGCCGAAGAACATGCCCAGCGTACCGTCGGCGGTGATCGGCGTCGGCTCGACCACCAGGACCATGCCCGGCTGGAGCACGTCGTCGGAGTCCTCACTCTCGACGCGGTCTGTGAAGACGTGCGGACTCGCAGTTACCAGGTCGATGCCGTGCAGGTGGATGGGGCGCGACTGCGCACCATGCTCGCGGAAGAAGCGACCGGCGGCGCGCGCGTCCTCCAGCGAGCGGTCCGGTCCGATGGCATCCACCATGCGCTCGAAACCGGGCAGAACGATCTCGTCGAAGAAGCGGCGCACTTCTGCAGGAGGTTCGCCGATGCACACCGGTGAGCCGATCTGCGCCGTGTAGCCGCGATAGCCCGCGGCGAGCTCCATCATCACGATGTCGCCGGCGCGCAGCTCGCGTGAAGAGGGACGTGGATTGCCGAATACCATCATCGGCTCGGACATGGGTGTCGAGCCGATGATCATGAAGTCCACATCGCCACCGCCATCGAGGACCGCGTGCGTCGCGGCGGCTCGGAGCTGGTATTCCTTCACCCCTGGGCGGGCGCGCTCGACCAGCGCTTCCATAGCCCTATCACATAGTTGCGCGGCGCGCCGAATGCACTCGAGTTCCTCTGCGCTGTGGACCACCAGCAGCTCGTGCATCAGACCACGTGTGAACACCAGCTCCGCCTCCGGCAGGCCCTTGCGCAGTGCGTCGAACTGGTTCACCGGCAGATAGTCGCCGAAGCGTGGGTCGACCTCCAGGAGGCCGATCCGCCCGCCCTCCAGCCCAAGCTCGCGGATGCGCTCGGCGATCACCTCAGCGAAGCGACCACCGCGACTGTGGCGCACGTCGGCGATGGCCCCATCGGTCTCGCGGCGGACCGCTTCGGTGTGGGTGCCGCCCATACCGTAGACCAGCGTCGGCTCGCCCTCGAGTGGAACCACGACGTAACACGCGATGCCGTGCCATTCCCAGTGGCCGGTCAGCCACAACATGCCACCACCGAAACTCCAGTGGCAGGGTCCGCCCGGCACGATCGCGCAGTCCAGCTGGAGTTGACGCATCTTGTCGCGCAGCGCCTGGTAGCGGCGGGCGACCTCCTCAGGCGAGAACCGCTCGTACACGGCGTCCTGGTAGTAGGGCGTGCCACGCATCTGATTGAACGACCGGTTGTCGTCGAGGCGATAACGGAGCTGCGGCCAAGTCATTGTGCTCATGCTCCAACGTTCGCCAGGCCACT